>OJSQ01003598.1_pt1 | contig 10878 bp, 7 predicted proteins | sample 1599551 | NCBI WGS metagenome assembly OJSQ01 (sample SAMN04168659, study PRJEB22393) | human gut metagenome | biome: human gut microbiome; feature: stool | host: Homo sapiens | collected 2014-05-12
ATCGCTGCCCCCGCGGTGGGCTCTTACCCCGCCTTTTCACCCTTACCCGCCGGGAAATCCCTTGTGGGCGGTTCTTTTCTGTTACGCTCCTATACCCTCACGGATATCAAGTCATTAGCTTGCGCGGCGCTCTGCGTTGCCCGGACTTTCCTCTCCCGGCCACGGCCGGCAGCGACAGAGCGGACCTGCACCGCAAAGGTAATAAAATTCGGCGGTATTCCCGCTTCGGGGGGGGCGATATTCGGAAAATGCGTTTCCCTCCTCCGTACGGGCCGTAACGATGCGGTGCATGCGAAGTTTTTTGGAAATATCGGATTAAATAGTACTTTTGCTAAAGGCTGATTCCGTCTCCGGCGGCAGCCGAATCGTGCGAATAACCCGGCCTATGACAGATAACGCGCAAACAATCAACATGCAAGACAACCGTACGGTTGTGGGTTTGCTCCGCGCCGGAGACGAAAAATGTTTCGACGCGCTCTTCCGCCGTTATTATAAACCCCTCTGTACCTACGCCACCCGTTTCGTCACCCCGGCCCGCGCCGAGGAGCTGGTGCAGGATACGCTGATGTGGGTCTGGGAAAACCGCACGTCGCTGCTGCCCGAAATGCCCCTCAAGTCGCTGTTGTTCACCATCGTCAAGAACAAGGCGATCAACCATATGTCGCGCGATACGATCAAAAACCGCGTGATCCGCCAGCTCGCCGAATACTACGAAGAGGAGTTCGACGATCCCGATTTTTACCTCGAAGGCGAACTGGTGGAGCGTCTCACGGCCGCGCTGCGCAAGATGCCGCCCGAATTCCAGCAGACTTTCCGCATGCACCGGCTCGAAGGCAGGACCCACAAGGAGATCGCCGCCGCGCTCGGCGTGTCGCCGCAGACGGTCAATTACCGGATCGGGCAGACCGTGCGCCTGCTGCGCGAAGAGCTGAAAGAGTACTGGCCGCTCGTCGTTTTGCTGTTGTGGCCGGACCTGCACTGAAAAAATACCGAAAATTCCCTATTTTTTTTGAATTCCGTTTAGCATCCTCTGCCGACGGATTGTATTACTATATAGATTAGCGAACAGATGACGAATTTACAGATCAGCGAAGAAGTATTGGCAGCCTACCTGAGAGGCGAACTGAATGCTGCGGAGGCCGCGGCCGTCGAAGCGTGGTACGACGCGTCGGCCGCCAACCGCAAACTGCTTGGGGAGGTTTATTACATATTATATGTCAACGACCGTATCAACGATACGGCCGGTATCGACGTCGAGCGTTCGCTCCGGCAGTTCAAGCGCCGCATGCACGCCGGACGCCGTATCTCCTTGCGGCGCATCGCGGTCCGCGCCGCCGCCGCTGCCGCCGTGGCGGTGATTCTGCTGGCCGGGGGCGTTACCACCGTGTCGCTTTCCAAACGCCTTGCGCAGCCCCTGACCGTCATCACCCATCTGGGCGAACGTTCGCAGGTGGTGCTGCCCGACGGCACCAAGGTCTGGCTCAACTCCGCCAGCAGCGTCGAGTACGTCGCTCCGTTCTTTTCGCGCGAACGCCGCGTGAAGATGGACGGCGAAGCCTATTTCGAGGTGCAGCACGACGCTCAGGCGCCCTTTGTCGTCTCGACCAACGGACTCGACATCAAGGTGCTCGGCACCCGCTTCAACATCCGCAACGACGACAGCGACCACCGCATCACCACCGTCCTGCTCGAAGGAGCGGTCAAGGCCTACGCTTCGGGCGACGAGAAGGCCGCCGTGCGCCTGCGCCCCTCGCAGCAGTTGGTGTTCGATACCCGGACCGGCGCCATGCGCCTGACCGACGAACCTTCGGCCGACCGGTCGATCAACTGGATCGACGGCCGCTTCTGCTTCGAGCACGACACCTTCGGGGAGATCGTCGCCGAACTCAAACGCTACTACAACGTCGATATCCGCTTTATGGACGAAGCCCTGCGCAGCGAACGCTTCTCCGGCGACTTCCGCGTTGAGGACGGCATCTACCACATCATGTCGGTGCTGCAGCTCACCTATAAGTTCACCTACAAGGTCGTCGGCAACGACATCGAAATCTACCCGAATCCTAAACGATAACCTAATACCAACCTGAAAACCACCGAACCGCCTATGGGAGAATAATACGTCAGTTTTCGCAGGCCGCTGTACGCAGCGGCGGTTTTTGACAATCTACTTTTCAAAATCTAACCTAAATTCAGATCCATGAAAAAAACTTACCTTGCAGCAGGCAGGGGAGTGCATGCCGTCTCCGCATGTTTCCGTTGTCTGTTTCTTATCCCGATTTTCGTATTGGGATGCTTCGGCGCTCATGCCGCAGCACAGACGCAGCAGTCCGTTTCCCGCGTCAGCCTCGACGTCCGGGACGCCGCTATCGTCAACGTTTTCCAAACCGTTCAGCAGCAGACCGGCTGCTCGTTCGTCTACAACACGTCGGACATCGACACCGACCGCAAAGTGACCGTTTCCGCGCAGGACGAGCCGCTGACGGCTCTGCTCGACAAACTTTTCGCAGGTTCCGACATCGCCTACACGCTTCGCGACAAGCACATCGTCCTTTCGAAGAAAACTAAAAATTCCCCCCCCCACAACGCTCAGGGCGGAGTCAGCGGAACCGTTAAGGACGCTCAGGGCATGCCGCTGATCGGCGCCACGGTGCTGATTCAGGGCACGACGACCGGCGTGGCCGTCGATCTCGACGGCAATTTCACGCTGCCGCAGGCCAAGGTCGGCGACACGCTCGAAATTTCGCTGATCGGCTATGCCAAGCAAACCCTTCCCGTAACGGGCTCCGCGCCCCTTCAGGTGGTAATGCTCGAAGACAACGAGGTGCTCGACGCCGTCGTGGTGACCGCCCTCGGTATCAAGCGCGCCGAGAAATCGCTGACCTACAACGTGCAGGAGGTAGCCGGCGACATCGTCACCTCGGTCAAGGACGCCAACTTCATGAACTCCCTTTCGGGTAAGGTCGCCGGCCTTCAGATCAATGCCAGTGCATCGGGCGCCGGCGGTTCGACCCGCGTGGTGATGCGAGGCGTCAAGTCGATCAACGGCGAGAACAACGCCCTCTACGTGATCGACGGTATTCCGCTTCCGAGCCTGCGTTCGAGCCAGACCTCAGGCACGTATGAAACGCCCGACGGCGGCGACTTCGAAGGTATCGCCAACTTCAACCCCGACGACATCGAGTCCATGTCGATCCTTTCGGGCGCCACGGCTTCGGCCCTCTACGGTGCTCAGGGCGCCAACGGTGTGATCCTCATCACCACCAAGAAGGGCAAGGAGGGCCGCGTGCGGGTCAACTATTCGAACTCGACGACCTTCTCCCATCCCTTCGTGATGCCCAAATTCCAGAACACCTACGGCACGAGCGAAATCGAGCCGATGATGAGCTGGGGCAGCAAACTCGCCACGCCGACTTCGTACGATCCCGCGGATTTCTTCCAGACCGGATTCAACGAGACCAACTCGGTGGGCCTTTCCGCCGGTACCGAACGCAACCAGACCTATGCGTCGGCTTCCGCCGTCAATTCGCGCGGTATCGTACCCAACAATGTCTACAACCGCTACAATTTCTCGATCCGCAATACGACGATGCTTATCAAGGACCGCCTGACGCTCGACGTGGGCGCGACCTACATGAAGCAGTACACCCGCAACCAGACTATTCAGGGCCAGTACCGCAACCCGCTGGTGGGCATCTACCTCTTCCCGCGCGGCAACGACATCCGCAAATACGAGATTTACGAGCGTCCGGGTTCCGACTCGCGCTATATGGAGCAGTTCTGGGACCTCGAATTCCTCAAGGGCGTCGAGAACCCGTGGTGGATCACCAACCGCGAGCTGAACGAAAACCGTCAGCACCGCTACAGCTTCAACGCTACGATGAAGCTCGACATCACCGACTGGATGAGCCTGACGGGCCGTATCCGTACCGATAATGCGACGATCAACTACACCCGCAAACTCAGCGCTTCGACCAACACGCTCTTCGCTTCGAAGTACGGCAGCTACCTGAACCGCACGATGACGCACAACAACCTCTACGGCGACGTGCTGCTGAGCATCGACAAGAGCTTCTTCGACAATGCCTTCTCCCTGCAGTTCAACCTCGGCGCCAGCATCATGGACGACAAGAACCAGCTGACGGGTTACGAAGGTTATCTGGCGGGCATTCCCAACAAGTTCACCTACAACAACATCATCTCCGACAACTCGCAGAGTTTCCCGACGCAGGAGAACTACCACGACCAGATTCAGGCCGTGTATGCGACCATGCAGCTGGGCTGGCGGGGTATGCTCTACGTTGACGTTTCGGTCCGCAACGACTGGGCCTCGATGCTGGCCTTCACGCCCAAACAGAACATCTTCTATCCTTCGGTGGGCCTTTCGGCCGTGATTTCGTCGATGGCCGACCTCTCGAAGGCGGGCATCTCGTTCCTCAAGGTGCGCGGATCCTATGCCGAGGTGGGCAACGCTCCCGAACGTTACATCACCGGTCCCAACTACACGCTGACCAACGGCGTGGTGAGCACGGCGACGATCGCTCCGGCAAAGCACCTCGAAGCCGAGCGTACCAAGTCGTTCGAGGCCGGTCTCGACGTCAAGTTCTTGGGCAACAAGATCTCGGCTACGGCTACCTACTACAATACCAACACCTACAACCAGCTCTTCCTTTACGACGCACCTCCCAGCTCCGGCTACAAACAGAAATACATCAACGCCGGCAAGGTCAATAACTGGGGTATCGAGGCTTCGGCCGGATACAAGAACACATGGCGCGATTTCTCGTGGGCCACGACCCTCAACTTCTCGATGAACCGCAACAAGATCAAGGAGCTGGTTCCCGAAGGCACCCGCGATCCGGATACGGGCTCGCTGGTCGATATCAAGGAGGTCAATAAGGACTACGGCGGTTACCGTGTCAAGCTCGTCGAGGGCGGTTCGATCGGCGACTTCTATGTCAAAGGCCTGCTGACCGACGACAAGGGTCATATCTATGTCGATCCCAACTCCAACACCGTGCTGCTCGATCCCGATCCCGAAGCCTACATCTTCGCCGGCAACACCGAAGCCCGCTTCCGCTGGGGCTGGAACAACCAGTTCTCCTACAAGGGCGTTTCGCTCGGCGTGCTGATCGACGCACGTATCGGTGGCCGCGGCGTATCGGCTACGCAGGCCCTCATGGACCGCTTCGGCGTTTCGCAGGATTCGGCCGACGCCCGCGAGAACGGCGGCGTATGGATTTCCGACGACCAGCAGGTTCCCGACGCCAAGACCTTCTATGCCAACAGCGGCGACGGCATGGCGATGCTTTCGCACTACGTCTACAGCATGACCAATGTCCGCCTGCGCGAGCTTACGCTGGGTTACGACCTGCCCTCCAAATGGTTCCGCAACAAGGTCAATATGAGCGTATCGTTCGTCGGCCGCAACCTGTTCATGTTCTACAACAAGGCTCCGTTCGACCCCGAAGTGACCGCTTCGACGAGTACCTACTATCAGGGTGTCGACTTCTTCATGCAGCCGAGCGTCCGCACCCTCGGATTCAGTGTAAAACTCCAATTCTAAAGCTCAACCGACTATGAAACGAAACAATATCAAACAAGGATTCCTTTCGCTGGCGGCCGCCTGTCTGGCGTTCACCGCCTGCACCGGGGACTTCGAGCGCTTCAATACCGACCCCAATGCTGCGCAGGATGTGGATCTGAAGATGTTCATCACCACCATGCAGATGGACGCCGTCTACTCGTGCAGCGGCTCGGATACCGATCCCAACAACCGTTATCAAAAAGCTTATAACCTGATCGGCGACGTATACGCCGGTTATATGTCCGGTACGAACAACTGGGACGGCGGCACCAACCCCCAGATTTATGCGCTGAACGGCAGCGATTGGTGCAACGTACCTTTCAGCGAGTCGTTCACCAATGTCATGCCCGCTTGGCTGCAACTGAAGTACGCCCACGCCAACGGTTTGCTCAGCGACGACATCTTCGCTGTGGCTAATATTCTGAAAGTCATGTCGCTTCATCGCGTGAGCGATATCTACGGCCCGCTGCCCGTGCTGCATTTCGGCGAGACGGAGAACCCTTACAATTCGCAGGAAGAGTGCTATATGCACTTCTTCGAGACGCTCGACAGCGCGATCGCGGTGCTGAAGGACGTCGTGGAGAACAATCCCGACGCCAAACCGCTCGAAGAGGTCGACGCCCTCTACCACGGCAATTATTCGAAATGGCTCAAGCTCGCCAACTCGGTGAAGCTGCGTCTGGCCATGCGCATCTGTTACGTGAAGCCCGACCTTGCGAAGCAGTACGCCATGGAAGCCGTCCGCGACGGCGTGATGGAGACGGCCGACGACAGCGCGCTTTTCCAGAGCTGGGGATCCATTACGATCATCAACCCGCTCGAAAAGATCTGGAACGGCTATAGCGACACCCGCATGGGCGCTTCGATGGACTCCTACCTCAACGGTTACAACGACCCGCGTCTTCCGGTTTATTTCCAGCCTGTCACCGAAGGCGACAACAAGGGCGAATACCGCGGTGTAGCCAACGGAATGCCCAATCCCCAGCAGGATGATTACAAGGCCATGTCCGCGCCCAACGTACAGGAGAAATCCACCGATTCGCCCTTGCGCTGGATGATGGCCTCGGAAGTCGCGTTCCTGCGCGCCGAAGGTGCCATGCGCGGCTGGACGGCCGAGATGGGCGGTACCGCCGAGGAGTTCTATAACAAGGGTATCGAGCTGTCGTTCCTCGAAAACGGCCTGAGCGCCGATGCCGCCGCAAGGTATGCCGCCGACGAAACGAGCAAACCGACCGACTTCACCGACGTTTCGACCGCCAATACCAAGTATAATATTTCGGCCTTGGGCAAGATTACGATCAAATGGAACGCCGGCGCTTCCGAAGAGGAGCAGCTTGAGCGCATCATCACCCAGAAATGGATCGCCATGTTCCCCAACGGCACCGAGGCTTGGTCCGAATTCCGTCGTACGGGTTATCCCCTGATTTTCCCCGTACGCTCCAACTATCCGACCAGCGGCGTCGATACCAACAAGCAGATCCGCCGCATGGTCTTCCCGCAGTCGGAATACTCCAACAACGGCGCGGCCGTGCAGGAGGCCGTCAAACTGCTCGGCGGTCCTGACAACGGCGGCACGAAGCTGTGGTGGGACAAAAAGAATTAGTAACCTGAAACTATACCTGAGTAAACTATGAAAAATATATTGAAACATGCAGTAGTTTGTCTCGTGCTGGCGGCCGCGGTGGCCTCCTGTACGAAGGAGACGACGCCTGAGCGGATCAATATCCAGCATCCGGACCAGCAGTCGCCGATCCTGCGCGACAATGCCTATTACCAGAATCTCCGCGCCTACAAGCAGACCAAACACAAACTGGCTTTCGGCTGGTACGGTTCGTGGACGGCCGTCGGCGCGTCCTATCAGTCGCGTCTGATCAGCGCCCCCGACTCGATGGACATCATCTCGATCTGGAGCCAGTGGCACACGCTCACGCCCCAGCAGAAGGCCGATAAGGAGTTCGTTCAGAAAACGTTGGGTACGAAAGTGACCTATACGATTTTTTCGGATAAACTGCCCGAACCGTTCCTTGAAATCGGCAACGGTGAATATACCGACGAGGCCATTGAAGCTTATGCAAAAGCCTATTGCAAAGACTCGATGGACAAGTATCAGTACGACGGCATCGATATCGACTATGAGCCGGGCTATGGAGCATCAGGGCCTTTTGTCGGACATGACAATGCTCTGTTTACCAAGTTGATCAATGCCATGAGCAAGTATGTCGGTCCGAAATCTGGTACCGGACGCCTGCTGATAATCGATGGCGTGCCTTATGCGGTGGATCGTTCGGTTGTGGATTGTTTCGACTATGGTATCGTGCAGGCGTATGCTTCTTCTGGTTATACCGATCTGCAAAATCGCTTCAATAATGCCGATGCAAAAGGCTGGAAGCCTGAACAGTATATCTTTGCCGAGAATTTTGAGTCTTATTGGAAAACTGGCGGTGTGAATTTTACGGACCGCGAAGGTAATAGGATGCCGTCTCTTTACGGTATGGCGACCTTTAATCCCACGCAGGGTGCCGGCGCCGGATTCGGTGCATACCATATGGAGTACGAATACGGTAATTCGGCCATGCCGTACCAATTTATGCGCAATGCGATTCAGATGGCCAATCCTGCCGGAGGCTGGAAAACGCCTATCGATGTGGCTTTTTCGAGTAACCAATCTTCCAACTTTTCGTTCGTTGTCGAGGACGATGGTTCGGTGACCGGAACGATGCAGGATAAAGTTTCGTTGTCGTTCTCGCGTCCCGTTGTAAGCGGTATGCAGTTGACGCTGGGTGTGGATAATTCGCTCGTAGCCGTTTATAACGATGAGAACGGTACGGAATATGAGACCGTCGATCCGTCGTTGGTTAAGATGGAGCCGATCCAGTGCGCCGAAAATCAGGTGTTCTCTCCCGATGCGACGATTACGCTTGATCCTAAGTCAATCGAAAAGGGGTATTATTTGATTCCGGTGGTGATCAGTCCTATTTCGGATGCCGGATATGCCGTCAAGGAGGGCTCCGTACATTATATCTTCGTTACGAAGGTCGCGATGGATGTCGAAATCGGCGCGACGACGCTCGACGGCTCGAAGATCGCTCCGACCTCGGCATGGACGATCACCTGCTGTCAGGGTACTGCGACGAGCGGCGCCACCGGTGTTTGGAACTGCGACTCCGCCGCGCAGAAGGCGGCCATGTTCGACGGCAAGCTCGACGGCAACTGCTGGTATGCAAGCAGCGCTTCCTATTCGTGGGGCAACGGCGGCAACTTCACCATCGACATGGGCGAAGTCAACGACGTGACCGGCCTGCGCTGGCATATCTACTATCAGGATTCCGAACCGCAGTGCACCGACCTCACCTACAGCGAAGACGGCAATGTCTGGTACAGCCTTTCGGCCGGCGTTCCCTTCACTCCGGTGCTGTCCGACAACTGGAAGTGGTTCAAATTCAAGAGAACGGTCAAAGCCCGCTATATCCGGGTTTACGTGGGTCGTGTAACAGGCCATACGAGCATGAACGAAGCCGAAATCTACGGCCCGGCCAATTAGCGATTTATTAACCAGAAAAAAATGTATGTTATGAAACTGAAATATTTAATCGCCCCCTTCGTCCTCGCTGCGGCTGCTCTCTGCGGCTGTCAGGAGACGGCGGAAATCCATCCGGTGGCCTACATGACCGATGCGCAGAAGACGGTTTCCAAGTCGGTTACCATCGATACGCCCCCGGCCGGAACGGAGATTTCGGTCTCTTCTTCGGTGCCTGTGAATAAGGATACCAAAATCAAGATTTCGTTGCGCCCCGACCTGCTGGAGGAGTATAATGCCAAATACCAGAAAAATTATGTTGTGCCCCCCGCAGACAGTTATACGCTCAGCGGTGACGAAGTGGTGATCTCGGCCGGTTACAGTCGCTCCTCGGAGGTCGATTTTACCGTCACGTCGCTCGATGACTTTCAGGAGGGTACGACCTACTGCATGCCCGTGAGCATCGAGCGGATCGAAAACAGCGGTCTTGCCGTTTTGGAACCTTCTCGGACACTTTTCATAGTATTAAAAACACCGGTTATCAGTAAGGCTATCTACCTCGGATCAAGTAACATTTATAAAGTGCCGTCGTTTCAGGAAGACGCCAATCTTGCTGCACTCAAAGCCATAACGCTTGAAGCCCGTGTCTATATGGACGGATTCCAGAATTATGATCCTTATATTAGTTCGATTATGGGTATTGAGGGCGAGTGCGGTGTCCGCTTCGGAGACGTGAAGGTCCCCAAGAACGTTCTTCAGATCTGCCATGGCGATTATCAGCCTGCTGCGACCTCTAAACCTTTTGATACGGGCAAGTGGTATCATGTAGCTGCCGTATGGTCGGGGAAGAGTTGGGATATTTTTATCGACGGCGTGTATGTTACTGGTGTTGCGACACAGGGGGAGACCATCAACTTGTCGAGCGATAATTCGGGCGGTTTTTATCTCGGCGCTTCTTATGGCGGTGGACGTCCGCTCAATGGTTATGTCGCTGAGTGCCGGGTCTGGACGCGTGCGCTGACTGAGGCCGAGATATCGAACAACATGAATTATGTCAATCCGGAATCGGACGGCCTGCTGGCTTACTGGCGTATGAACGCTTGGGAGGCCAAGGACGGCGGCGGCAACATCGTCAAGGACCTTACGGGCCACGGCTACGACGCCGTGGGCGGCAGCTCCAATCCGAGGATGATGGACACCAAGTGGATGTAATCCGCCTTTCGGATATCGTTCCGATCCGCTGAACGGAAGCCGTGCGGCCGGTGCAGGAGACTGCCGCCGGGGCACGGCTTCTTTTTATTCCGCTTTTTATTCCCGGCGGACCGTTTGCTTCCGGCGGAGATGAATCCCGGCTTGGCGATACTCTCTCCGGCGGCGGCAAATTTATTTGACGCGGCGCCGGATTGTGTTATCTTTGTACGAAGAACCGAACTTATCACCATAAAACTTACCGATGAAACCACGACTTTTGCTTTTCACCGCCGCATGCATGCTTTTCGCGGCATGCGGGAACTCTCGCGGCGACCTTTCGACGGGTATTATCCCCGCTCCGCAGCAGGTGGCGTGGGGCGACGGCGCCTTCCGGATGCCCTCGACGCTGCTCTTTGCGACCAACCTCGAAGGGCAGGCCAAGGCCGACCTTGAGGCGTGGATGCGGCGCTCCGGCGACGGCTTTTTCCCCGTCTCTTTCGCCGAAGCCGCCGGGGACGACATCCCCGTTCTCTACCTGCTGCTTGCCGAGGGCGGCGCGCCCGAAAGCTACCGCCTCGACGTCGCC
>OJSQ01003608.1_pt1 | contig 10857 bp, 9 predicted proteins | sample 1599551 | NCBI WGS metagenome assembly OJSQ01 (sample SAMN04168659, study PRJEB22393) | human gut metagenome | biome: human gut microbiome; feature: stool | host: Homo sapiens | collected 2014-05-12
GGCAATGGACACCGAGATCACCTGATCCCCCACCTGGAAATCAGTGACCCCGCTGCCCACCTGCTCCACTACGCCGGTATATTCGTGGCCCAGGGTAACAGGCACACTATGACTGTACTCCTCGGCCAGAATGTGCAGATCCGTACCGCAGATACCGGCAGCCATTACCTTCACCAGCAGGTCGTTCGGGCCCGGAATGGGCTTTTCCACCTCGCACAGCTGTACTGACTCGGCTCCTTTACCCAACTTTCTCAATGCTTTCATTTCCAGTCTTCCTTTCTTATATCCAACCATGGTACTGTATGACATGGAATGGAGCGGTCCCGCTCCTGCGGTTTTTGCTGCTCTCTTGTTAAGCAAATCCCATGCCAAGCAAAAAACAAACTGATATGTTTCCTTTTCCTCCTGCAATCCCGGCAATTCCAGTCAGTTTAGCCTCTCAAACCAGCCTGAAAGCTGCGATGCCCAACGCTTGCATGGCTGCAAATTTTTGCGGGAATGCAAGCCGAAAAGCTCCGCGTTTCGCACTGTCCCCCTCCTGGAGCGCAGCTGCTCTCTCCTTGCATTTGTGCAAAGTCTTGCGGCGTTGCAAACACTCCGGCCCTCTACTGCTCTTTATCACTGTCCATTTCGTACAGGATCTTCATTAAATTTTTCTTAGAAGTTGGCGGGTTTTCCCTACCTCTTCTCCCCTGCTCTCTCAATTTGGTATGCTTCTTGCAAATATCCATGACCGCAAGCACACAGCGGTCGGTATTCCGAATGTGCCGGGTTTCCCACCTGCCACTTATTCCATCAAGTGTCCATCAACCGGCAGCAAGCAGCCGTCAAAAAAGGAAAAGGAGAATGAACATGAATGTAAATGTAATGATGCAGTATGTAACATATGGTCTGGCGCTGATCGGGGTGCTGGCGTTCCTGGTATCGATTATTGTGCAGGTGATCAAAGAGCTCCCGGGACTTAATAAGATCCCGACAAGTATTGTAGCACTGGTCACATCACTGATCCTGTGTCCGGTGGCACTGGCAGTCCTGTGCACGTATTATAAGACAGCTGTCACCTGGTATTATATTTTCACATCGATTATTGCGGCGTTTGTAGTGTATTTGGTTGCGACCGGCGGTTGGGAAAAAGTAAAAGGTATCTGGGACAGGACGAAATACAAAGATTCAGAGGGCGAGTGATCCCTTTGTGAAATTCGTTGAACATCAAAGGACGATATGATAATATAGAACACGGAGCAATCGTGTTGCAGGGTGGCTGACCTCTATTCTACATAGAATGGAGGTGGTGCTGATGGACAAGAATCATTTTGATTTCAAAGACCTCATGGCTTTTGGTATGTTCATTCTGGCATTGCTTACGTTCGTTTTGACGTTTTGTAAGTAATTTTCTACATAGAAAAACCACCCCAAAACTTTGGCTGAGTGTAGGGTGGAATTTCTATTTCGCTATTCACTGAGTTCAACCCCTTGTGGGCGGTTGTTCCTTTGTATTATCAATATACCATTTCGAAAAAAATAATTCAAGTATTTTTAGGAGGCGAGTAATCGTCTTTTTTTATTGGAGGAAACATATGTTAAAGATTATGGGAAAAGCTCAGGTATCCGGCAGGAATTATGGTCAGAAGATCATCAGCATTTTGAATGGCATATTATCTATTAAGGCATCAAATAAGACATCAAAAACAGAAAAGGAGAGTACAACCATGAATATCAACACAAGTCTTATCAGTAACAACAACAGCTATGCAGGTCATAAACCGGCATATATCGTAATTCACAACACAGATAACTATGCCAAGGGTGCAAATGCGAAAGCACATGCTAAGGCTCAACATGATGGAAACTTTAAAGGCTATTCTGCACATGTATATGTGGATGACACAGAGGCGTATCAGGCGCTTCCGTACAACCGTGGAGCATGGCACGTGGGCGTCAACTACGGCGGTCGGCTGTTCGGTACTGTCAACAACAGAAATTCAGTAGGAATCGAGATGTGCGTTCAGGCGGGCTATAACTACGAGAAAGCTTTCCAGAATACAGTCCAGGTGTGCAAACAGCTTATGAAACAGCTGGGAATCCCGGCAGACAGAGTTGTGCAGCATTATGATGTATGTGCAAAGAACTGCCCGTCAGCGATCCGTGCAAAAGGTGACTGGAACCGGTTCAAGCAGCTGATCGGAGCTGAGACCCCCACGCCAACGGTAGATAAGTATTATCGCACAAGAAAGTCCTGGGCTGACAGCAAGAGCCAGATCGGAGCATACAAGAGCCTTGAGAATGCAAAGAAAGAGTGGAAACAGGGCTACACCATCTATGACTGGAACGGAAAAGCAGTGTATCCTGTACAGACTTCAGAAAAGGCAGTAGTTCTGACAGGAAAATTTGAGACCCAGCTTCCGATCATCCGGAAAGGGGATTCCGGCGTTGCAGTTTCCGTGCTGCAGTCTGTACTTGGTGTTACCGTGGATGGCCGTTTCGGAGATGATACAGAAACATCCCTGAAAGTTTTCCAGAAAAACACAGGCGTAAAGGCAAATGGAACCTGCGGTATTGATTCCTGGAAAAAGGTGATCGAACATGTGAAGGCAAACACAAAATAACTTCCTATTATAAAAAAGTCCGGCAGGTACCCACTGCCGGACGGATATTGTATCATCATTTATGTGCCAATGTTCTGGCAATCATGTCGTTTACTTTGAACAGAGTTTATACAGAGTGGTACCGAAATAAGGGTTATGATTTCACCATTACATCCTCCACAGCATACGACCACAAATGGATCCATGGCAGGAATATTTTTGAGAGTATCGACCGGATCGTGGATGAACTTTTTGAAAACTACCTTTCCAGACCGGATGTACGTCAGCCGATCCTGACCCAGTACTGTGACGGACGCCAGGTGCAGTGCAGGAATCGGGGATGGATGACCCAGTGGGGAAGCAAAGCTCTGGGAGATCAGGGATATTCCGCCATTGAGATCCTGCGGAGCTTCTATGGAAACGATATGTATATCAATGTGGCGGAAGCAGTTTCCGGGATTCCCGCATCCTGGCCGGGATATGACCTGACTATCGGTGTTACCGGAGAAAAGGTACAGCAGATCCAGGAACAGCTTAATGCCATAGCAAAAGCCTATCCTGCCATCCCGTCAGTGACTGTGGATGGTATTTATGGTCCGGCTACCGCTGCATCTGTAAAAAAATTCCAGAATATATTCGGGCTTCCTGCATCCGGAGTGGTGGATTATCCAACCTGGTATAAGATACAGGACATTTATGTAGCAGTGACCAGGATAGCGGAGCTGCAGTAAATATAAAAATAATAAAAATGTTCTTGGCCATTTTCGGAGTGATCTGATCGGGGCTGAGGTGTAATGCGTGAACATGATTTCAGAAAAAATATTTGACGTTTTAGAATAAACCAAGTATAATGGCTGTTTGTATCTTTGAACGTAAATTGTAAAGAGATTGCGTTTATGAGCATGTGAAAAAAGCGAAATGAGAATGTCTGTTTTACAAAAGGAGTGATGAAAATGACATTTTATCAGGAACTGCAGTTAAGCTCAACCGGATCAAAACAGCTGATCAGAAATACCACAGACAAAAAGGAGAAAAGAAGGCATATTCTGATCTATAATTTTAAAGTGTATCTTGTCATGGCATTTTGTGTGGCGGTTGTGACATTGTACAGTAAGATAACCGGCAATGACAACAGTGTTGTAGGAGTAACCGTACTGCTGGCAGTGCTGGTTTTAAGACAGGCGGATTTCGGGATCCGGACGTCCCACGGATTGTTGTCCATTGCCGGGATTTTCTGTATTCTGATCGCAGGACCGAGATTATCCAATATGGTTTCACCGGTACCGGCATTTTTTGTTAATGCGATAAGCATCCTGTTACTGATGATCCTGGGATGCCATAATGTAATTATGTATAACCATTCCACATTTGTTCTCGGATATCTGCTTCTGATGGGATATGACGTAACCGGAAAGGCGTATCTGCTTCGTGTAGAGGGGCTTTTGGCCGGAATGGTTCTCTGCATGGTAGTTTTTTATAAGAATCAGAAAAACCGCCCGTATCGCAGGACGTTTCTGGACCTGTTCCGAGAATTTGACCTGCATTCTGCAAGAGGCAGGTGGTATTTAAGACTGACGCTGATCGTTTCCAGCGCTATGCTGATCATGTCTCTTTTGGGACTTCCAAGAGCAATGTGGGCCGGAATTGCCTGCATGTCCGTGTGTCTGCCGTTTACCGAGGACTGCAAGGGAAGAGCCGGAAAAAGGGGGATGTTCAATATCGTTGGATGTATTTTGTTTGCAGTGCTTTATCTGATACTTCCGGAATCTATGTATCCCTATATTGGAATGATCGGAGGAATCGGTGTGGGATATTCCGCAGGTTATGCGTGGCAGACTGCATTTAATACATTTGGAGCACTGTCCATTGCATCAGGACTGTTTGGAATGCCGGCAGCAGTGCTGCTCCGTATTGGAGCCAATGTATTTAGTTCAATTTATACTATGCTCGCAAATAAGCTTGGGGATAAGCTTGTGCAGCATATGTGGGTACGAAAGAGTGCAGAAATCTGAGATATTGCCCTGAAAAAAGTTTTGCCGTATAATGGGTAATAGCATAACAGCCTGGATATTACCGGGCCGACAGAGGAGAAGATTATGTACGAAGAAACAACAGAAAAACTGCTGGAATTTATCAGTAAAAGTCCTACAGCCTTTCAGGCGGCAGAGGAAACAAGAAGACGTTTTTTGGAGGAAGGCTTTACAGAATTGAAGGAAGAGGAGCGCTGGGAGCTGGAAAAGGGCGGAAAATATTTTGTCATGAGAAATCATTCCGCGATCATCGGATTTTCCATTCCTGTCAATGACTGCAGGAGATATCATATCATTGCAAGTCACAGTGACTCCCCGTCTTTTAAAATAAAAGAAAATCCGGAGATGTCTGTAAACGGAGCTTATGTGAAGCTGAATGTGGAGCGGTATGGAGGAATGATCCTTTCTACCTGGTTTGACCGTCCCCTTTCTGTGGCAGGCCGCATGATCGTCCACAAAAACGGAAAAATTCTGGAAAAGCTTGTAGATATTGATAGAGATCTGGTCATGATCCCGAGCCTTGCGATCCATATGAACCGAGATATTAATGGAGGCTATCATTATAATGTCCAGAAGGATATGCTTCCATTGTACAGTGGCAGTGGCGAAAAAGGAAACTTCATGCGGATGCTGGCAGAAGAGGCAGAGATCCGTCCGGAGGATATCCTGGGCCATGATCTGTTTCTCTATAACCGGATGCCCGGAACGATCTGGGGATCCAGGAATGAATTTGTTTCCAGTCCAAGATTAGATGATCTGCAGTGTGCTTTCGCTTCAATGGAAGGCTTTCTTCAGGCAGATAAGAAGAAGGTCATTGCAGTCCACTGTGTACTGGATAATGAAGAAGTGGGAAGCACTACCAGGCAGGGAGCTGCATCCACATTTCTTAAAGATGTACTGTTTCGTATCAATCTGGCCCTTGGCGGAGATCAGGAAAGTTATCTGATGGCCCTTGCAGAGAGCTTTATGATCTCTGCGGACAATGCACATGCATTACATCCGAATTATACAGACAAGGCAGATCCTGTAAACCGTCCGGTGATGAATGGTGGAATTGTAATCAAATATAATGCCAATCAGAAATATTGTACCGATGGGATTTCCACAGCAATCTTCAAGGAACTCTGCAGAGAAGCAGATGTGCCATATCAGACATTTGTGAACCGTTCTGATATTGCCGGTGGTTCCACTCTGGGAAATATTTCCAATACCCAGGCAGCCATAAATACGGTCGATATCGGTTTGCCGCAGCTGGCGATGCATTCCGCTTATGAAACAGCCGGAGTGAAAGATACGGAAAGCCTGATCCGTGCGGCAAAGGTATTTTACAGGTGATATCGGAGGACAGGAAAATGAGCAGAAAAGCAGTATTTTTTGATGCGGACGGAACAGTCTGTGATATGAAAAAAGGAGTGCCGGACAGTGCCATAGAAGCCATCCGTGCGCTGGTAGATAACGGACATGAAGCGTGGCTCTGCACAGGAAGAAGTCGTGCGTTTGTATCCTGGTATCTGGAGCAGATCCCTTTTACGGGAATGATCAGTGCCTGCGGATCCACCATTGAGAAGGACGGGAAGAGACTTTTTAATAAAGAGATGACGCCGGAGGTTGCAAAGCTTTCTGTGGAGGTTCTCAGAAAATACGGACTGATCCCGGTAATGGAAGGCGCGGATTTTATGTATTATGACAAAGGGGAGTATACCGATGAAGTGAACTGGTATGCCAGTCTGATCACAGAATCCCTGGGCGATAAATGGAGGCCTATCCGTGGAAATGAGGATTGTATGCGGATCAATAAGATCAGTGCAAAAATGACGGAGGGATGTGATGCGGAGGCAGCGTTATCCATTTTATCAGAATACTATGATATCATCCGCCATGAAGGCAGCAGTTCGTTTGTGGGAAATACCATTGAACTGGTGCCAAAGGGCTTTAACAAGGCTGTTGGGATCGCAGCTGTGATCCGCCTGTTTGATATTCCGTGGGAGAATACCGTTGTTTTTGGAGACAGCAACAATGATCTTGCCATGTTTGAATACGCTGCAACAAAGGTTGCCATGGGAAATGCTTCTCCGAAGATCAAAGAACTGGCAGATTATGTTACGTCTGATATGTTCCACTACGGCATTCGGGATGGCTTGAAATATCTGAAGCTGATCTGAGAAAATGCTTCGTTTGTTTTGTAGGCTATGAGATTGTAAGAACAGAAACATCCACATCAGAAATGATAGCTTTATGTGAATATGCTTTTATAAAAAAATGCTGTAAGAACCAGAAATCATAGTTCTTACAGCATTTTATGTTACAGATTTTTCCGGGTAGATAATATGCAGAAGCTGCAATATCAGATCAGTCCCAGACCTTTGCAGATAAACAGCCAGAGTGTCAGGGTAAAGGCACTGAATAATGTGGTAAGAAGCACGACTCCCGAAGAAAAAGAGCCCTCATGTCCCATGTTTTTTGCCATGACAAAGCAGGTAACGGTGCTGGCAGACCCCAGCATGATAATGATGGAAACCAGCTTGTCCTTTGTAAAACCGCAACGGATGGCAAGAGGAAGAAAAAGTGCTTCATAACCGACAAGTTTCATAAATGTACAGGCAACAGATGCTTTCAGCCGGGAAAAGGCTTTTCCGAAGTGCAGAGATCCGCCCATAGCCATGAGGCCAAGAGGAGTGGCGGTTTTTGCAAGATTGCCTGCCGTAGAGTCCAGGATCTTCGGAAATGGAAGACGAAGAAGGGACCAGAGTGTACCGGCTGCAATGCCGAGAATGATGGGATTGGTGACAATTCCCTTTAAAGTGCGCTTCAGAACGGTACCATCTATTTTTCCCTGACCTGGTTTAAAGACAGAGAGAACTACAACAGCCATTACATTGTAAAGAGGGACGCTGGCAATGATCATCAGTGGTGCCATACCTGCATTTCCGTAAAGGTTCTGGATAATGGCGATACCAAGGATCGCTGCGCTGCTGCGGTAGGATGCCTGGATAAATTCGCCCTGGATATCGGAAGGGTGGAGAAAACGGGACAGGAGCACGGAGATCATAATACTGAGCGATGTGATCGCAAAACAGAAAAGAATCATCTTGGGATCCCAGGCCTCATAGATATCGATTTTAGCGATGTCCTGAAACAGAAGCACAGGCAGAGGGATGACAAACACAAATTTGTTCATACGATTGACAAATGTTTCATCAAACAGTCCGATCCTCCGGAAAAAATATCCCAGGAGCAGTGTAAGAAAGATGGGCACGGTAACATTCAGACAGAAAATAAGATTGTCCATAAAAGAAAGCCTCCCTGTGGTAAAATTTCTCTGTTTATTATATCCAAACTACGAAAATTGTCAAACGAGGTATACGGGACTGGAGATTTCTGGTATGATAAAAAGTGTTGCGAAGAAAGCAGCACAGGGGTTGAGAAGGAGAAAGGAAAGAAAATGAGATACGGAAAAATACGGATCGAAGATGGCTTTTTTGTGTTTACCAGACATATGATGCTCAACAGTCTTCCGTGTAAAGATATTCTCTGGGCGTACATGCGCCGTGAGGGAACCGATAAAACCGGTGAAAAGCAGCTGATCATCAATTATCTGGTGATCATAACCAGACGTCAGAAGCGTTATAAATTTGATATGACAGAGCAGGAGGTACAGGATTGCCTTCAGCTTCTTAAAGTATTGAATCCGGATCTTGCGGTTGGTTTTCCAAAAGGAAGCAGGCTTCCGCTTCAGAATCTTCCGAATACAAGAGATCTGGGTGCATTGATGACAGTAGACGGTTCGCATATTCTTCCCAGAAAGCTTTTGCGCAGCGGAGAAATCTATCATGCTTCTGCTGCAGACAACCGGATCCTTTCAGAAGAATATAATGTAAAAACAGTGATTGATTTTAGGTCAGCTGCAGAAGTAAAGAAAAAACCGGATGATATCATGGCAGGAGTGGAGTATTATCACATTCCAATCCGGGATGAGGACAGCAGTGGAAACAGCTTTTTTGAACATGTGATGTCCTGCTATGGTGATGTAGACCGGTATATGCAGGACTGGTACCGGAATTTCGTTACGGATGAGTATTCTCTGAAGCAGTATGCACGTTTTCTGGATGTCCTGCTTCATGTAAAGAATGGAGCTGTTGTTTTTCACAGTGCCACAGGAGAAGACCGGACAGGAGTCGGAACAGCACTTTTGCTCTTTGCTTTGGGTGTACCTAAGGAAACGATACGAAGGGATTATATGCGGTCGAATCCATGTCTGGAAGACGAACTGAAATATATGCGCAGGCTTTACCGGGCAGACCGACCGGAAAACAGCCGGAAGCTTGCAGATCTGAAAGCCTTCTATCAGGTGAAGGAGTCTTATATCAATACAGTTTTTGATGTCATCGAAAAAGAAAACGGAGGAATTGAAAGATTCCTCCGGAAAAAACTCTATCTGACACCAAAGGCATCCGAGGAGCTTAAGAAAAAATATCTGATCTGAGGATAAAAGCATTTCTTATCAGCCTGAAGGGATTTTGCAGGAAATTTTGATTGACAAAATTTTCGAAGTTGTTATAATGGTAAGAAAGCAAGGGTTTATTAGATTAAAGCGTTAACTGACGAAGTCGGTTTTCTATACATAAAAGTGTTGAAAGCAGGTGTATTATGGAAAAGAGAATACTATCCATCCTTGTGGATAATACCTCCGGAGTCCTTAGCCGTGTGGCTGGTCTTTTCAGCCGCCGTGGATATAATATTGACAGCATTACCGCAGGAGTGACTGCAGATCAGAGATATTCCCGTATGACAGTTGTATGTGAGGGAGATGATCAGATGCTCCAGCAGATCACTAAGCAGCTGGCGAAGCAGGAAGATGTACGGGATGTTAAGGTCCTTGAACAGGACGACAGCGTTGCCCGTGAGCTGATGCTCGTCAAGGTGAGAGCAAATGCAAACCAGCGGATGGCGATTAATGCAATTTCCGAGATTTTCCGTGCGTCGATTGTCGATGTGGGAAAAGATTCTGTCACTGTTATGCTGACAGGCGACCAGTCCAAACAGGACGCGCTGATTAATCTTCTGGAAGATTATGAGATTCTGGAATTAGCCAGAACAGGTCTTACAGGTCTTTCCAGAGGTGCCGATGATATCCGCTATCTGCCATAGTACATCAGTCGATAGACTGGATACAAGGCATTCAAGAGGTTTACAAAGTTTGGTCCAAAGACGCACAGAGAGGCGCCGGTCTATGCTTTATAATAAATTTATTTTATTTTTGTTAGATCCAAGGAGGAAATGAAAAATGGCAGCAAAGATTTACTATCAGGAAGATTGTAATTTATCCTTATTAGAAGGACAGAAGATTGCTATTATCGGTTACGGCAGCCAGGGTCATGCACATGCCTTGAACTTAAAAGAGTCCGGATGCGATGTTATCATCGGTCTTTACGAGGGCAGCAAGTCTTGGGCAAAAGCAGAGGCACAGGGATTTAAAGTATACACCGCAGCAGAGGCTGCAAAACAGGCTGATATCATCATGGTCCTGATCAACGATGAGCTTCAGGCAGATATGTACAAGAAAGACATCGAGCCAAACCTGGAAGAGGGCAATATGCTTATGTTCGCTCATGGCTTTAACATCCACTTCGGATGCATCAAACCGCCGAAGAATGTCGATGTAACCATGATCGCTCCGAAAGCACCGGGTCACACTGTAAGAAGTGAGTATCAGGCTGGTAAGGGTACACCGTGTCTGGTAGCAGTAGAGCAGGATTACACAGGTAAAGCACTTGACCGTGCACTGGCTTATGGTCTTGGCATTGGCGGCGCTAGAGCAGGTCTTCTGGAGACTACATTCCGTACCGAGACTGAGACAGACCTCTTCGGTGAGCAGGCAGTTCTTTGCGGCGGTGTTTGTGCTCTGATGCAGGCTGGTTTCGAGACTCTGTGTGAGGCTGGTTATGACCCGAGAAATGCTTACTTCGAGTGTATCCACGAGATGAAGCTGATCGTAGACCTGATTTATCAGTCTGGTTTCGCTGGTATGAGATACTCCATCTCCAACACAGCTGAGTACGGCGATTATGTAACCGGACCGAAGATCGTTACCGCTGAGACAAAGAAAGCTATGAAGAAAATTCTGTCTGATATCCAGGACGGTACCTTTGCAAAAGAGTTCTTACTGGATATGTCCCCGGCAGGTCGTCAGGTACACTTCCAGGCTATGAGAAAGCTTGCTTCCGAGCATCCGTCTGAGAAAG
>OJSQ01003611.1_pt1 | contig 10852 bp, 7 predicted proteins | sample 1599551 | NCBI WGS metagenome assembly OJSQ01 (sample SAMN04168659, study PRJEB22393) | human gut metagenome | biome: human gut microbiome; feature: stool | host: Homo sapiens | collected 2014-05-12
GGTGCATCGCCGACAGCGAGAAATTCCTCGACGGGCTGATCGCAGGCAATGAGACGATGCTCAACCCCACGCCGTTCATCCAGTCGACCTTCAACACGGTCGGCGCGCAGATCGCCCTGCTGCGCGGACTGCACTGTTACAACACCACCTACGCCCACCGCTGGACGAGTTTCGAGAACGCGCTTACGGACGCCGCACTGCGCATCGGCGCGGGCTGGTCGCAGGCCGTGCTGGTCGGCGCATTCGACGAGACGACGCCCTCGGTCGAAAAGGTTCTGCAGCGGCTCCGCGTCGCGCAGGAGGGGAGATGGGGCGAATCGTCGGTATTCTTCGTGCTGACGGCCGAGCGGTTCGACTGTTCGGTCGCCGAAATCACGGGAATCCGCATCCCGGCCGGGACTCCGGCGGCGGACGGCGGATATCCGGCGGACGGAGAAACAAACGGAGAGACGGGCGGAGAAGAGAAGTCCCGCGCCGAAGCCCCCTCCGGAAAGGCATACGGAAACGAAAACGCCTGCGTCGGGGAATCCGGCGCGGAAGCGTCCGAAGGCCGGGCGATACGGGCTTCGCAAACCGGCGTCAAGCCGCACTTTACAGCGATCGCCGAGGTATTCCGGCAGGCGGTCGCGGAGAACGCCGGGCATAAGATCACACTTTACAACGACTTTTCGGGCCGCACCGAATCGGCCATGGAACTGACATGTATGTAGCCGCCGTCATAATCGCCGCGGGATTCGTCCTGTTCTACTGCTCCTACCAGATACGGCTGGGGGCGTACGTCCGCACGCTGTGCCGCAACCGGGCCGCGGGACGGGTCGTCGCGCTGACGTTCGACGACGGACCGGACCCGGAGATGACGCCCCGCGTGCTGGACCTGCTCCGGGAGAGGGGCGTAAGGGCGACGTTCTTCCTCGTCGGCGCAAAGGCCGAGCGGCATCCGGAACTGGTGCGCCGCATCGCCGCCGAAGGGCACGATACAGGCATACACACTTGGGAGCACGCAGCCGGGTTCCCGATGCGGAGCAGCTGGGCGATGACGGCCGACATCCTGCGGTGCAGGGAGTCGCTCCGGCAGATCGCCGGCGTGGAGACGCACCTTTTCCGGCCGCCGTTCGGGGTCACCAACCCGATGGTGGCGCGGGCCGTGAAGCGGACGCAGAGCCGCTGCATCGGGTGGAGCGTCCGCTCGTTCGACACGCTTCTGCGCCGCAGCCGCGAAGCCGTGGCGGAGCGCATAGCCCGCCGGCTGGGCGACGGCAAGGTGATCCTGCTGCACGACGACCGTCCCGGCGCGGATCGGCTGCTAAGGCTGGTTCTCGACGACCTGAAGCGGCGCGGCTACGGCACGGCGACCGTATGCGAACTGTTTAAAATCGAAAAACCATGAAAATAACCTCCCTGCTAATTCCCTTTGCGCTGCTGTCGGCGCTGACGGCCCAAGGACAGCTGCCCGACTCGTTCCGGGAGCGGCTCGCCCAAGCCAGCCGCGATAACAAGACCATTCAGTGCGACTTCACGCAGCACCGGCAGGTGCGCCGGATGAAGGGCGAAATCGAGCTAAAAGGCCGTTTCTACTACGACAACACCAAAGCCATGGCGCTCGAATACACCGTGCCTGCGGGCGACAAAGTCATCATCCGCGACGACCGCATCATCCTCAGGACCGCCGGGCAGGTGACCGAAACGGCCACCTCGGCCAATCCCATGCTGCAGCAGGTCGCGCTGATGATCCGCGCCAGCATGACGGGCGACCTCTCGCAGTTCGGCGAGGGGTGGCAGATCGGCTACGACGAAACGGAGGGCGCGGGGACCGTACGGATGGTACCCCTGTCGCGCCGCGCCCGCAAATACATCGACTCGATCACGCTCCGCTTCGACTTGGAGAACATGACGCTCGACCGGATGGAGCTGAACGAAACCGAAGGCGGACATTCGGTCTACGAGTTCCGCGACAAACGATTCAACCTCGCGGTCGATCCCGCGAAATTCAACCCCTGACCTCCGATCCCGACTCAGATGCAGAAACTCTTCAGCGACATAGACAACTACCTCTCGGCAGAGGACCGGCTCGCGTTCCGGGTCCGGCTCGATGCGGCGCATCCGGTCTACGCAGGGCACTTCCCCGGCAACCCCGTGCTGCCGGGCGTCTGCACGCTGCAGATCGTCCGGGAGTGTCTGGAGCGCGGCACGGGACGCAGGCACCGCTTCACGGCGATCCGCGAATGCAAGTTCCTCGGCATGATCGTTCCGCAGGCGGACACTCTGCTCGACATAGACATCCGCCTCGCAGACGACGGCACGGCGGCGAAAAAAGTGACCTGCGTCGTCACGAACAACGAAAAAACGGTCCTCAAACTCAAGGCGACCGCCACCCCCGAACCATGAACGACCGGAACGACATACTGGCGGTGATCCCGACCTACAACAACGAAAAAACCGTCGCCCGCGTGATCGCCGACGTGCGCCGCTACTGCGCGCACGTGCTGGTCGTAAACGACGGCTCGACCGATTCGACGGCGCAGATACTGGCCGCCGAGGGCGTCGGGACCATCTCCTACGCCCCGAACCGCGGCAAAGGGTACGCCATACGCCGGGCACTGCGCTATGCCGAAGAACACGGCTACCGCTACATGATAACGATCGACTCGGACGGACAGCACTTCGCGTCGGACATCCCGAAGTTCGTCGAAGAGATCGAAAAGACGCCCGACGCGCTGCTGGTAGGCGCCCGGAACCTCCGCTCGGACAACATGCCGGGCAAGAACACCTTCGCCAACAAATTCTCGAACTTCTGGTTCCGCGTCGAGACCGGCATGCGGCTCGACGACACCCAGTCGGGATTCCGGCTCTATCCCGTACGGCGGATGAAGGGCATGCGGTTCCTGACGCGCCGCTACGAATTCGAAGTCGAGGTGCTGGTGCGGGCCGCATGGCGGGGAATCGCCGTGCGCAACATCCCCGTCAACGTCTTCTACCCCGAAAAGGACGAACGCGTAACGCACTTCCGGCCGGGCAAGGATTTCACGCGCATCAGCATCCTCAACACGTTCCTCGTGCTGGGCGCCCTGCTGTTCTACTATCCGTGGCGGTTCCTGCGCTCGCTCACCAAAGAGAATATCCGGCGTTTCGTGGCGGACAACATCACCCGTTCGCGGGATTCGAATCCGCAGCTGGCCGCTTCGATCGGGCTGGGGATCTTCTTCGGCATCGCCCCGCTGTGGGGCTACCAAATGATCGCGGCGGGGGTTACGGCCCACTTCACACGGCTCAACAAGGCCGTGGCGATACTCAGCTCGAACATCAGCATCCCGCCGATGATCCCCTTCATCCTCTACGGCAGCTACTGGACCGGCGCGCAGGTACTGCGGCGCGCAATGCCGCTGTCGCTGTCGGACATCACGCTCGAAAGGGCCGCCGCCGACATGTTCCAGTACGTCGTGGGCAGTTTCGTCATGGCCGCCGTATGCGCGGTCGCGGCCGCGGCGGTCAGCTACGCCCTGCTCGTCTTCTGTAAACGCACGCCCCGCCATGAATAAGTTCTTCATCGCCCTGTACGACTTCTTCGAATCCCGCCGCACGCTGCTCTATGCGCTGCTGGGAGTGCTGGTCGTGGCGATGGCCTCAGCCGCATTGCGGCTGCGGTTCAGCGAGAACATCACCGGATTCTTCCCCGACGGGGAGCGGAAGGCGGCCGCGGCGTTCTCGAACCTGAAGATCAAGGACAAGATCGCCGTGATGATAAATGCCGGCGAGGATGCGGCCGACAAGACCGACGAGATGATGGCCTGCGCCGATTCGCTGGCGGCGCGGCTCAACGCCGACACGCTCTTCAGGCGTTATGCCGAAGTCGAAGCGACCTTCGGCAGCGAACTGGCGGACGGCATGCGGTCGTTCCTGCAGGGCAACCTGCCGCTGCTGCTTTCGGAAGCGGATTACGCCCGCATGGACACGCTCGTCACCCCGCGGGGCATCGCGCAGGCGATGGAGGGCAACTACCGCCGCCTGCTGTCGCCCGTCGGGGGATTTATCGACGAATATATCTACGACGATCCGCTGGGGCTGTCGTTCGGCGCGCTGGGCAAGCTGCAGGAGCTGAACATCGGAGGCAACTACACGCTCTGCGACGACTACCTCTTCTCGAAGGACATGACCACGCTGCTGGTCTTCATATCACCGCACTACCAGAGCGGCGACACGGGCGTCGGCGACCGGCTGATCGAGCGGATCGAGTCGGCGCTGGAGGGGCTGAACGCCGAATACGCCGCCGCAGGAATCACGGCGGACTATTACGGCGGACCCGCCGTGGCGGCCTACAACGCCCGCCAGATCAAGCGCGACATGATGCTGACGCTCAACATCGCCATCCTGATCATCGTGGCGTTCATCACCCTCTCGTTCCGCAACAAGTTCGCGGTCCTGCTGGCCCTGATTCCCGTGGCGCTCGGCGCGCTGTTCGCGCTGGCGATCATGTCGCTGACGTGCCATACGATTTCGTCGATCGCCGTAGGTGCGGGGACCGTCGTAATGGGCATCGCGCTGAGCTATTCGATCCACATACTCTGCCATGCGAACCACTGCCACGATCCGCGGCAGATCATCCGCGATCTGGCCTATCCGCTGACCATCGGCAGCATAACGACCATCGGCGCCTTCGCGGGACTGCTCTTCACCGATTCGCAGCTGCTGCGCGACTTCGGGCTGTTCGCATCGCTGACGCTGGTCGGAACGACGCTTTTCAGTCTGGTGCTGCTTCCCCACCTGATCCGTAAGGAGAAACGCGGGGGGGGGTCCGCCGTGCTGGAACGGGTGGAACGGCTCACGGGAATGCGTCCCGACCGGAACCGCCCGCTGGTGGCGGCGATCCTGCTGCTCACGTTCATATGTCTCTTCTTCTTCAACCGCATCGGCTTCGACAGCGACATGATGCACCTGAACTACGACCCGCCCCGGCTGGCCGCCGCGCAGCAGCGGCTGAGCAGGCTGACCGACGAAGACGGCGAACGGTCGAAGGTGCTCTTCATTACCACGGCCGACACGCCGGGCGAAGCCGTCGCGAGCTACCTGCGCATGGGCCGGCGGCTCGACTCGCTCAAACAGGCCGGGAAAATCGACTCCCACGCCGGCATCGCATCGTTCGTGGTGGACAGCGCCGAACAGCAGCGGCGGCTGGAGCGGTGGCGCCGGTTCTGGACTCCGCAGCGGCGGGAAGCGGTGCGCGCGGGGATTCGGGAGGCGGAAAAACGCTACGGCTTCGCCGACGGCGCGTTCGACGGCGCGCTGAAGCTGGCCGAAAAGGAGTACGCCCCGCTCGACTACGCGTCCGCGGCGGCGCGCGAGGTATTCCGCGAGTGGATCGACGGACAGGAGAAGTCCCCCATCTTCCTGAGCCACGTGACGCTGGCTGACAGCTGCAAGCACGGGGTATACGCGGCGTTCTCGGCGACGGACGACATCGTAGCCGCCGACCGGGCGTTCTACGCCGGGAAAATGGCGCGGAGCGTGAACCGCAACTTCTACCTGATACTCTCGATCTCGTCGATACTGGTCACTGCGGCGCTGTTCCTCTGCTACGGCCGGATCGAACTGACGCTCATGTCGCTGCTGCCGATGGCCGTCGGGTGGGTCATCATCCTCGGACTGATGGCCATGCTGGGCATCGAGTTCAACATCGTGACGATCATCCTCTCGACCTTCATATTCGGCATCGGCGACGACTTCAGCATCTTCATCATGGACGGACTGCTGAGCGAATACAAAACCGGGCGCAGGATGCTCGACACGCACAAGACGGCCATCTTCTTCTCAGCCTTCACGGTCGTCGTGGGACTCGGAGCGCTGATCTTCGCGCGGCATCCGGCGCTCCATTCGCTGGCGCTGATCTCGCTCTTCGGCATCGTCGCCGTGGTGCTGGTATCCTACACCGTACAGCCCGTGCTGTTCCGGATGCTCGTCTCGTCGCAGACCGAAAAAGGCGGCGCGCCCTACACGCTGGGCAGCCTCATCAACACCCTCTACGCATTCGGACTGTTCGTGACGGGATGCCAGCTGCTGCAGGCGCTGATCTTCACGCTCTGGCCGCTGCCGATGGCGCGACGACGCAAGCAGCGCATCGTGCAGTGGTCGATCCACCACATGACGCGGGGATTCCTGCGGGCGATGGTCACCACCAAAACCATCCGCCTGAACGACACGGGCGAGACGTTCGCCGAACCGGCGGTGGTGATCGCCAACCACCAGTCGTTCATCGACATCCTCGTACTGCTGAGCATCTGCCCCAAGGCGGTGATGGTGACCAACGGCTGGGTGTGGCGTTCGCCGGTCTTCGGACGCATCGTCCGCTATCTGGGCTTCTACCACGCCGCAGACGGGTACGAACGCCTCGCTCCCGCGCTCGCGCAGAAGGTCGCAGAGGGTTACAGCGTCATCGTCTTCCCCGAAGGCACGCGCTCGGCCGACGGCAGGATCAAGCGTTTCCACAAGGGCGCCTTCTACCTCGCGGCGGAGTTAGGACTGGACATCCTGCCGATATGTCTCTACGGCAACGGCATGATCTCGTCCAAACGCCAGCCCATCTACATCAAGCACGGACTGGTCGTGAGCCGCATCCTGCCGCGCACGGCCTGCGGCGACCCCGCGGACTACTCCGCGCAGGCCAAGTCCGCATGCCGCCAGATGCGCCGCGAGTACCGCAAACTCTACGAGACCTACAACCGGCCCTGCAACCCCTATTTCCGCGACATGCTCATCAAAAGCTACACCTACAAAGGCCCCGTGCTGGAGTGGTACATGCGGGTCAAGATACGGCTGGAGAAGTGCTACACGCTCTTCGACCGCATCGTGCCGCGCGAAGGGACCGTCGTGGACCTCGGCTGCGGATACGGACCGCTGAGCTACATGCTCGCCATGCTCTCGGACCGCCGCCGCATCGTGGGCGTGGATTACGACGCGGAGAAGATCGAAACGGCGCGGCACAGCTTCCTGCGGCGGCCCGAAACGGAGTTCGTCCACGCCGACCTGCGCACGGCGGAGCTGCCCGAAGCCGATGCGTTCCTGCTGCTCGACGTACTGCACTACATGCAGCCCGAAGAGCAGCGCGGGCTGATCGAACGCTGTGCGGCGCGGCTCAAGGCGGGCGGGCGGATCATCATCCGCGACGGCGACGCGGGGAAGGCCGAACGGCACAAGACCACGGCCATGACCGAAGTGTGGTCCACGAAGATCGTCGGATTCAACAAGACAGACGGCGAGCTGCACTTCACCTCGACGCCGGAACTGCAGCAGACGGCCCGCAGGCTGGGGCTGGAGATTCATGCGGCGCACACGGACGCGCACACGTCGAATACGGTTTACATACTGACCCGACCGGAATAAGATGCAGGAGGAGTTCGACATAATCGTCATCGGCAGCGGGCTGGGCGGACTGGAATGCGGCGTCATGCTGAGCCGCGAAGGGGTGGGCGTCTGCGTAGTCGAACAGGCGGCGGTCCCCGGCGGCTGCCTGCAGTCGTTCCGCCGCCGCGGCCATTCCATCGACACGGGGATGCACTACGTGGGCAGCATGCAGCAGGGCGGCATCATGCGCCGCTATTTCGACTATTTCGGCATCGGGGATTCGCTCGAAATACGGCCGCTCGACGAAGCGTTCGACATCGTATCGCCGGGCGGAGCCGGAGAGTTCGCCTACATGCACGGCTACGACGAATTCCGGCGGCACCTGACCTCCCTCTTCCCGCGCGAAGCGGCGGGAATCGCCCGCTACTGCGACAAAATCAGGGAGATAGGAGACAGCATAGGCGTTGAAGTGCACCGTTCGGGACGGCTGTCGTCCGGCGGGGTGAAATACCTCGGTGCATCGGCGGCGGAGTTCATCGGCGAATGCGTCGCCGACCCGCTGCTGCGCAGCGTTCTGGCCGGGACCAACCCCCTCTACGGCGGGGTTCGGGAGCGTTCGCCGCTCTACCACCACGCCATGATAAACCATTCGAACATCGAAGGCGCCTGCCGTTTCGCCGGCGGGACGCAGCATATCGCCGACGCGCTGGCGGCCAGAATCCGCGAGCACGGCGGCACGATCCTCACCGGATGCCGGGCAAGCGCGCTCCACACCGAAGGCAGGCGCATCACGGGCGTGGAACTCGCCGACGGCAGGATACTGCGGGCGAAGAGCGTCATTTCGGCCATCCATCCCGCGGCGACGTTCGGCCTGATCGGGCCGACGCCGGTTCTGCGCCGCGCGTTCCGCGACCGGATGGCCGGCATGCCGGGCACGTACGGCCTTTTCTCGGTGTATCTGCTGCTCAGGCCGCAAAGTTTTCCCTATATCAACCGCAACCTCTATTATTACGCCGAGGGCGGAGACGTCTGGGATACGCTCTTCGACACGGAGGCCATGCGCCCGAAAATGGTATTGTTCAGCGCACAGCCGCCGTGCGCCGATCCGGCATGGAGCGAGGTGGTGACGCTGATGGCCCCGATCGCCACCGACATCTGGTCGGCATGGAGCGGATCGGCGCCGGGCCGCCGTCCCGAAGCGTATACGGCCCTGAAAACGGCCGTCGCGGAGCATCTGACGGACTTCGTCTGCGAGCGGCTGCCCGGCCTGCGGGCGGCGATCGAACAGACGTACGCGGCCACGCCCCTCACCTACCGGCATTACACCGGAATCCCCCACGGGGCTGCCTACGGCCTGCAGAAAGACTGCCGCAACGTCATGGCGACCTGCATTCCCGTACGGACGAAATTCGAGAACCTGCTGCTCACGGGGCAGAACCTGACGGTTCACGGCGCGATCGGGGTGACGCTCTCGGCGGCGGCGACCTGCGCCGAGCTGCTGGGCACGGAATATCTGGCTAAAAAAATAGGCGACGCATGAAACGATTTCTCAAATACACGCTCATCACGCTCCTTGCGCTTCCGCTGCTGGCGGCGGCGTTCCTCTGGGGACTCTACCTCACGGCCGACATGGAACCGCCCGCGATGACCGTAGACACGGCGGCCTACCGCGTCGCGGACCACGGCGGCTACACCTCGTGCCGCGGAAGTTTCCTGCGCCACAACAGGTACGGTCTCTGGGAGCTTTACACGGCCGGATCGCCCGAAGAGTCGGGAGCGGCGGCTGGAGCGCTCACGGCCGGGCTGATGCGCTATCAGGAGCAGGTTTTCGTGGACCAGATCCGCCAATTCATCCCTTCGGACGGCTACCTGAAGTTCCTGCGGGGCCTGATCGTGATCTTCAACCGCAATCTGGGACGGCACGTCCCCGAAGAGTACCGGCGCGAGATATACGCCCGGTCGCTCTACTGCTCGCACGACTTCGACGCCATAGGCACCCCTTACGAGCGTCAGCTCAACTACCATGCGGCGCACGACATCGGGCACGCCATGAGCCAGTACATGCTCGTCGGGTGCAGTTCGTTCGCGGCGTGGGGCGGCATGAGCGCCGACGGGGAGCTGGTGGTAGGCCGCAATTTCGACTTCTACATGGGCGACGACTTCGCCCGCCACAAAATCGTCACCTTCTGCCGTCCGCAGGCCGGGCACCCCTTCGTCAGCATCGGCTGGGCCGGGATGATCGGCGTACTGTCGGGCATGAACGACAAGGGGCTGACCGTGACGATCAACGCCGCCAAAGGTCCCGTCCCGCTCTCGGCGGCGACCCCGATTTCGATCCTCGCGCGCGAAATCCTGCAGCATGCGGCCACGATCGGCGAAGCCCTCGAAATCGCCCGCCGCCGCGACACCTTCGTCAGCGAATCGCTGCTCGTCGCATCGGCGCGCGACGGAAGGGCCGCAATCATCGAGAAGACGCCCCGCAAGACCGCCCTGTACGAAAGCGGCGGCGAATACCTCGTCTGCACGAACCATTACCAGTCGACCGAACTGGCCGGCGACGAATACAACCTCGAAAACCTCGCCCGGACGGACAGCCCCTGCCGCTTCGCACGGCTGGAGGAGCTGACGGCGGCAAACGCGCCGCTCACACCTCAGGCGGCCGTGGCCATGCTGCGCGACCAGCGGGGCGAAGGCGGCGCGGACATCGGCGTCGGAAACGACTGCTCGGTCAACCAGTCGATCGCCCACCACTCGGTCGTATTCCGGCCCTCGGCGTTGAAAATGTGGGTTTCGACCTCGCCGTGGCAGGGCGGCGCCTATATCTGCTACGATCTGGGAGCCGTCATGCGCGATCCCGATCCGGCCGCAGAGCTTTGCGACGCGGCGCAGGAGATAGCCGCCGACACGGCCTACCTCGCGCACGACTATCCGCGCGTGGTGGTATACAGGCGGCTGGGCGGAGAAATCCGCAAAGCCATGCGGGAAGAGACCGCCGCCGACGCCGCGACGCTCGACCGTTTCGAACGGACCAATCCGCAGAATTTCCACACATGGAAACTGCTGGGAGAATACTACCGCTCGCATGGAGACGACGTCCGGGCGGCGCAATGCTTCGACAAGGCGCTGCAGAGCGGAATCCCGCGCGCCGACGAGCGGGAAGCGGTTGAAAGACTAAAATCGGAATGCAAGCCATGATAAGAAATCCGGAAATACAATTCGCATCGGCGGATGCGATCGCCGCGTTCCAGCAGGAACGCCTGCGCGAAGAGATCGCCTATCTGTACGAAAATTCACCCTACTACCGGCGCATGTTCGACCACTGCGGCGCGCGTCCGGGCGACATCCGCACGCAAGAGGACCTGCGGCTGCTGCCGGTGACCACCAAGACCGACCTGCAGCTCCACCCGCAGGATTTCATCTGCGTACCCCGCAGCCGCATCATCGACTACGTGACCACTTCGGGAACGCTCGGCGACCCGGTGACGTTCGCCCTCACGGAGGAGGACCTCGACCGGCTGGC
>OJSQ01003613.1_pt1 | contig 10842 bp, 10 predicted proteins | sample 1599551 | NCBI WGS metagenome assembly OJSQ01 (sample SAMN04168659, study PRJEB22393) | human gut metagenome | biome: human gut microbiome; feature: stool | host: Homo sapiens | collected 2014-05-12
CCGGCTAAAACGAACGCAACAATAATAGCTGCATATTTTAAATATCGTTTCACTTGATAACGGGAATTCTTATTCATCCGAGATTGCACCTGTTTCCACATTTTTGCTTTATTAGCCTCAAGGGCTGTTAAGCGTCGTACACGCTCGAATTCTTCCCGCAAATCTTCATTATCAGGGGAACGCATCATTTCACAAAAAGCCTCGTAATCGAAATCTTCCTCCCGATCAACAAATGCTTTCAGCCATTGTTCCTGATTATTTTGATTCTCTTTTTCCATTATTTATCCCTTTACATCTTAAAAGCAGGATGAAATGAAAAAAGGGTGAAACAGAAATTAAAAAAATCACCTTTTTAACATTAAAACCTACTTCATTCAAATTCCACGAGCTTATTGTTGCTACCACTTCATTATTACCTCGTCATAGGCCGCGTATACCTATACAGTCAAACACGTATATCTTTCCAGTTAGCTAATATACAACACGACATACCCGAACTGCAAGTATATGCCTATCAAAAATCAATTTAATCGAAGGTGAATGCAGGATGTATGCATGTTGAATACTCCGTGGTCTAAATGAACTATCAGGAAACAATCAAGGGAATCACAGGTGAACATAGCCTAACACCAAGGGAAGTCCGGCCCCTTCCTAAAGTAACAACAAGATGATAAATATCGATAGATCTTCCCCGGAAATATTTATATCCTCCCGCAATTTCTTGTATGCCAATTTTATTTGTGTTTTCACCGTGTTCTCGGAAATATCCATTCGTGACGCGATCTCCCGGTATTTCAAACCATCAACGCAACTCATCATGAAAATCTGTCGGCATTTTTCCGGTAAACGGTCAATCGCATCCAATAGCTTCTGTCGCATTTCCTTGACAGATTCCACCTCTTGCCAATCGAATGCCTCTTCTTCGGTATGGAGGATCTCCTGTTCATAACGATGCTCGACCTTCTCATGCTCCCGGTAGTTAATACAAGCATTCCGGACAGACGTTTGCAAATAAGCATACACGGATCCCGTGTACCGAATCCGCTCCCGATTATTCCAAAAATAGACAAATGTATCTTGAATAATATCTTCCGCAGGTTCCCGTTCTTTCACGAAACCCAAGGCATAAGCATACAACAAGTCGGTATACTCCTTGAAAAAATATTCAAAGGAACGTATGTCTCCTTGTTGCAACCGCTTAAAATACTCCTCTTCTTTTTGTCTATCTAAACTCACCACAAATAAGTTTTACCACAAACTTACGCAAAAACTCCGAAATATGAACAGAATGAATTAAAATTTCATTCCTATCCGGTTCATAAAGCGACTTTTAACATTCATCAGACGGTCACACGCTACCCGTGCCGGGCCTCAAACATCAAATTATTACTAAAAAAGCTCGAAAACATACAAAATGAAAGTACCGCAATCGATTTTAATAAAAAACTGATATGAAAAATTTTATTTCAAAAACTTATTATTAACTTCGCAACACAAATACTTAACAGCGTATATTCACTTTAAATAAGAATAAACATGGTTAGCGACTACAAAGAAATTCTATCAGACAGCGCCAAAGGGATGAAGCGCTCTGCTATCAGAGAGTTGTTGAAATTAACTCAAAAGCCGGAAATTATTTCTTTCGCCGGGGGTCTTCCTGCTAAAGAATCTTTCCCGTTAGAACAATTACAAGAAATTTGCGCAGAAGTAATCGCCACGGATGGAGCTGCTGCTTGCCAGTACGGTTCAACCGAGGGAGTTCCTGAATTATTGGAAATCCTTGCTCAACGCTACCGGGATCAAGGCTTGAGCTATGTTACAAAAGAAAATATCACGATCATCACTTCTTCTCAACAAGGTTTGGACACTGTTGGTAAGATTTTCTTGAACCGTGGAGACAAATATATTTGCGAGTTACCTTCTTATCTTGGAGCCCTCGGTGCGTTCAACTCTTACGGTGGTGTAGGTGTTGGTATTCCACAGGACGAACAAGGTATGAGTGCCGTGGAATTGGAAAAGACTTTGGCTGAAATGAAGGCTAAAGGGGAAAAACCGAAATTCATCTATTTAATTCCGGACTTCCAAAACCCCGCAGGTATGACTATGCCAGAAGCCAGAAGAATCGAAATTCTGAATATTGCCAAGAAATACGAGATTATGGTTGTTGAGGATAGCCCTTACCGTGAACTACGTTTCTCCGGAAAACCGCAACGTATGTTGTATGACTTGGATAATGGAGAAGGTAACGTGATCACGTTAGGAACTTTCTCTAAAATCTTTATGCCGGGATTCCGCATGGGCTGGGTTCTTGCTCACCCGATGGTGATTGACAACTTTGTGAAGGCAAAACAAAGTACAGACCTTTGTACCTCTGCGTTCTTACAGAAAATCACGGTTAAATTCTTCCAGAAAAACTATTTCGATGCCAACGTGAAGAATATCGTTGATATGTATCGTAGCAAACTGGAAGCCATGTTAGGTGCTTTCGAGAAATATATGCCGGAAGGTGTTACTTGGACTCGCCCGGAAGGTGGTTTGTTCTTGTTCTTGACACTACCGGAAGGATACGATGCAGAGGAATTATTCCAAATCGCTATCGAAAAGAACGTGGCATTCGTACTCGGAACCGTGTTCTTCGTTAACGGTGGAGGTAAAAACACCATGCGTATCAATTTCTCTTACATGAGCGAGGAAATGAACATCGAAGGCGTTAAGAGATTGGCCGACGCAATCAAAGAACTATACGCTAGAAAAAAATAATCTAGAATGTAGATTTAAAATTTAGAGTTTGGAGTGGAGTATATGAATAAAATTCATATATTTCACTCTAAATTTTAAGACTAAGTTCAAAATGAAAGTAGTTATTCAACGAGTTACACGTGCCAGTGTTACCATCGAGCAACAATTGTTTTCTTCAATAAGTAAAGGGATGCTCGTATTAGTAGGAATCCAAGCCGATGACACGGATGAAGACATCAACTGGCTAGCCTCCAAAATTGTTAATCTCCGTATATTCGATGACGAGAATGGAGTTATGAACAAATCAATCTTGGAATCAGGTGGTGAAATTCTCGCTGTCAGTCAATTTACCCTCATGGCTCGAACCAAAAAAGGCAACCGTCCCTCATATATTGATGCCGCCCCTCCCGCCATCTCTATCCCGCTATATGAAAAATTTGTCGCAACCCTAAGCCAAGAACTTCACAAAGAAGTTCAAACCGGACAATTCGGGGCTGACATGAAAGTCGAATTAATCAATGATGGCCCCGTAACGATCATTGTCGACTCCAAGAATCGACAATGATCGTTAAACTAAAAACTTAAAATTAAAAGATAAAAGTTACATGAATTCTATTCTACAGGATAAAAGTTATACTTTTGCCATACAAATCGTAAAACTTGCACAATCTCTTCAAAAAGAACAAAAGGAATTCGTTATCAGTAATCAAGTTCTGAGAAGTGGAACTTCAATAGGTGCATTAATCCGTGAGGCGGAATTTGCACAAAGTCACGCAGATTATATCAACAAGTTTTACATTAACCTTAAAGAGGCAAATGAAACAAGTTATTGGCTTAATCTTTTAAAAGACACGGGATATATTGATAAAAATAATTTAACTAATTTAGAAAAGGAGAATAAAGAATTAATAGCAATGCTCGTCGCTACAGTAAAAACTCTCAAATCAAAAGAATAACTTTTATCTTTTAGTTTTTAACTTTTAACTTGGTAACAATGGATATCGCAGAATTACAAACCGCAGTAGATGCATGGATCAAGACCCACGGGGTAAGATATTTTAACGAATTGACGAACATGACCATTCTAGTAGAAGAGGTCGGAGAACTGGCCCGGGTGATGGCTCGAAAATATGGCGAACAGTCGTACAAGGAAGGAGAGAAGGATAATTTGGCAGAAGAGTTGAGTGATGTTCTTTGGGTATTAGTATGCTTGGCAAACCAAACAGGAGTTGATTTGAACGAGGCAGTAAACAATAATTTTGCCAAAAAAACGGCAAGAGATGCTAATCGCCATAAAAAAAATCCGAAACTCTTAAAAGATTAAGCACTTTTATCCTACTTTTGCCAACAAATGCGCAAATAAAAAAATATCATGTGGATTAAGATTGCAGGGATTCTTCTTCGTAACCGGGTGGCCTTTATTATTGGGGTCTTGCTTATTACCGTTTTCATGGGATTTCAAATCCCTAAAGTGGAAATGTCATACGAATATTCGAACCTGTTACCAGCCACGGATAGCGCATACCTTGACTACCTCGATTTTCACGAGAAATTCGGGCAGGAAGGAAACGTGATGGTCTTTGCCATACAGGACAAAGACTTTTACCAGCTCGACAAAATGAATGACTGGATCAGCATGTGCGATAGCCTGAAAGCTCTTCATGGCATCGTGGCTCTCGTGGATATTACCCATTCATTCAATCTTCACAAGGACACGCTGAATAAAAAATTTGACATCCAACCCATCTTTCCCAATCATATCAAGGATCAACGGGAACTGGATAGCTTGGTGAACATCATTGAGAATCTTCCATTCTACGACGGAACGCTGTTCAACAAAAAGAAAGACATCTATGGAATGATGGTTTCCGTCTCAGCTGATGTGATGAACTCTCCTGCACGGGTAGGATTAGTAAAAGATATTTTAGAGATTACCGAACATTTCTCGGAAAAACATAACCTCCAGATGCACTATTCGGGACTTCCCTACATCCGGGTGGTCAATGCGGAAAACATCAAGGGAGAGATGTACATGTTCATCATCCTGTCATTATTGATCACGACATTCATCCTCTACCTGTTTTTCCGTTCCTTCCGCATCATCGGTTTTTGTTTATTGATCGTGCTGATTTGTGTCAGTTGGACAGTCGGTGTTATGGCCATGCTAGGCATTAAAATCACGCTACTCACCGCCATGCTACCACCCCTGTTGATCGTGATATGTATTCCGAACTTGGTATTCATGATCAACAAATTTCACGCGGAATACGATCGTCACGGGAATAAAATCAAGGCCTTGCAACGCATGATTCAAAAGATCGGAAACGCCTCATTCCTAAGCAACTTGACCACGGCTGCCGGTTTTGCAACTTTCATCGTGACCTCTAGTCAAATCCTCGTGGAATTTGGAATAACCGCTTCCATCGGTATCACATTCGTGTACCTTGTGTGTTTGGTCATGATTCCTTGCGGATTCAGTTTCATGCCGGAGCCGGATAGCAAACAAATTAAACACTTGCACAATAAAACGGTGACCGGAACGCTGGAGCGTGTCATTCAACTTATCTTAAATCGTCGGAATGTCGTGTACGGAGTTGCCATTTCCGTCGTCATCCTTGGAATTATCGGACTTACCCTCATGAAATCCACAGGTTACATGGTAGATGACTTGAAAGAAACAGACCCGATTCGACAAGACCTGAGTTTCTTTGAAGAGAACTTTGATGGGTTAATGCCCCTAGAGGTAACCGTTGACTTCGGAAAACCCAAGCAAGTGCTGAACTTACCCAACCTCCAAAAACTGGATAAACTTTCTGAAGAATTATCAAAAGACGAAGATATTTCCAAACCTATTTCCCTTATCGAAGTCATTAAATTTGCCAATCAGGCGTTCTATAACGGGAAACCCTCTTATTACAAGCTCCCGACAAACATGACGAAAAATTTCATCTTGAAATATGCCTCCCAATCCACGGGAGAGATTGGCGGACAAGCAAACTCTTTCGTTGACTCCACCCTCCAACGGGTGCGCCTCAGTTTCCGAGTAAAAGACATCGGGACCAAGAAAATGCAGGAAAAGGAAGACAAGTTATACAATATCGTTGAACAATACTTTCCGAATGACCGCTACACGGTGAAAGTTACCGGTTCAAGTATTATTTTCTTTAAAGGGACTCAATATCTTGTATTTAATCTCTTTACCTCACTCGCATTAGCTATTGTTCTCATCGCTTTCTTTATGGCTTGGATGTTCAAGAGTAAGCGCATGGTACTAGTTGCCTTAATTCCCAATATCATACCACAGATCATCACGGCTGCCATCATGGGATACTTCGGTATCCCGATCAAAGCATCCACGATTCTGGTATTCAGCATCGCCTTCGGTATTTCCGTTGATGGAACGATCCATTATCTCGCTAAATACCGTCAAGAGTTACAGGGAACAAACTGGAGCATACGATCCTCTGCCGTACTGGCCCTACAAGAAACAGGACAAAGTATGATCTACAATGCTATCATCCTGTTCTTCGGATTCGGTATCTTTGCCCTTTCCGATTTCGGTGGTACGGTTGCATTGGGTATTTTGGTCTCCATCACGTTATTGGCAGCCATGCTATCTAACCTGATACTTCTACCGTCATTATTACTAACGCTGGACAAACACACGACAAACAAGACATTCCAGAATCCCAAAATCCTCAGTGAAGAAGAAAATAAAAAGGACTAGAAAATATACTGAAAGAGCGGCAGTTTTAAATCAACTTTCGCTCTTTCAAGTTTAAATAACTATTGATACTATTCACCGTCAGAGATTCCGGCTTGGAAAGAATCACCCGGATACCCAATTGACTTAATTCCCGAACCATCTGTCGTTTCTCCGTGGCAAATCCCGCCGCAATGGTTTCGAAATATGCATCCTTTAGATTGTGTACGGGACGCTCCAAAGCCTTGTTTAATTCGGAGTTCTCGAATAAAATGACCAACACGAGATGCCGTGCCGCCAAGCGCTGTAATGCAGGCAAATGACGTCGTAATCCAGATACAGTATCAAAATTGGTAAACAAAATCAGTAAACTCCGGGTCGGGATTTGTCGATTCACCGACACGTATAATTTCTCGAAATCAGTCTCTTGATAATGTGTTTCCAAACGATACAAAGCCTCACTTATCCGATTTAACTGGCCCACCCGGCTATCGGCCTTCACGCAATTCCGAGAATTATTCGAGAACGTGATCAACCCGGCCCGATCCCCTTTTTTCAATATAATATTCGACAAAGTTAAGACCGTATTTATCGCATGATCCAGCATCGTCATATTATTAAAAGGCGATTGCATCGTGCGTCCCTTATCCACCAGACAATAAATCTGTTGAGACCGCTCTTCTGTGTAGGTATTCACCATCAAATGATTATATTTCGCCGTGGCCTTCCAGTTTACCGTGCGGGGATCATCCCCCGTCACGTAAGGCTTAATCTGTTCGAAGGCCATGTTTCCCCCGAGAGCCCGGGTACGGATGCCTCCATTCTCCGGATGGTAATTCCCGTAAGCCATCAACTCGTAACGATGCATCATCATAAACGAGGGATAAACCGCCACATCCTGATCCGCACGAAAAGAATAACGTCTTTCGACCAACCCAAAACGCACGGACACGAATACCCGAATCTTCCCGAAATTATAAGAACCTCGTTTTGTAGGACGTAACGTGTAATGGATCTCCCGCTGTTCTCCGGCATTCAGTTTCAACCGGAACAAGACATTCCGGTTCTGGAATTCCACCGGAATCTCGTCAATCACGCGAAGACAAGTACTCACCGGATAACGATTTCTTAGTACTAGGCAAACCGGATTTTCTTCCCCGTTAGACAATTTATCCGCCACCACCCGTAAGGCATCAATCCCATCCACTCGCTTGTACAATTCGAATAACTCCACGAATAACAGCAACAGTACAGTCAGCAAAGTCCCCGCAACCCAGATAAAAAGTAACGGGAAAACGTAAGCCATCACGAAAGCGAATATTCCCAACATCAATATCAGGAAAAAACGGCGGGATAAATATGTATCTTTAAGTATTCGCACTATCTTGGAACTTCTATTTTAGACACTATCTGTTGCACTACCTGATCAACAGTCACGCCTTCCAACTCCTTCTCGGAAGAAAGCTGCACCCGGTGTCGCAATACCGGATTTACCAAATACAAAACATCGTCCGGAACGACAAAATCCCGTCCTTGAATAGCCGCGAAAGCCTTAGCCCCGTTCATTAAAGCGATCGACGCACGGGGAGACGCACCCAAGTAAAGCCAACCGCTTTTACGAGTAGCATCCACGATATTCACGATAAAAGATTTTATTTTCGGGTCCACACGTACTTGAGCAACCTGCGCCCTCAACTTCTTCAACGCCTCCACGCTCAACACGGGTTCCAGCTCCTGCCAGCGAGCGATAGCCCCGTGATCATGCAACTCAAGCACCTCGATCTCTTCCGCCACGGAAGGATAAGTCACGTTAATCTTAAATAGGAAACGGTCCAGCTGAGCCTCGGGCAAACGATAAGTACCTTCATGTTCTATCGGGTTCTGCGTCCCTACCACCACGAAAGGATAATCCATCCGGTATTCCACCCCGTCATTCGTGATTTGCCTTTCCTCCATCACTTCAAACAAAGCCGCCTGTGTCTTTGCCGGAGCCCGGTTGATCTCGTCCACTAACACGATATTCGAGAAAATAGGTCCTTTCCGATATTCAAAACGTCCAGCTGCCGGAAGAAAAACAGAGGTTCCCAGAATATCACTCGGCATCAAGTCCGGCGTAAACTGAATCCGGTTAAAAGTAACATCCAGCATCCGGGCCATAACCTTTGCCATCAACGTCTTGGCAATTCCCGGAACACCCTCAATCAAGATATGCCCGTCAGCCAGCATCGCCGTCAGCAACAAATCGGCCACTTCCCTTTGACCGATAATCACCATACCCATCCGTTCCCGTATCCGGGTGATCTTCTCGTTTAAATCCGTGAAGTCTATTCTGGACTCAAAATTTATCTGATCTTCCATAATCTATTTAGCTTTTAGTTTTAAACAGTTCTATATATCTCACCAGCTCACGTAACTGGTCTTCATCCACATGCTCGGTCTTCCGAATCCGGATAATTAAAAAAATCAAGCCTTCCACGCTACCCCGTGCAACTCCCGATCGTTCCGACAACAAATCTATAAAAGAACTATCCAGTTCCTCCGTACGCAATTTATAATTATAACGTACCTCTTCCAGAAAACTATTGATCCGTTTATTCGCGATAGCAACATGATCCCGCTGCTTGTAGTACAGAGAACTCACAACCGACACGAATTCCAATGTCCGGTTTTCCAAAGGACGAATTTCCGGAATCGGACGCTGTTCCCGTTTCGTCCGGAACAAAACGTATAGTATCGCCCCCAATATCAACAAAATATACGCCCACTTCAATGCGGGATACCTGAATATCACCCGAAAAAGAGTTTGTTGCCCCTCTGCCCCGGATTTTAGGTATTCATCCCACACCACGTTCGCATCCGGGGGAAGAAACGAGAGAGCCTTCTGGTAATAATCCCCATTCACCGAATCCAACAAGAAGAAATTCGTGAATGCCATCGGGTTCGAATGCAGATAGATAACCCCCTCCCCGTAATTCATCCGGATAAAATTGGGATTCTTGATCGTGTCAACATATCCTAAAACCTCCCCGTCAAAAGATTCCTTTAATTCAAAATAACGGTGAGTTGCCCTGAAAGGATAACCTTTATCTTCAAAGCCTCGCAAATAATCCTTCCCGTTCTGAATCCTTTTCATTCCTGAAACACCCACGTAAGAATACAATGTATCGGGAATAAATTCTGCCGACACGAAAAGCGCACCTCCGCCTTCCACCTCTTCCAACACGGCCTCCAGATCTCCCGGAACAATCTTAAAAAAGGGACTCACGAAAAAGTAGGTCTTCAAGAAAGGCGTTCTACCCACACGCAATTGTTCCCGTACAGACATCCGGGCAAAAGACACCTCCCCTTCCGGAAATAGATAAGGCAAAGCATCTTTAATAATATACGTCCCGTAAGGACTCTTTTTGCTGATAGAAAAATTAGGACTCCAATCTATCGGTTGCGGTTTATTGGCCTCATATCCCGTGTAAACAGCCATAATGGCGATCACGAAAAGAATAATCAATACATTTTGGCGCCGTTTCATCCTTCCACCTCCTTCCTGAACTCCGTGAAATATCGTTTGATATTCCGATAAACGGTTTCATCCACGGGAAACTCGCCATAACAAACACAATCAAATATACGGCTTATCTCCTCAAAATGACGACTCCACATTTCATTCTTTATCTCGTAAATATAATGCTGATTCGTTTTAGAAACATCCCAACGAATCACCTCTTTTTTATCCAACATTTGCAACAAGGCAGAATAACTCACCCGTATTGCCAGCACGTAATCATTCTCCTGCTCCGCTTTCGCCAGTAACCGCACGAAAGAATCCGCTTCCTGTTCCCCGGTGTACTCCACGGAATCCTCCGGGAAAAAATCGGTCTCCCGCCTGCGGAAAAGAAATTTATCCCTATTCCTCACGAGCAGGTAAACGATACCCAAGGCAAAAAGACCTAATACAATTTTTAAAATAATATCCATCGTCTGCATTGACCCCTCCGAAACCTTGATCCGAAACAAACGCTCCAGAATCCAACGTTTTATCCAGTCCCAAATACTAGGCGAATCTTCAATATTCGTCGTATAATCAAAAGCCGCATCTTTCCTGTATTTCTCCAAGAAATCAGCTTTCGGACCCCGCAAAACATAAGAAGAATCCGGAAAGAGCGAAGACTCCCGCTCCCCTTCTTCCGCCCATGTCACGTTCCCGACACAAACAAACACGAATAGAATAATATATTTAATTAGCCTCTTCATCCGCCTTTTTCTCGGGTTGAACCCCCAACTGGTCAATCTGGCTTAATAAAGTCGTGTGTTCCATCTCTTCCGAACGGGAAAAGAAAAGCATCCCGACCCCGACAAACAAAACCGTGTATAACGTGTATTGTCCCAAATAAGAGAGTAGCAAC
>OJSQ01003619.1_pt1 | contig 10820 bp, 8 predicted proteins | sample 1599551 | NCBI WGS metagenome assembly OJSQ01 (sample SAMN04168659, study PRJEB22393) | human gut metagenome | biome: human gut microbiome; feature: stool | host: Homo sapiens | collected 2014-05-12
CGCTATCTGTTACATTTGCTCCCGAAAGCTGAAACAGTCGCCGCACATCGTCCGCGTCAAAAAGCAGGTCGTCGGCCTCCAGCACCGTCATCAGCCCTGTGTACTGAAACGCCATCAGGCAGCCCAGCGGCGCACCGCGCGAAAGCAGGACGAAATGGCGCTCCGGACTTGAGCGAATCAGTTCGCAAAGAGCCTGCTGCCCGGCTTCCTCCTGCATAAGCTGAAGATCGTCAATCAGCAGAATGTCCCAATCCTGCGCTGACGATGGAATCGCCCAGTCTGGGGCTGCCGCACTTTGCCGCAGCACATTCTGCCCGCGCAGCAGCGCGTCCGCCAGTACGGTCTTTCCAAAGCCGCAGGGCGCGCTGAAAAAAAGGACTCTGCCATGCACCATGAAGCTGTCAAACCGTTTCTGAACAGAAGGCTTTATAATGATTTTTTCGGTCATTTCTTCCCTCCCTTTGATACAGAGCGAGATCGCCATAAGCTTTTCGCCACCTGTCTCAAATTATATTATACGAGTCTGTTTCGAAATGTAAATCATCCCAAAGGATGAGGCACGCTGCATAGCAAACTGCTATGCAGATCAAAATTTGCTTTGGGATACAATTGAGAGTATTTGGCGTGAAATCTTTTTTCACTCTGAAGATGAGCAGGTCTTTAAAGATGTTGCTGCCTGTGTCTCATGGATTTATAAAAGACTGGAGTATGGAAATGCGCCGATTTTCAAGTTCTCACCGGATGTCAGAAAGGTTATTTACACGACCAATGCAATCGAAAGTCTGAATTCCACCTTACCGTAAGCTCAACCGTCAGAGAAGTGTATTTCCAAGTGATACAGCACTTCTGAAAGCCCTATATCTGGCAACTTTCGAAGCCACTAAAAAATGGACTATGAGCATTCGAAACTGGGGACAGGTCCACTGTGAACTCAGCATTATGTATGAGGGAAGACTCCCGGAATAACAGAATCTGTATACATGATGAGAAGGACGCTTTTGACGTCCGCTCTTGACATACCAAAAATCATGTCGTATATATAAAACAAGAGCTGGAAGCTCCAATTTAGCGCTTCCAGCTCAATCATTATCATAGAAGATTATTATTTACAGACTTTTCTTCATAGTCTCGCATTCTCTACACCAAAGTATCCTTTTAATATTACTTCCATTTTAAAAGGATAATAATTCTCCTTTATCATTAAGGCAGGCTCTATGTCATATTCTCCATATAGCCATTTTTCAAATTAATCACCATTTGCAGATGTAGCCGAAGCAATAATTGGTTCTCTTTCCTTAATTTCCTTAATAATTTCACTTGCAAATCTAATTGCCATAGTTTGTCACCTCTCTAAAAAAAATCATTCTACGCAGGTTTATAAAAATTATTATCAAGCAAATATCTATACTCAATCCCAAATTTATTGCAATCTGTCGAATTACTTTGCACTTATCGTTCATGAGCCATTGCCACAAGTGACGGTAATTGTTATTCAATTATTATTATCTTCCAGCCTACTTATTTCAGCATTCACACTCTCATCTACATGCTCAACACATCTACATATACAATCAGCATCATCCATACTAAAGTTTTCCGGCAATTGTTCTTCAAATCGAATAGCTTTGCTCAAGTCATCCCAAACTATATATTGATTATAATCTTTCAATGATTGTATCAAATTCTGAACTTTCGAATCATAAGTATCTAACTTCCCTGCTTCCTTTACCAATACTGCAAGATACATCAGATCAACATTCAGCTGTTCCACTGACAAGTTCATGTTGTAGCAATTCACATTTGTTCCATGATTATCATATCTTTTTTGACAAAGCTCGTTTCTTTCTTGCTCAATCAATTTAGCTACATCACTATCATATATGTAAATTGAATCATTTCTGCAAACATAGCCTAGTTCTTCCAATACGATTACCAATAATTCTCTGCGTGCATGAAGATTTTTCTGCAATTCATTAATATTCCATGAATTATTTTTCAGTATATAATTTCTAAGATCCTTAATGCATGGCTTATCTTTCTTTCGTTTTGCAAAAGACTTCTTAAGCCATTGAACACCCTGAAGTACAAATGCAAAACGTGACGCCCAATCTATTATATCAATCGGCGAACTAATTCCAGCCTTTGATAAGATAATTTTTGCTTCCCATAAATAAGCACTCCAGTCCTGCATTATCCTTTGGAGAAATTCATCAGCTCCACCAACATTATTTGCAAAAACCACTAATCCATCTCTCTTAACTAGTGGGAATGTTCTTACAAAGTCTTCTATTGTAACATTCTGGTATGGAACATTCCAATGAATTCCATCTTCAAATTGAATATATGGATAAAGCCTATATACAGCATTCATTTCCATATCTCCATAGTAGGTATCAAAAGACAGATGATATATTCCTGTTCCTATTTTCAAACAAACTTCTTCTAAATTCTGTGGCAACATATCATCATCAATAATTCCAGTTACAGGAAAACGATTTTCAAGACAGTAATTAATTCTTAAGAAAAATAGATGTCCATTGCTTTGCTCATATTTCTTAAGTTTTTCCTCTGCGAAATTAATCTTGCTATCTATGTCTCTTAATATATCGCTCCGAGGATCAAATCCATTCATGTTTCCTCCAGTATCAAGATATACCACAACAAATGGAGTTCCATATATATGCAAAACATATTCTGGATGATCATCCAAAATACTATTTATTTTGTTCGTAATCTCTAAAAAAAATTTTTTGATATATTTCAAGAATTCGCATATAAGAATATGTACTAAAAGAAAATACTTATATAACATCTTAACAACCGTAAGTTGTACATTCATCTCTCCATAATCAAATAGCTGCTGTTCAATATTTTTCATCTGTTTCTTTAATGTAGCATTTATTTTCGTATGTGCCGTATCTAAAATTTCTGAAAGTTGAAAAGATATTTTCTCACCATCAAAACTTACAGGAACATGCCCATGCTGCATATAGTTTCGAATAAAGTCTATAAATCGATAACTAAAATCTTCGTCATAAGCTTTGGAAATATAATTTTTCTTAAAGTTCTCTTCTTTATCAATATATACCTTATCAAATACATCCATCGATTCAATTAGTGTCCGAGCAGAGCTCACCGCATTGCTAACCAATGCATTTATCTCTATGACGTCTACCTTTTCACCATACTTTGAATACACACGATCATCAAATTGCATATCATAATGCTCCAAAAGCTCCTCTAAATTAAACAGCATCATTTTATACAATTGGAATATTTCCTGAAAATGTCTGGAAGCTTCCATGTATTTCCTAAAAAGCAACTCATCTTCTTTATCTATTTCATTAAAAATAATATTCTGTTCATCTTCTCCAATTTTGACAAATTCTCTTGTATTCATATTCTCCTTCTTCTGCATCCATATACTCACCTACAGTTGGCAATATCTCATCAGGAATCTCGCTAGATTTCTTTAATTCATATTCAACTTCTTTTCCATCATATTCAATCATAATTTTGTTGTTTGTTCCATTTAAAAACGCATCTCTGATAGTAATTTTATTTTCCAATAAATCAATTAGATTATCATACGTTGTTCTTGTTCCAATCCATTTAATCTTTTCAAAATTTACAAAACAACAAATAAACAAATATATATCTTTATCATTTTTGCATGTAAATAACACTGGATACTTACTTTCAAAAAGAATTGTATCTAAAATAACTTTTTGAAAATTCGATATTTTTCTAAATTTCGTTTCCATTATTTAGGTTCCAAGCATATTCCATGAACAAGTTTTGTAACACCTTTCGCTACCACAAATGAACCGTCAGCTTTTACCTCATTGATAATTAGAGTATAATGCTAGCATCCAGCAAACAATTTGAACTTCTTCGCTCCACGGAGTAAAAGTCTCAAGCTGTTCTTCTGGCATGTTTCCATTTGGACGATGTTCCAAAAGATATGTCAGATATTTATAAATGTTGAGATCATTTGCTTCTGTTCGTCGAGCCAGCTCCAGAACGCATAGAGTATAGGCTTCTCTTTTTCGAGACGGTAGAATTTTCTCTGCTCAAAGGTATACTTTTATTCTGGTATATCCACTCCAAGCTGATGCCAGTCCTGTTCCTGATAGTACAGTGGCATTGCATTTTCGAACTTCTGATACATATCCCAGGCAACAACTAATCCTGAAGCATAACTGTTTGGAATAAGTGTCTCCGGGACAGCAACCTTTACAAACTTTATTTTCCCGCCATTGCGGCCACTGTAGAGCATATCAGACATTTGTATGTCTCACGATAAATGCATACAACTTTATCTTTTACCGGGGTTATTTCCGTTACATGAACAGTCACACCATTACGTTGGTACTCCTGCTCTATTCTGTGTAATGCTGATAAATTCACATATTTTCCATTCAGTATAGAGGCTAGTAATAGCGATGTTACAATGCTTCCTGGGTCTGTTGCCACGCAGGAATTTGCATATAATACTTAACTCTCAATATGACTATTTCAATATTTTTTCTAAATCCACTTTTATTAAATCAATAGTACTTGCATAAGTATAATATCGCTTTATCAAATCGGACATATAAATGTGATGATAAAAAACTGCGCGTGCTCCAAATAAACTGGATGAGATCATAAAAATTAGTAAATTGTCATTGTATGTAATTCCCATCATTTTCGTACTATAAAGCATATATACAAAATATCCTATAATAGCAATAACAGCCAAAATACTTGTTATACAATTTGTAATCAAATAATTTGCAAAAGACACTTTTTTCTGCTTTTTTACAACATGTCCCACAAACTTAATTATACATGAGTATTCTACTTGCTTTTCTATATAATAAATCATGAAAACTGTTAACACTATTAATAATATATTTTCACCTATTATAACTATATCAACCACTTTTGATTCTATTATATATTCATAAAAATGCCCTGTCGCATAAATTACAACAGAAATAATCCATAATATGAGCTGAATAACACCAGCTTTTTCACCTCTAACCTCTCTTTTAGATCTCTCCCAATCCCATTTCAACAACAAAGATAGATATTCTTGCAATATCAACTGTAATTTAGATAATTTATTTCTTAATAAATTCTTGTTTTCTATTATTTCTATAATTTTCCAAATATGAGCATCATCTGAATATCTATTTGACATCCTTCTTCCTAATGCATTAATACGAGTTTTTAAGCGATCACATATTTTTACTGTATTTTGATACGAAGCAGATCTAAATTGTTCAGAACATATTCTAATCTCTTCCCGCCAATCGCTTCTTTCTTTTGTTATATACTCTAACCCATTTGATCTATTCGCAGAATATAAACTTATTAATCCAGAAATAATAGCAGAAAGAACTGCAGACCCAAAAATCATTTCAACACTCATATAAACCTACCTAATCTATATAGTTTTTTCCTCATGATAATTAGAATAAAATGTTAGTAGCTAGCCACAAAAAGGCAACTACATAATTTGGGCACCACAAAATCAGAGAACAATCTAACAAATGTATTCTCCCCAATCTTCTTATTGATTTTTATGGTTAAATATTTACAAATTTTCATAGCATTAGCTTTTTTACTTGCTAACAGTATTTTCCATGTATTCAGTCCACAATCATGCACCAAACTTTGACCTTCTAAATAAGTTCAAACTATATGCAAAAACTAAAATATTGTAAATTATATATCAGCAACTGCATCACGCACCCATTTGCCGACATCCGCAAAGCCTTCTTTTTCATTGCAATTTTCCACTGAATGAATTGGATAGATTTCATCCAAACTTTTTGAGCCTATCTTATATTGCGATAAGAAATCCTTATCATATTGTCCAGACGAAATGTCTATCAAAACAAATTTATTGTTTTCCTCTATACTCTTTTTTATCTCTATGCCAACCCATCTACTTTTTGTCATTCCTTTACTCAAGATCAGTATAGTTACGGAAGTACTTTTTATTTTTCTGTCAATCCATTGTTGGATCTTACGCTTATCTGCTATCTTACCAGACTCCTTAACCGGATTTATTCCCGGTTCATCATCCAATACCGATAAGATTAATCTTGACTGCTGATTTGCTCCAGCGAAATGAAAACTAACAAAAACATTTATCTGATTATATACATCATAACCTGATGTGTCATCATTTGAAAAAGCATCTTTCATCAATGTCTTTTTCAAATTTTGTTCTTTCTTATGTTTTTCGCTTTCAATCATCGACATAATATCATCAATCAATTGCATGATATTGATATTCTCTTTATTTAACCTATCAATAAAAGGTTTATGTTTGTTTTCTCTATATACTTCATTATAAATATATCTTGATGTTAACCCTGTAGCCCCTACCGGAATAATGTTTTTGATTTCTTCTACTGCTATCTCATATTCAAGATATGTACCGTCTTTATCTAATTCATCCTTTTTACTATTATTATCCTCATATAATGTCTTTCCAAATAGAAAAATGACTGTTCCACAGTCCCGGATCAACTTTCTTCGTACTTCATCTTTTTTATCTCTTTCCTGTTGTTCGACTGATATCAGCGGTTGAATTGTTAAATGCTTAGAAACATAATCAGCTCCTCCTCTCTGACTTCCTCCCATATAGGCACCAGAAACAATATAGTTGCCTATACCAACCCCAAAGCCATTCACAATATCATATCCATCATCTATAATTCTCTTCGCAAGTTGCATAATAAACCATTCTCCATTCTTGAATTTAGAATTACGTGGTTTTCTATTAAAATAGCCTCTATAACTATGCGGACTCTTTGGATCCAATGCACCTGATATGAACACTTTATTCAAAGTATACTTATCTCTTATATAGCTGAGCATTGCTGTAATCTGCGTGAAGTCATCAACCAGAATCGTATGAATTCCATAACCTTTCATACTTCTGATTTTCAAATCCTGCAGCTTTTTGTCCTGTTCAAACTCAATTTTTTTCTGCCTTGTAAGATTTCCTTTCTCGTCAAGATAATCTTCATAACTTACACTTCTCATAAAGCAATAATGTGTTGGTGGTGAATATTTCTCAAATGTATGACGCACTATACTTATAAAACGATCCAGATTAGGATCAGCAAATCCAAACCCAATAAATAAAACCGTTTTTGTTATCAATTCCATGACCAGACCTTTTGAAAACACTGATCGATATACATCATATAATTCATAATCAGTTTTAGATATAACTGCTCTATCCGGAAAATTTTTATCACCATGCATCTTATATACAACAGCATCTCTTCCTGGAGTATAATTTTTGTATTGAATCTGTTCATATATTACATCCACAGTCTTTCCATTCCTAAGAAGAGTATCCTCTATGATTGAATCATAATTTGTCGTCCAATATGTATCGATAGGCAGACTCGCCAAAATCTCCATATTGTCATTTTTGGTTGGAACTTTTGAAAACTCATTAAGTATAGCCCGATTCAATCCTTCTCTGGTACATTCATTCTCATAGTACTGTGCAATCATTGTAAGATCAGTATTTATATTCAAACCAAGATAATCACTCATAGGCTTTATCAACTGTTTCCAATTAACATAACCTGATGATGCAGATAAACCTGCTCCTGCAAAAATACTTAATCTACCATTTCTTAATGCCTGTACTATGTTATCTAAATTTTTTATTTTTTGATCAGCCTCAAATTCAAGCCGATCTTGTTCCAATAATTTTCTAATATCAGACATATAATATATTTCACTTTCATCTAAAATAAACATAATGAATATATTCCTAATCATTATGTTCTACTAAATTCATTATATGACAGTTATGCAAAAAAATCTATAAAAATACGATTCTCATATATTCTTTATGTTCTCATAAGTTTTATCTTATGAAAATCAGATTAAAAGTAAGCGTACATTTTCAATTTTGTGAATACTTCACTACCAGTATTTTTATTCATGCCGCCGGAACAGAAACGATATTCATCTCGATTTTTACAACTTCCTGATGAGACTGTTCATAAGTTGACAACTGATTTTTCTCTGGAATATCTCCGCAGCTATTCTTGCGGAGACGTTTCACTCAGTTGTAAAAGGTGCCTGGATTTATGTCATTATTTAAACACCACTGATTATCAGACAATCTGCTTTTCCGACATTCCATGATCAAGCGGTATTGTTGTTCAATCAGTACTCTTGGTATCTTCCTTAATATGCTCAAACCAATCCAAGATACTACCCGATTCCTTATAATCTGCTATTTTATCTCCAATCCCATATATCCTCCAACCATATTTTTCATTCTTTTTTACAAAATTCAATATCCAAATATCTGGTATTTGATGTGGCTGTTCTACAACAAAAGCATTTTCAACATTTTGAAAGATTTTCAAATAAGCAATATCATGTCTATCATTATATTGAACCCTGCTGCTTAAACCAATATTTTTCTTCTCTATAACAAAATTATGCAAATCGGAAAAATCTCCCCAATCACTTCTTACCCATGGGAATACTAATTTTTCTAATGTTTCAACCGAATAATCTTCTTTATATGCTTCTTGAAGAAATCTTGAACCTCTTAGATAAATTTCTATATCTTCATCAGACATATCTTGAAATATACCTTTTATTTCGGTATCTTCCAAATCTCTTCCATATAAGTTCTTCCAATACGGTGAATTTTTTATATCATGTTTTTCATTCGTTGAATCTCCCATAAAAATTACAGATGCACTTGTTTCCTCTTGCTGACTATACTTATTTTTCATTTTATCAACTATTGAATTATATGTATCAACAACTATTCCTTCCAAAACAGTAATATATTCCTTTACAGCCATAAGATACACATTTTTATTTGTCTTGAGCAATCTTTCTATTTTATCTGGATCCGCATGTAGATATAAACCATACATCACATCCTCTATAGCTTTATAAAGATTAAGACTCGTCCCGTCAGACAGAATTACTTCCATATAATAATTATTAAGCTTCTCAAACTTTTCTCTAAGAATATTAATATTTTCTCCCACTTCTGGATACATCTTATCAATGGCATCAAATACATTACTCAAATATACATCTTCCCTGTTATAATCATATTTCCTAAGAATCATTAATTTAGTCTGTAACATAACATAAAAAGCTTCTGTATTTTCTTCACTCACTTCCTGATTCTTATAAAAATCATAAAATCTGATATATTCTTGTACAGTATATTCAAATCTCTTCAAAATCTGTTCTTCATCTATTTTCTTTACGCTGTTATTCTTCCCCATCCGTGCTTTCCTCTTCTTTAATAGCCCAGCTTTCATCTAAGAAATTAGGTATATCTTCTGGTTTTACAGCTTTATATCCTATTCCAAACATATTATCAGCACTTAAATGACCAAATCTAGGAAGTCCATTTGCTTCCTGACTTAATTTTTCAATCATCTTATTATTCTTTATTTCCTCTTCTATTTTCTTAGAAAAATAGACATTTTCTGTATGCTCAAAAATCAAATAATTTATGTACTGTAATACCTTTTCTTGTGAAGAAGAATTTATTTGGTGTCGTAACTGCCTATAAAGCTTATCTCTTTTATGATAAAATGCCAATACAACACTCTCATCTTCTAATGGAAACACTGCTATATGCATATATTGCATTCTGACAGATTCATCAAAATTATATATCTCATTGAGTATATTTCCCTCCATATCATATGGTAATACAATAGCACTTTGAGTTGCTATTGGCACTTTATATGGTAAGACTTTCCAAAACAAAATCTGGTATCCACCTGCTTTATTATTCTTCGCTATATCTTGATGAAATAAGACTTCCTCTTTATATTCTTTTTGATCCAAATTTTTTATTTTAGACAATTCATCTGGATTCTCATATGTTCCAAATTCTCGCTGTACCACCTGAATTAATTCTTGTTCATTCGCACGTTTATTTAACTGTAACAGCATATTTTTTACTGCAATTTCTGCAAGAATTTTATCTGTTGGCGGTTGTATTATATTATCTGGATTTTCATAATCCTGAAAGAATTTCGCATCGCATTCCCTACAAATATAATTAAATGTGCCAGATTTATTTACACCTCCATCCAAATCTACTACCCCTATATCAAATCCCATTGCCAATGATGCATGTAAAACTTTTCCCCTATCTGCAATCGGACGTAAACACATTTGTGGAACAGAATGAGAATTACAAAAACTACTTTGTTCTTTTCCACACAATATACATTTTGGGGGTTTTGCTTTTTTTCGTGCTTCAGAAAGCATTTTATTCACTTTTTTTCTAACTTCTATAATATCTGTACCTTCTGGAATATTATCAAATAAACTCATAATTACCACCCTAACATTCTACATTCCTTAAGTTTCTATAAGTTGATGGTAACATAGACAAATTAATTCATCAATAGAATTTCAAAACTATTAACTCTAACAATATTGTATTTCTATTTGATATAACATTTGAGCAAGTAATCCTGTGTTTATACCTACGGCATAAGCAACTGAGGAAATAGTAGCCCCGGCTATAACCTGTGCAACAAGTTCATATTTTTCCTCTGGAGTCCATTTTCTATTTTGGCTGTGGTGTTTTAAACAATCAGGAGATGTTACTTCTTCCAAATGGTGCCATTTAACAATCATGTCATGAAAATTCTTTAGGTTTGTGATGTCTGCTGGTGGTTCAATCCATTTCCCTTGCCTGTATAGTTCGACTGCCTTTCGTTTGAATTCGTAACTGTAACGCATAAAAATACCCCTTTCACTGGATGTCCAGTAAAAGGGGTACATATCAG
>OJSQ01003630.1_pt1 | contig 10788 bp, 6 predicted proteins | sample 1599551 | NCBI WGS metagenome assembly OJSQ01 (sample SAMN04168659, study PRJEB22393) | human gut metagenome | biome: human gut microbiome; feature: stool | host: Homo sapiens | collected 2014-05-12
GGCCATATAAACCCTGTTTTTCATATCGTGCACAAACATAAGACTTCTTTTTCACAAAAGAACAAATTCCTTCTTCTTTCTAGAAATACATGCTTTATAACATACCGCACTCCCTCTCGGTTGCTAGCGTGGACTTCTATTACAAAGGATAGGCGACGCAGCACGCTACGTCTCCCTCCGTTTTCTTTTTACCAATAATAGGTATCCATAATCTCCTTCATTTTAGGGGTATTCGTGTCCTCATCCTTAACATCTTTCCGCAGCTTCAGCATCTCCTCCTTCATTTGCCGGATGATCTTGGCGTATTGGGGATCGTTATAAGCGTTGTGATTCTCACGAGGATCGGATTGAAGGTCGTAAAACTCCCATGCTGGTGTCGTGGTCTTATCCTCCGAACCAGTCATATTCAGACGGTCGCCATAGAAAAACATCAGTTTATACCGCTCATTACGGATACCCATATGGGCCGGACGGTTCGAATGTTGGGTCCAATAACGATAATACATCTCCTTACGCCAATCCTTTGGGGTATTTCCTTTCAGATTATCGCGAAAACTATGGCCCTGCGATTCATTCGGGGTCTTCACGCCTGCGTAATCCGCCAGCAAAGAGGCAAAATCCACGTTCAAGATCATATCCTTATTGCGGGTCCCCGCCGGGATCTCTTTCGGGTAACGGATCACGAAAGGCATACGTAGAGACTCCTCATACATCATACGCTTATCGAAGAAACCATGCTCTCCTAAGAAATAACCTTGGTCGGATACGTACACCACGATCGTATTATCGGCGATTCCCATATCGTCCAGCGCTTTCAATAACTTCCCGATATTATCGTCGATCGTAGCCCCGCAACGCAGATAGTCGCGCACCAATTTCTGGTAAGCGGCGCTACGGGCGGCAGATCGATGCATCCCCTTCGTCGTAAAAGGCAACTCCGGATACCGGCACCACCATTTATCAGGGTCTTGCGACGCCACGTCCCAACGACGGGCCAACTCCTCCAAAGGCTGTCCGGAGAAAGTACGTCCATTCGTCTCCGGCCCCCAATCAAATAAGTTCTCCGGTTCCGGGAAAACAACGCCGTCATACAAATGCCTCATCCGTTCTGGAAAATCCCAAGGTTCGTGTGTAGCCTTGAAATGACAACACATCATGAAAGGCCGGTCCTTATCGGCCTCTTTCATCCAACGGATCGCCTTATCTGTCACGATATCCGTGGAGAAACCTCGTACCCGCTCCCCGAAATTACGCTCACCCGGCCAAGGTTCCGTACAATTTATAAAAGTAGGGTCTCGGTACTCGCCTTGGTCATGGAACACGGAATAGAAGTCGAAACCTTGCGGTTGCGTTTTCAGATGCCATTTACCGACCAAAGCGGTCTGATAGCCTCCCGCCCGCATTTGCTTGGCGATATTATCCTGCTCCGGATCAAAAGAATCACTTAACGTGTAGACACCGTTCACGTGACTATAGGCTCCGGTCAAGATCGCCGCGCGACTCGGAGAAGAGATCGAGTTCGTACAAAAACAATTATCCAATACGCAACCCTCCGCAGCCAAGCGACGGATATTCTCGTTGCGGGCATATTCCCCCAACACGCCCCCGTAAATACCCCACGATTGGGAAGTATGATCATCCGATAGGATAAACAAGATATTGGGACGTTCCTCTTGCGCCGGTTTATTGGCGGCAAAGAGAGACTGCCCGTTTCCCGAAAGACAACAGGCAGTCATTCCGATACTAATGATCGATTGTTTCATAAGTCATGACGTTTTTTCCCTTGTACTAAACCCGGTTCCCTACGTTCCGTACCCTTCATACGAGTCAAGTCATCCCCTAACTCATGGCGTTTCTGGTCCGCGATCTTCATCAATTTAGCGGCTTCCTCCGGATATTGGGTAATCACGTTATAACGCTCTCCCGGATCACGGCGCAGGTCGTACATCTCCGGCTTCATGATCTCCAGATTCGTCAACTTACCCGGCTGGCCGTCGTTTCCCGGCTCATAAGCCCCATAAGTAACGTATTTATGGGGGAATACCAATTTGAACATTCCATCCGTAACAGCCTCCAAGTCATTCTTTCGATAGTAATAGACGAAAGACTCACGTGGGTTGGCGTCTTTTTTACCCTCGATCAACGGCAAGATACTTACTCCGTCAATCTTGCGAGGAGGAAGCGGAGCCTGCGTGATCTCGGCGAACGTAGGAAGAAGGTCGATATTAGAAGCTAACTTATTACAAGTCGTGCCCGGTAACGTCTTACCTTTCCAGTACATGATACAAGGAACCCGGTTACCACCATCAAAGGTCGTAGCCTTTGCCTCACGTAACCCACCAGCTGAACCGGCATGATTCCCGTAATTGGTCCAAGGGCCATTATCGGAAGTCAAGATCACCAACGTATTATCTTCCAAGCCCAGCTCACGCAATGCCTTGAATATCTCACCTACACTCCAGTCGATCTCCATCATCACGTCGCCATATAAACCCTGCTCGCTCTTTCCCTTGAATTTATCGGAAACGGCCAACGGTACATGGGGCATATTATGGGCCAGATACAAGAAGAAAGGCTTATTCTTATTCTTCTTGATGAAATTAACAGAACGGGTGGTATAATCCGTAGTCAACCGTGTTTGGTCCGTATTATAACCGATAATCTCATTTCCGTCATAAGTCGGCAAATCTGGGAAATTAAAGACCTCACCTTGTTGCGGGTGGAATGGCCACATATCGTTAGAATACGGCAACCCATAATACTCATCGAAGCCATTTTGCAAGGGGAGGAACTCCTTTTGGCTACCTAAATGCCATTTACCGAAGATAGCGGTACTATATCCTTTCTGTTTCAATACCTCTGCGATCGTCATCTCCTCTGGATGGACACCGTAGTTCGAATCTGGCCCCGGAGCGCCGGAAAAACCGATACGATTCGGATAGCAGCCGGTCAACAAGCCGGCACGAGAGGCTCCACTGATCGGTTGTCCTACCAAAAAGTGCGTAAAACGAACGCCTTCCGCCGCCATCTTATCGATATTCGGAGTGGTATATCCGTAAGCTCCATTAAAAGAAAAATCTCCGTAACCCACATCATCCAAATTGATTAGGACGATATTCGTGTAATCAGCGGCTATGCCTGCCATTGAAAAAGCTGAGGCGGCCGTCAGTAACATTAGTTTATTCTTCATGATATTATTTATTGAAATATTGGCTTTGAAGTGCCATCCTGTGTTTGGCACTTCAAAGATAACAGTTTTTAATTTACCCAAGAATTAATCCCAGTTCGGATTTTGCTCCAAATTAGGGTTCAAGACTGTTTGGTTATAAGGGATCGGCCATAAATAATCTCGTTTCGGATTAAAAGAACGTTTCACGACTTCTATTCCCTCATAATTATGCATCATACCATTATTTTCTTTCTCGGCGGTTTTCCAGCGCAAGATATCCGAATAGTAGAGTCCTTCAAAGGTCAACTCGATACGGCGTTCACGGCGGATTACCTCACGCATCTGATCTTTCGTCAAACCTTTTGGTACTTCCGGCATATTGATATCCGGACGCCTACGCAATTGGTTGATGGCATCATAAACTGACTGATCAGGACCACTCGCCTCATTCTGCGCCTCGGCATACGTCAACAGAACTTCCGCATAACGAATCAAAATGAAATTGAAAGCCGAACGTTCTACTAAAGGAATCGTTACATCATCCTCATAAGAAGTATATTTCTTCACACCGAAACCCGTAGTCGCCACATCTTCTTTTGTGATCGTCTTTCCTAAATACGGATAACCGATGCAAACGATCGATTTCAATAAACGGGGATCTCTGTTCTCATACGGACGAGTCGGATCATAAAGTGGTGACTCTTCTATCGTCTTCCCGTCAACACAGAGATATGTATCAACCAGTTCCTTCAAGGGAGCCGGACGATTCAAGCGCCAGATATTCTGATCATAATCCGTTGGATACTCTGGCAATTTCGCTTCTATATCAAAGATTACCTCACAATTATATTTATTATCTTCGCTAAAGAAATGACGATAATCATTGAATAATTGATAAACGCCAGACTCCATTACCTGCTTAGCAGCTTGGGCCGCCTCCGCCCAACGAGAATTATATAATAAAGTACGGGCTTTTAACGCTAATGCGGCACCTTTTGTCGCACGTCCCAAGTCTGAGCTAGCATAGGTGTCCGGTAGCACGGCAGCGGCCTCCTCCAAATCCTTGACAATCTGATTCACTACCTCTTCCTTGGAATTGCGAGGTAATTCGGCTTGCTCATCCGCATTGGGAGCATCTATAATCAGCGGTACACCTCCGAATTTATCGACCAGACTTAAATAATAGAAAGCTCGTAAGAACTTGGCTTCACCCACCATCTTCGCCTTCTCCGACTCATCCATATCGACACCTCCGACATTAGCGATGAAAGTATTCGTACGGCCAATGCCAACGTAACAGTTCTTCCATAAGCTTCCGATTAAAGCCGTAGTAGACAAATGTTCACCTTTTCCAATTGCTTGCGTACCATTCGCCTCGTTATAAGGCATCGCATTCGCTGTCAACATATCGAATTCCATCGTATGCAATGAACGCCAAGGTTTCAATGCGTTGTAACATCCCATTATACCGGCGCTCGCATGCTCTTTTGTCTTCCAGAATGTTTCCGTGGAATATTGATCGGAAGGATCTACATCCAACCAGCTATCACAAGCGGTTAAACTCATACAAGCGACAGCGACACATATCATCTTATATATTTTACGTCTCATATTATTATTCCTTATTATTTAAAATGTGACATTAACACCTGCCGTATAAGTCCGTACAGACGGATAGGCATACCAGTTGCTTCCCTTCAAGTTCTTCTCCGGATCAAAATCCTTCATCGGAGAGAACGTGAATAAGTTTTGCGCATTGACAAAGACCTTCAATCTCTTAACAACACCGCTTTTCAAGAAAGAGACCGGTACGTTATAAGAAAGTTGCAAGTTCTTCAAACGTAAATAAGAGGCGTTTCTCAACCAGAAATCATTTGTACGGAAATTCTCGTTCAAGCATCCTTCATATGTAGTCAAGATAGGCAATGTAGCGCTGGTTCCCCGCTCGGGAGTCCAAGCATCCGTCAACCATTGTTCCGGCAAACCACAACCAAACCATAAAGGAGTAGCACCAATGCGGTCTCCATATGTATAGACATCAGTTACACCTTGGAAGAAAGCGCTCAGATCCCAATCCTTATATCCTAAGTTGATATTGAATCCATAAGTTATCTTAGGAATCACACCACCACGTATCTGGCGGTCATCTTCGGTAATTTTCCCATCTCCATTCGTATCCTCAAACTTCAGATATCCCGGTTTAGTAGCCGCGGTTTGATACGGACTATTCTTGATTTCCTCCTCAGATTGGAAAATACCGATAGCATGAAGCATATAATAAGAATCGATAGGCTTTCCTTCTTCCAAGATAAACATTCCATCAATGATTGTTTGCCCCTTCAAGCTAACGATCTTATTTTTGATAAAGGTCATATTTCCATTTACCTCGTAACGGAAGTTCCCGATATTGTTCCGATACCCCATATTCAACTCGAAACCTTTATTGCTCACCTCGCCGATATTACGGATCGGCCCATCCAGACCACCTACTTGATCCGGCAAAGTAACCTTACGCAAGATGTCGGAAGTACGTTTATCAAAGAACTCGAAAGAGAAATCCAAGTTTCCGTTTAATAAGCTAGCGTCAATACCGACATTCGTCATGGTCGTTGTCTCCCATGTAATGTTCGGATCGTTATAGGCGGTAATAGCCGCTCCGGATTGCATCGCTCCATTCAACGGGTAGTTATAATCCGTGATTGAACCATCATTTTTTATCACCTTCAAGTTCATTAGGTCCACGTAGCGGAACAAATCGATACGCTCGTTACCCAATTGTCCCCAAGAAGCTCTCAATTTCAGATTGTAGATCCAAGGAATATCTTTCATAAATTCTTCCTCGCTCAAACGCCATCCGGCAGAGAATGAAGGGAAAATACCCCAACGATTTCCTTTGGCAAAACGGGACGAACCATCATAACGAAAGTTACCCTCAAATAAATAACGGTCTTTATAACCATAATTCACCCTACCAAAATAAGACATCAAGACTGATCTCGAGGAAGTGCCCGCTACACTCGGATTACTAGAACCCGCATTTAATTCGTGCAACTCGTTCCCTAAGAAACCTTCTACCTTAGCGGAAAATTCAGTCTTATCATCACTCTCAAAACTATAGCCAGCCAAGACTTTTACGTCATGGGCATCATTGAACTTCTTGCCCCAAGATAAGGTATTGAATACCGTAACTGCCAAGTTATTCTTATCACCTTTATAAGCATGGCGTGTATTCTGACCGTCATAAACCACTCGTTTCTCCTCATTGGTCTTCAACTGATATTCGTATACATCAGGCGCAAAACGAGATTGCAGATAATCATATTTGTTTAAACCGACATTCAAGTTATAAACGATATCAAACGGAAGCTTATATTCCGCAGACAAATTCGCCAACATACGCAAGGACTTATGCTTGTTCTCGCCCTCATCGGCCAACGCCAACGGATGGCGATAGATATTATGCCCAGGAGTACGGATAAAAGTATCCGCATAGCGACCATCGGCCGTATAAGTCGGGTGGAAAGCCTGCGCTTTATAAATCATCTCCACTAAGTTTGCCACACCCGCTACCGGCTCATTATAGATCTGGTAATGCGCATTGATATTAGCGCCGATCTTCAAGCGGCTATTCACTTGAGCAGTCGTATTCACAGCTAAAGTATATTTATTAGAATCCGTTCCACGCAATACTCCATTTTGATCACCATAGCCTAAAGATACGGAATACGTATATTTATCATCACCTCCGGAGAAACGCATGTTATGCTCCATAATAAAGGCATTATTATACATGATATCCAACCAATTATTCTGCGGATACATAATCGGGTCTGTTAACATGCCTTGTTTGTACTCCTCGATTAACGCATCAGAATAATCCACCGTTAGTTTACCTTCGTTCCGTTGCGCTTGGTTTCTCATTTCCATAAACACGACCGGATCATATACGAAGTTAGGCAGATAGGTAGCCTGCTGCACGCCGAAATAGTTATTATAATCGACGGTAAACTTACCTTTCTTTCCCCCCTTTGTCTTTACCAAGACAACGCCATTCGCCGCACGAGAACCGTAGATAGCGGAAGAAGCCGCATCTTTCAATACGGAAATACTCTCAATATCATTCGGATTTACCGCTTCCAACGGGAACTCGATACCATCCACCAAAATCAACGGGTTATTATCGTTCAAGGTTCCCTGACCACGAATACGAATCGTCGCCCCGTCCGCTCCCGGCTGAGCACCCGCTTGATTTACGTAAACACCTTGCGTACCTTGCAACGCTTGGGTCGAGTTGGTGATCGGACGATTCTCCAACGTCTCCGCATCCAAAGAGGAGATCGCTCCCGTTAAATTCACTTTCTTCTGCGTTCCGTAACCTACGACCACAACCTCATCCAACTTCTGGGTATCCTCGGACAGGCTAACCATTACTTTCGAAGAATTACCGACCTCGACCGTACGATCCGTATAACCGATATAAGAAACTACCAAGATCGCATTGTCCGGTACTTCCAGACTGAAGTTTCCATCGATATCCGTAATCGTTCCGTTCGTAGTGCCTTTAACGACAACATTCGCCCCGATAATGGGTTCTCCCAACGCATCTTTTACTTGTCCGGTAATCTTTCGTGGCGAAGACTGGAATAAGGCATTCGGATGTGAGACACTTGAAACACTCTTTGACTTAATTATAATCTGCCGGTCTACAATCTCATATTGGTATCCCGTATTTTTCAAGGCTTGCTCTAAGACCTCCTCTAACGAAGCATTATTTGCTTTTACACTCGTTTTCCTATTTACATTTACTTGATTATCATTCAAGAAGAACGTGTACTCACTATTTTTCTCTATTTCTTTTAGCACTTCCGATATACTGCAATCCTGTTTATTCATGGAAAGCTTATAATTCTGTCCATAGGTAGAAGCGGATACAGTACATGCGAAAGCCAAGGATAACAACGTACTTATCTTCATGACTCGGTTTACTTTTCTGATTTTTTTCATAACTTTGTAATGTTTCTGATGAATAAATTAGCAGGTGTGTCGGCCTCTCAACTCCTAACGCCTGCCGTCAAGAACATTTGATCAGGAGGAGAAACCTAGTTTGTCCTCCTGTTTTTTTATTAGACTTAAGAACTGTTAACAAGCATATCTTTTAGAATTTAACGTTAGACACTCATTTATCTCCCTTTATATATAGTTCATATTCATTGTCTTTCTCTCTGTATTTAATGGGCGATGTATTGCTCAGCATAAACAGGATTCGCTCCAAGGATTCATCCCGTACCTTAAACGTAAACCGATATTTCTCCGCTATCTCCTTCGGGCACTTTATCTTCCGCCCGAACCAAGGCTCCAGACGGGTAAGGATCATGCTCAAGCGTTCGTTCTCAAAACTGAGGACACCGTTACGCCAACCCGAATACTCTTCGGCATTAACCGTCTTAACTCTAACGGTATTCGCTTGTTTGTCGAAAACCAACATCTCGTTCGGATTCAATATCACCTCACGCCTGTTCTTCACATTGGGACCTCCCAAGCCAATCTTCACCTTACCGTTTAACAGGATCGTCTCCAATTTGCTCTCGGAGTCATAATTGAAAACCTCGAAGGCCGTGCCCAAGGCCGTTACATCCATGTTCTTGGTATGCACGGTAAATGGTCTTTCCCGATCTTTCGCCACGTCGAAGAAGGCTTGCCCTTTTAATTCCACATCACGGGTCTTGCCATCGAAACTCTTTGGGTAGATCAATTGGCTATTAGGCCCCATTCTCACGGTCGTACCGTCCGATAAGGAAACCGACTCTATGCAACGGACACCGGAGGCCATTACATATATATATTGATCTTCTTTCGTATGAGACCAATAAACTACGCTTCCTACACCTAAAAGTAGCAATATGGAGGCGGCTATCGCCGTAATCTTATAGACCCAGAGTTTACGGACACCGTTTGTCGCCATTGTCCGGGCTATGATTCGTTCCCACATGCGATTCCCCACCACGGGATTCACGCGATCCGCAGCCTCGTCCCATTGGGAACGCATACGCTCTTCCACTTTTGGGTCACACAGCAAACGTTGCCGATCTTTCTCATCCAGAGCATCCCGCATCAACTTCTTCAATATCGTTCTCGTATCTTCGCTCATGTTTATTATTCTTGTTCTATTTATAAATACACGCCATGTTTTCCTTCCCCCTATTGGGTGATAAAAAAATTTCACTTAGGTATACAAGAAATATAACGGATCTTCCTTGCTTTCCATCCTTATATTTCCGTCCTTTGTATTCAATGAAATTGGTTGCCGACGGTGTCGGCAGTATTTCCGACGCCGTCAGCAATATTTCCGACAGCGTCAGCAGCATTGCCGAGGGCGTCGGCAACCGATTTCATCAAATAGAAACGCCAAAGAGATAAACGTTAAATCTCCGAGGCATCCTATACATTATCCATTTAAATAACGAGAAAATCATGGGAAAACCAAGAAGTGGCATCCAAGTCAGTATTTATAATACACCGGGCAATGAACAATGCGGGCCAACATCCTGCGCACGAGTCATCACCAGAGATACCAAACGCATGAACGATATATGTGAGTATATTTCCGAATGCTCATCCGTCACCTCCGCCGACATAAAAGGTGTATTGGAGGCGCTTACTTCCTATATCGGCAGGGAATTATCCTATGGGTACAGCGTGGAACTGGAAGGATTGGGACATTTCTCGCCATCGGTAAAAAGCAAAGAAGTAACGGACCAGAAAGGAAATACTAAATCAAGCGCTAGCATACACGGCGTTAACTTCCGCTGCTCTCCCCGACTGAAGGAGATGGTAAAAAAGAACGCCCCCATCTTGGTTAAACGGGAAAATCTGCCCAAAACGGGAATCGAGGGAAGGAAGGCTAAGATGTTATCTTATCTAGAAAGAAACTCATATATAAATCTCACCGATTACGCCGGCTTGAACAATTGTACCCGCTACCGTGCGAGCGAGGATATCAAGCAATTTATCAAGGATAACGTAATAGCCAGCGTAGGATATCGAACACACCGGATTTATGTGCTGCCTGAAAAAGAAGACGGGCAAAACTAAAACTTAAGACGCAGTGGCACTTCCGGACTCTACAAATACGTGACCTAGGAAAGCGCTAGATAAACCAGATAAGTAACATGATATTTTTCTTCAAGAACTTCAAGGCTTCGCTGATTTGGTTCTCAACGGTCTTCTCGGAAATATTGAGTTGGAAGGCTATCTCTTTATAGCTTTTATGCTCCTTCCGGCTTAGATTAAAGATAACCCGGCGTCTTTCCGGCAATTCCTCTATCAAATGATCGATATACTCCCCCAAGTTATAGGCGGTGATCTCTTCCTCTAAGTCGTAGGAGGTCTCCATAGCGGACAAGACCGTCATTTTATAAAAGTCCTCGTTCACGTTCTTCCGGTGCTGATTAAAGATCAAGTTACGGGTGATGACAAACAGAAGCCCCTTGAAGTTATCATCCTCCCGGATGAATTCCCTCGACTCCCAGACCTTGATAAACACCTCTTGTACCACATCCTCGGCCACATCCCGATTATTCAAATAAAGCCCGCAGAAATGATAAACCTTTTCCCAATAT
>OJSQ01003631.1_pt1 | contig 10784 bp, 9 predicted proteins | sample 1599551 | NCBI WGS metagenome assembly OJSQ01 (sample SAMN04168659, study PRJEB22393) | human gut metagenome | biome: human gut microbiome; feature: stool | host: Homo sapiens | collected 2014-05-12
TTGTGGGTGACATCACCATCAACACCACTTCCACCCGCAAGGACGTGGAAAACAATACCAACACCGACGGCAACATCGATGGCGAGCGCAACGGCGACGGCCTGATGCAGTTCGGCGAGAAGTATTTCAAGGACCTGGAGAAGGAGGATGCCACCGACATCTTCGGCCATCCCTCCAGCAAGTGGGTCTATGATGGCGACGATGTGGGCACCTATGCCAACGAGGCTGACGCCACTTATGTGGTGGAGGACGACGATATGGACGTCGGCCAGGTGGTCACCAGCTCCAGCTACATGAATTACAGCAGCTCCGAAGCCAAGGACGCCAAGTACTTCCTGAACGGCGATGACAATGAGGTGAAGTCCTCTGAGCTGGTTGCCGTGGGCGATATCGTCGAGGCTTACGAGAATGACAACGGCGATGTGGAGACCGTTGTGGTTTCCCGCTACACTGTTGCCAAGATCGACAAGGTCGATACCGACGTCAGCACCGCTGAGAGCCGCAACGGCGCCAGCGAGGTCCTGACCCTCACCAGCCTGGACGGCGATATCGACTATGGCGACTACTACGACAAGTATGACAGCGCCGAGGAGACCCTGCGTGGCTACACCTCCGCCTATGACGAGGGCACTGTCCTGGCCGTGGCCTTCCTGGAGGACAACGAAAAGTCCGGTGAGGTCCTGGACTCCTATGTGGCTGAGGACATTACCGGCACCGTGACTGGCTACAAGGATGACAGCACTGTCACCGTGGACGGCACCAAGTATTCCTTCGCCCGTTACAACGACGAGAAGGAAAACATGAACGTGGATGGCACCACGAAGAATTTCAAATTCGATGAGGACTACACCATCTACCTGACCGCCGACGGCTATGTCATCGGTGTGGAGGGTGCCGCTGGTGCGGACCTGAACGACGTGTACTATGTGACCGGCGTTTACTGCGAGGAGAGCCGTTACAATGCCAACAAGTTTACCTGGTACGCCCAGGCCGTGTCCCTGGCGGATGGTTCTGCCTCTGACATCGAGCTGGATGAAACTGATGCGGACATTGCACTGAAGGCTTTCATTAATGATGAAAAGACAGATGAGTTTACTGTTGTCAATGGCCTGTATACCTTTGATGATGACATTGCCACTGCTTGGGACGGGGACAGAGACTATACCGTCTATGGCTTCAGTGATAGTGGTGAGCTGAACACCAATTTGAAGGATGCTCTGGCTATGGACGACACCAAGTTCTCCACCACCATCGTCGGCGGCGGTAGCGGCAAGACCTTCTATGTGGACGAGAACACTCAGTACCTCGGCGTGGATGATTATGCCGATGATATCGACACCGTCTATGCCATGGGCGGCATGAAGGGTACACCGAGCAACGGAAGCCGTGTGATCGTGATTGCTGACCAGGATGAGAACCGTGACGCCCTGTATGTGATCCTGCTCGGCTCCGACGCTTCCGTTGGCTCCGCCGACATCCTGTACGCCGCCGGCAGCAGCACCGACAAGGTGGGCACCGACAAGTACGTCCGCGAGTTCTGGTCCATGGAGGACAACACCAGCGAGGACATCACCATCGATGAAAAGCTGAGTGCCCATGGCTTCTATGAGGTGGACAGCATCGACGAGGACGGCGTCTACACGCTGAAGGACTATGACAAGACCGCTTCTTCTATCGATGAGGATTCCGACGGCATCGTCGTAGAGGATCTGGCGCTGGACAACACGGACCAGATCTATCGCAACGCTCTGAGCGGCTCCATCGATAACGTCAAGTTCGACGATGTCAGCATCGCCAACGCCACCATCATCGATGGCCGCAGCAACTCCGACCGGAACGACTCCGTGTATGACCGCGAGATCAACAGCATCTCCCGTCTGGAGGCTGCTCTGGAGGCTGCTACCGATGTTTCCGACGATGTGAGCATTGACCTGTACGTGAAGGACGGCGAGATCACCTTCATCTGCGTCACCGATGTGGGCGGCGTTGCCAAAGACGACGGTGAGCAGGGAAGCAGCGAGCTGGACCTGACCGGTGTGGAGAATTTCGTCTGCAACAGCAATATCGTTACTGTTGACCTGGTCGGCACCGGAAAGATTCCCGCTAACTATCCTGTTACTGTGACTCTGATGAAGGCCAACAGCACCGAGGGCGATGCGGAAGTCGGCTCCAAGGAGCATGTAAACCAGACTGCCTATGAGGTTAATGATTGGAACAACCTGGGACAAATCGCGATCCAGGAAAGTGGTAATTACTATGTAATTATCACCATCGAAAATGAAGACGGCAGAGTTGTGGATGAGTTCACTTCCAACACTGTCCGCTTCGTCTACACTGCCCAGCCGTAAGGCAAATAGTTTCTTTCAAGTAACTTGTTGCGCAAGAAAGCCCCCGCTCGTAAGAGCGGGGGCTTTCCCTGTTTCCATCACATCCAGGCCAGTAGTGCTGAACAACGTCGGCATCGTTCCCCCCTGACTGGCCGGTGCCTCGTGGTTGATGAAAAATCCATCGTCCTCCAGCCCCGCGTATTGGCCCGCAGCTTTCAAAAAGGTCTCTCCAGGAGTTGAAGGAGATCCTGTCTGCTCAGATAACTTTTCCCTCTTCCCCATGGGTGCCGGTCTTCCGGCGCTCATTTTTTTGTAAAATACAGCCAGATTCAAGACAAAAGTAAAAAAATATATTATGATAGATTGAAAGGGGGGTTCCAAATTCTGGAAGACAGGCTGCGCAGCTTCCCCACGCAATGGAAGATGTCGAATTTTCTGAGAGATGTCGTTTTTTCAGGCTTTGCTGTTTTTCGTCGTACAATCTTCTCATCGCAAATTTCGAGGAGGTGCTCTCCATGGACACGATCATCCGGGAAACGCTGCGCCCCTTTGGCATTACGCGCAATTACCGCGGTTACCCGCAGACGGTCCGCGCCATTGCTCTGGTCCTGGAAGACGAATCCCGCCTGCTCAATGTCACCGAAGAGATCTATGAAGTCGTGGCCCTGCAGACCCGGTGCCATCCCTCCAACGTGGAGCGGAACATCCGGACTGTCGTTCTCTGCGCGTGGCATACAAACCGACCGCTTCTGGTCAAAATGGCGGGATTTACGCTGACGGCTCCGCCCCGCGCCTCCCAGTTTATTGATATCATTGCCTCCTACATCCAGCGGGAAGTTTTGAGTGACCCCAACCGCCGTGTGCTGATCTGATGCCCCTCGCCTGTCTGTTCCGGGATTTGGTACCGACGGCCCATCTGCGGCCCCCGTGCGGCAGGGATTCCCGCATCTGCTGATAAGGTGGGATTCCCGCTCTTTACTGGCGGCCTGCCGGAGCAGCCGCCAAATCGCCCGCTCCCCTCTCCCCGGCCAACGAATCCGGCACAGGCGGCCGCCCCATTCCGCGGGGCGGCCGCCTGTCAGTCTCTCACTCTATTTCTGGCCGGTGATCAGCGCCAGCCGGGTCTCCACGGTGTCCAGCTGCTTCTTCACATTGCCCACGATATCCGCACCCACGATGTTTCCCTCGCCGTCCACGATATATGTAGTGGGATAGGTGGAAATATCCGCAACGAAGTCCTTGTAGAAATCGCCCTCCGGATCCGGAGAGATATTGTGATAGGTCACGCCCTTTTCCTTCAAAATCTCCCGGGCCGTGTCCAGCTGCTCCCGGCTCTCGCCGGAGTCGGTACCCACACCGATGAGGTTGATGTTTCGCTCTTTGAAATCCTGATACAGCTCCTCCAGTTCAGGCATCTCGGCGATGCAGGAACCGCAGCCATTGTTCCAGAAATTGACGATGGTGGCGTCATAGTCGGCGAAAATGTCGCTGGAGATCTCATCGCCCGCAATGTCCACCTCGGAAAATTCCGGGAAAGGTGTCTTGGACACCAGGGCGTCCTCTTCACCGGAGCTGCAGCCGGTCAATGCGGCGGTCATCAGTACCGCCGACAGCAATAGGATCAGAACACGTTTCATGTGGCAGTCTCCTTCTTCTCTTGTATTCTTTTGATCGAAAATACCCTGGTGATGGCCCCATGGGGGCAGGCAGCCGCACAGTCCCCGCAGCGGATGCACTCAGCATGGTTGGGCGTCCTGAACACATCCACATCCATTCTGCACGCATGACTGCACGCCCCGCAGGCGGTGCACCGGCCCGAGTCCACCTGCAGGCGGCAGATGGAAATTCTGTTGCACAGCCCGTAAAAGGCCCCCAGCGGGCACAGCCACTTGCAGAAAGGCCGGTAGAAAAACACCGCCAGCAGAGCTGTCCCCAGCAGGATGCAGCTCTTCCAGGTAAATAGTCCGCCCAGGCCGGCCCGGATGCCGGCATCGGCCAGCGCCAGCGGGATGCCGCCCTCCAGGATGCCGGCGGGGCAGATATACTTGCAGAAGAACGGGTCGCCCATTCCCACCTCGTTGACCACCGTCATAGGCAGGACAATGACGAAGAGCGCCAGAATCCCGTATTTCAGATAGGTCAAGATGCGGACCCGCCTGGTGCTGAACTTTTTTGCAGGGATTTTGTGAAGCAGCTCCTGGAACCATCCGAACGGGCACAGAAAGCCGCACACCACCCGCCCCAGCAGCGCGCCTGCGAAAATGAGGAATCCCACCACATACCATGCAAACTGGAACTTGGAGGAGCCGATCACCGCCTGAAGCGCCCCGATGGGGCACGAAGCTGCCGCGGCCGGACAGGAGTAGCAATTCAGCCCGGGGACGCAGACGGCCTTCAGGCCGGTCCTGGAGATCCTTCCATGCAGGAAGTTCATCAAAAAGGGGTTGGAAGCCAGCGCGGCCCCCAGCTGGATCTTCCAGCGATGCTTGTTTTCAGCCAATGCCCACACACTCCAAACACAGGTTGACGCCCTTGTGCAGGACCATGTCCGCTTCCCCGCGCCACAGCCCCAGTCCAATCATCAGCAGGGCGGCTGCCAGACAACAGAACGTGATCTTTCTCATATCAGCCCATAGCCGCCATAGCGGCGCCGCCCTCTGCCGCCGTCCCAGACTGGAACGCGGCGTTCCGGCTCATCTCCACAAAGGCGGCCGCGGACGCAGGCAGCTCCTCTGCGTCCACGGCGGAATACCATGCAGAGAGGAATGTTCCGTTCACATACCAGGAGGCGACGTTTGGCATCTCCCCGTCCTCCACCATGCTTCTGTTGCTGCCCACAGCTGCTGCCAGAGAGTCGTTGTAGAGGATGACGGGGAAGGGTGCATCGGCAAACATCTCGCTGCAGGTTCCGCTTTTGGTGCAGGCCAGGATTTCCGCCCCATTCTCCGCAACGCCCCCATATCCCTCCGCCAGTGCGTTATAGAAGACCTGCGTCCCCTCCGCTTCCGGATCCAGGAAGGCAAAGAACACCACATCCCCAAGCTGTTCCCGGGTAAACGCCTCTCCGGACAGGGTGGTCGTGGCAAAGTCGCCCACCATGTTGCTCTCTGTTTTGCTGGCGGCGGGAACGCTGTTCTCCTCATAATAGGCATCCACCCACGCCTGATCGACCCAGCCCTTATCCAGGGCGTCCTCGATGGTAAGCGTACCAGCCTCGATGGATTGTTCCACATCCTCCTGACTGGGCCGCTTCTCTCCGCAGGCCGCCAGGGACAGGGCCATGGCAGCGGCCAGACCCAGCACGGCCAGCTTCCGTTTGTTCTTGCATCGCTTCATAAAAAACCTCCTTGCCGCACCTGCGGCGGATTTTGGACAGGAGGCATTGTAGCATGGAAAACGTAAATTTCCTGTCAAGGCGGTCTTGATGGAAATTTTATCTGGATGTGCTATAATAGCCGCACATGGAAAAGGGCGGTGAGTGGGATGCGGATTTTGGTGGTGGAGGATGAGCGTCTCCTGTGCGACGGGATCGCGGAGGATCTGAGACTGGAAAAATACACGGTGGATTGCTGCTACGATGGTCCGGCGGCCTGTGAGCGGCTGTTTGTGGAACCCTATGATCTGGTGGTCCTGGATCTGAACCTGCCAGGCATGGATGGGCTGGAGCTGCTCCGGCACATCCGGACGGAACAGCCGGAGCTGCGGGTGCTGATTCTTTCCGCCCGGTCACAGCTCTCAGACAAGGTGGCAGGGCTGGATCTGGGCGCGGACGATTACCTGACCAAGCCGTTCGCCCTGGAGGAATTGGAGGCCCGGGTGCGGACGCTGCTGCGCCGGGAATTTCGTCAGCGGGAGTCCCTTGTACAGGTGGGCGCGCTGACCCTAAACACCGTGACCCGGGAGGTCTCCGGCCGTGGGGAACCCCTTCCCCTGACGCCCCGGGAATTTGCCATCCTGGAGCATCTGATGCTTCACCGGGGATGCTGGATCAGCCAGGAGGAGCTGATGGAGCATATCTGGGAGGCGGATGCCAACCCCTTCAGCAACGCCGTGCGGATGCACATCTCCTCGCTCCGGAAAAAACTGCGGAAGCGGCTGGGCCATGATCCGATCCAGACCAAGGTAGGTCGGGGCTATCGCCTGGCCGGAGAGGAGACGGCATGAGGAAACCGATGTCCCTGCGCCTGCGGGTCACTCTGCTCTGCGCAGCCCTGCTGACGCTCTGCTGCCTCCTGCTCACTGTGACTAACAATTTTTCGGCCATCCGGATGGCCGACGCCATTCAGGCGGTGCCGCTTCTTCCGGCGCAGCGCGCAGAGCTGGAAGACAGTGTCAGCCTGCCCATGGCGGAACTGCATATCAGCGATACGATCCAGCAGGCTCAGGGGGCGTTCCACATGCAGAGCCTGCTGGCCATGGTTGCCATCCTGGCGTTGGGCCTGTTCCTCATATACCGGCTGGTTGGAAAAGCCCTTGCTCCGTTGGACACACTCACTTGCCGGATCCGGGAGCGGACGGCTGCGGATCTGGCGCAGCCCGTTGAGATCCCCGACAGCGGGGATGAGGCGGCCGCAGTGGCCCTGGCGTTCAATCAGATGTCCCAGCGGCTGAACCAGGTCTTCGTCATGCAGAGGAACTTCTCCCGCAACGCGGCCCATGAATTCCGCACACCGCTGGCAGTCCTGAAGACCCGAATCGGCCTGTTCCGCAAAAAGCAGGACTTCCGCCCCCAGGCCACACTGGAGCTGCTCCAGATCGTCGAGGGGGAGGTGGACCGCTTGTCCGCCATGGTGAGCGAACTCTTGGAGCTGACCAATCTGGAGCGGGCATCCCGCGGAGAGCGGCTCTCCTCCGGCCAGCTGATCCGGAGCGCCGCGGACCAGGCCGCCCCCCAGGCGGAAGCGCGGAGCATCACCATTTTGGTGGATGCCGCGCCCTGTACCCTGGCCGGAAATGCAGAGCTGCTCCGGCAGGCGGTATGCAATCTGGTGGAAAATGCCGTCAAGTACAGCCCGGCCGGCAGCGTTGTACACATCGCGGGCCACCGGGATGGGGAATGGTTCCAAATCGTGGTTGCCGACCAGGGACCCGGCATCCCGGAATCGCTCCGCCAGCGGATTTTCGAGCCCTTTTTCCGGGTGGATGATTCCCGCTCCCGACAGCTGGGCGGTGCCGGACTTGGACTGGCACTGGTGCGGGCCATCGCGGAGTTCCACGGCGGCGCTGTTTATGTGGAAAAATCCCGGGGAGCGGGAAGCCGATTCGTCCTGAAGCTGCCATGCGAAAAGGATCCTCCGCCGGATTGAGATACAAACTGACGTCTTTTGTCAGACGGGATCGGCGGAAACGCCTCGCGGCAGTTATTTTCATGCCCCTGGCTGTGGGCAAGCTGCCTTTCCGTGCGCCGCCCCCTGGGGCTCAGCTTTTGGGCGGAAGACGCTCTGCGGAGGGAACCGCCGTCCGGAAGCCTGCCACCGACACGTGGCGGGGCAGTCTGCGTACAACGTTTGAAGATATCAGCGTCTCTGCAAACGCGATTCCCGTTGCCTCTCCATACAGCCCTGTAATCTGTGCGCCACTTACAGCAGGAAAGCACCTGAAATCTAAAGATTTCAGGTGCTTTTTGCTTCTCAACGGACAGTGCGCATCTGTTTTGGGCTTCGCACATCAAGTTTCCTGCGGATAGCAGCAGCGAAGCCCGCATGACGCCCGCATCTCTCCAGGAAAAATGTGCTTCCGGCACACGCAATTCTCCAATCGGCCCCTTAATAAATGCTGACAGTTCGAAAGGATGTATACCTCCAGATCCGTCAGTTGGTCTGCCGGGCTGTTTTCCCCGTGATGGGCTCCTGACTTATGATTGATGCGGCCCATGACGATCTTTGCCACGCCGCTGACCCTTGCGTATTCCGCGATCTGCACCGCAGGAGCCGTCCCGTACACCATGGAAATCTGCGCCCCCTGCTGCTCCGCCAAGTGCAGATTGCAGCGCAGTTGCTTTATATTCCCTGTGGTAAAGAAATCTTGCAGGGCCTGTTTGGTCTGGCGTTTCCGACAGACTTTTCCCACCCGAAGAAGCCTCTCCACATCCCGATGCTTGGTATGCCGGCACCCCTGGGTGTTGTTGTGCGCCGCTTCATCCACCAGGACAGTTGGAATCTGGTCAATATCAACCCTCCCGGAGTTGAGTGCCGCGGTATTCGTTTTTCTTATTCAGCAAGACCTCCCGTCCGTTCAGCAGGAACAATGTATCCGGTCTTACATGCGGCTCCACATAGCCCACCACCAGATCAGCGCCCTCTTTCTGCGCCTGATGCGCCGCTTACGACAGGGCATACGTTTTGCTCACGCGGCCGCATAGCCAAAAAGGATTTTTAGCCTCCCCGGAGGAGCCTCCGCTTCCGGATCGTGTGGGAAATTCGCGCATTCATTGTCTGTCTGCCCCCTATGTACTCACCCTCCCACAACTCGTCATAGAATCAATACCTTGTCCCGTTATCGTATCACGCGTAATACTACCAAACCGTGAATAATGGCGTCATGATCGGAAGATAGAATTGGGGCGCTCCCACCAGCAGGAAAACGAGCGCCAGAATCATTTGGCGCTCGTTTCATAACTGTGTGTATCGTCCCATCCCAAAATCCGTTTGGCCATCAGATAGATTCCCGGCTTGTAAAGGACCAAAACCACATCCAAGGCAGGACTCCGGCGTATAAAGTCCGTAATCGCTTGGCCGGCAATATAGATTGCTTCTTCTCGTGGGATGTGATATTCTCCCGAAAAAATAAGTGGAAACGCAATGCTTTTGCATCCGCTGGTCACTGCCCTTGTCATGGCGCGGCGGTAGCAGTCTGCCAGCAGTAACCGCTCTCGCTCCGCGCCTCCAAACCAGCCAGGTCCGGCCACGTGAATAATATAGCGGGCCGGCAGCCCAAAGGACGGCGTCATCACAGAATGTCCGATAGGACAATGGCCATGACGTCGGCAAGCCTCCTCCAGCTTTGCACTATCCGCTGCGGCGAAAATTGCCTCACAGATCCCCGGCGTACGCTTCAGTTCTGTGTTTGCAGCATTTACAATGGCATCCGTGGCAATATTTACGATATTTCCCATCCAAAGATGATACGGCATAGGTCTTCCTCCTTTACAGCAGAGCACCGCATACCAGATACCCCAAAGCGGAAATTCCGCTGGCACACAGCGCATACGGAATCTGAGACAACGCATGATCCATGTTCTCGATCTTACAGCAGCTGGATGTCAATACCGTGGCATCGGAATAGAAGCAGGCATGGCTGCCGAGCGTGGCGCCCGAGACAATCGCCCCCATGACCAGGAGCAGATTTGTGCCGATGCTCTCCGCCAGCGGCAGCAGGATTGGCGCAACGATGGCCGGAATCCCCCACACGCTGCCTGTACTGAAATTCAGGATCGCCACCACCAGAAATGTCACCAGAGGGAAGATCACGGCATTGACATGGGGCTGCACCAGGGTAATGATGTAATCGGCAATCCCGATATCGGTCATTGCCTCCTGCATAACAAACGCAAAGAAGATGATGGCCACCGTGGGAATCATGTTGCAAAAGCCGTGCATCGCCAGATCACAGAACCTGGAAAAGCTCATTTTGCCTCTGGGAATATAGAGTACAAAGCACACTGCAATCGCAGCAACCACGGCCAGAAACAGCTCTCCGGAAATGATTGCCAAGATAATCAACACGCCCACCGGCAGGATAAAGTCCATGAGGCTGCCCTGTGTCTGAAATTCCGACTCATCCTCCTCGTTGAGCGGTGCGCTCTCCGGCGAATAGACCTTGCCGGTCTCCTGAAGGCGGCGCCAGGCCTCCTTGACAGCCCGGGTAAACGCATCGGTCCCGGAGCAGCCGATGGCCAGCGTACTGTACAGCAGGGCGCAGCCCAAGCAGGACAGCCTACCGGCCAGGCCCTCCAGGGCCACCCCTCGGAAATAAAACTGCACCAGCTTGTCCCCGGGGTCTATGCTGGCGCAGACCGCCTCCTGAATCCGCCGGACCTCCTCCGGCGGAACGCAGTACGGCCCTTTTCCAGCCAGCTTCTCTGCAGAAATGCCGTTCACCAAGCCATAGACCAGCTCCGCCGCTTCCAGAACCCAGCAGGGCTCCTGATAGATCGTCACTTCCACAGACACGCCTCCAGACAAATTTGGTGCTTCTATTATAGCAGTTTTTGCAAGCAGGCGCAACACCTCCAAAATCCGTTTTATTTGCCCTCCCCCGGCAAAAGCCGGAGGAGGGCGGAGAAAGGAAAGATCAAAAATGAGAAGAATCAGATGTAATCTGCCAGGAGGGTCAGGAGCTTGGCCATTTGCACCCGGGTGAGCACCCGCGTGGGCCGCAAAGCGCCGTCCTCATAGCCTTCCAGGAAGCCTGCGCCCACCGCCCAGGCCATCGCCGTGCGGGCATAGAGGGAGACCT
>OJSQ01003645.1_pt1 | contig 10738 bp, 7 predicted proteins | sample 1599551 | NCBI WGS metagenome assembly OJSQ01 (sample SAMN04168659, study PRJEB22393) | human gut metagenome | biome: human gut microbiome; feature: stool | host: Homo sapiens | collected 2014-05-12
TCCTAAGCGGAGCGTTTTTATTTCATAGGACGCATTTTCCTATGAAATGAAAAAAAGGCTTCCGCCCACAGCACAATACTGCAGGCAGGAGCCTTTTCTTCCTATTTTTCAACGCTGAAACCAGCGTTTTTTTACTGTGCTTCGTGTTCAGGCTTCGAAGTGCCTCGCCTGCTCATCTGCGGTCCGTTTTCTCAAACCTGAGCAACGTCCTTCATGGAGAAGCTCATTCTGCCCATCTTGTCCTTGCCGAGGCAGACAACGGTAACCTGGTCGCCCAGAGTCAGGACATCTTCCACGCGGTCGATGCGCTCTTTTGCGATCTTGGAGATGTGAACCATGCCTTCCTTGCCAGGTGCGAACTCAATGAATGCGCCGAACTCCTTGATGCTGACAACCTTGCCCTTGAAGATCTGTCCAGCCTGGAACTCGGTGGTGATGATTTTGATCATCTCAATGGCTTTGTCCATCATTTCCTTATCAGTACCGCATACGGAAACGCTGCCGTCATCTGTGATATCGATCTTTACACCGGTGCGGGCAATGATCTCGTTAATGGTCTTGCCTCTCTGACCAACAACATCACCGATCTTCTCAGGATCGATCTTGATGGAAATGATCTTCGGTGCATATTTACCAACCTCTGCTCTCGGATGTGCGATGCAGGGAGTCATGATCTCGTTGATGATATATTCTCTTGCTTCTTTGGTTCTTGCAATCGCTTCTTCTACAATCGGTCTTGTCAGGCCGTGGATCTTGATATCCATCTGAATTGCGGTGATACCGTCATGGGTACCTGCTACCTTGAAGTCCATATCGCCGAAGAAGTCTTCCAGACCCTGGATATCGGTCAGGACGATATAATCATCATCGGTATCGCCGGTAACCAGACCACAGGAAATACCAGCAACCTGCTTCTTGATCGGAACGCCCGCTGCCATCAGAGACAGTGTAGATGCGCAGACAGAAGCCTGGGAGGTAGAACCGTTGGATTCGAAGGTCTCGGATACGGTACGGATTGCATAAGGGAATTCCTCTTCCGAAGGAATTACCGGGCACAGAGCCTTCTCAGCCAGTGCGCCATGACCGATTTCACGACGTCCGGGACCTCTGGAGGGCTTTGTCTCGCCTACAGAGTAGGACGGGAAGTTATAATGATGCATGTAACGCTTCGATACTTCGTTTTCATCCAGGCCATCCAGCTTCTGAACCTCAGACAGAGGAGCCAGCGTACAGATGTTGCAGATCTGAGTCTGTCCACGGGTAAACATTGCGGAACCGTGTACTCTCGGAATGATATCTACTTCTGCAGCCAGAGGACGGATCTGTGTGATTGCGCGGCCGTCAGGACGCTTGTGGTCCTTTAAGATCATCTTGCGGACGGTCTTTTTCTGGTACTGATAAACAGCCTCACCTAAAACAGCCAGCCATTCTTCTCTATCAGCAAAAGCCTCTTCCAGACGTGCTGTAATCTGACGGATATTCTCCTCACGAACCTGCTTTACGTCGGTAAAGACTGCCTGTTCCATCTCTTCGGGAGGAACGATCTCTTTCATCGCATCGAACAGCTCCTGCGGAACTGCGCAGCTGGTGTAGGAATGCTTCGGCTTGCCTATTTCTGCAACGATCTTGTTGATGAACTCAATCAGGGTCTGGTTTACGTCATGGGCTTTGTAGATTGCATCGATCATGACAGCTTCCGGAACTTCGTTTGCACCGGCCTCGATCATGATAACCTTTTCGCTTGTGGAAGCGACAGTCAGCTGCAAATCGCCCTTTTTCCACTGTTCCTGAGTAGGGTTGATAATAAACTCCCCGTCGATCATGCCAACCTGTGTCATTGCGCAGGGACCGGCAAACGGAATATCGGAAATGCAGGTTGCAATCGCAGAACCGATCATTGCCACCAGCTCAGGACGACACTCGGGATCTACGGACAGAACCAGGTTATTTAAGGTAACGTCGTTTCTGTAATCCTTCGGGAACAGAGGACGCATCGGACGGTCGATAACACGGCTGGTCAGAACGGAGTTCTCGCTCGCCTTGCCTTCTCTCTTGTTGAAGCCGCCGGGGATTTTGCCTACTGCATAGAGCTTCTCTTCAAATTCAACAGACAGGGGGAAGAAATCGATTCCCTCTCTGGGCTTCTCACTTGCAGTTGCAGTGGAAAGCACGGTTGTCTCGCCATAGTGCATAAATGCAGCGCCATTTGCCTGTGCCGCTACACGGCCTACGTCTACGCTTAACGTACGTCCGGCCAGTTCCATGGAAAATGTCTTATACATTCTGTCTCTCCTTTTCTTTTACCTTGTTGGAAATTGTTCCGAAAACGCTTCGGATGATGGAAAAAGCGAAAGACAAAGCTGCCGAAACTACTGAAAAACACACTGGCTTCAATGCGCTTGTCAGTGGTCTCGGAATTGCTCCGGTATCCGCTTTTTACATCGTGTGCAACACCCTGTCTACTTACAACAGCCCCGGCAAAACACCTTTGTGCCACCGGTTCTTTTGCAGCTGCAGCATATCGCACGAAAAACAGGGCAGAAAGCTGTACGGCTTCCGCCCTGTCTCCAAGTCTTACTTTCTGATGCCCAGTCTCTCGATCAGGGAACGATATCTCTCGATGTCATTCTTCTTCAGATAGTCCAGCAGACCACGTCTCTGACCTACCATCTGCAGCAGACCACGTCTGGAATGATGATCCTTCGGATTGCTCTTTAAGTGCTCGGTCAGCTCCTGGATTCTTGCTGTCAGGACTGCAACCTGAACTTCCGGTGAACCTGTGTCGCCTTCGGTTCTTGCATACTCTTTGATGATTGCTGTTTTCTTCTCTTTGGAAATCATGGGTAAATCCTCCTTTAAATGTTAACCGCCTGGTACTAAGATATGGGTCGGAGTGTCCCAAGCCTGAGCACCGGCTGAATTCATACCTAATGACTATATCATAAAAAAATGGGGCTGTAAATACTATTTTCCAGAATTTATTCAGATTGTGACTGTATCACGCTGCCACAAAACAGCCCCTTTTTACGACAGCACCCGTCTGACGGAGTAAGGTGTCCGATAGGATACGTTTGAAATTTTAATGCCCGTTCTGGGGTTGCTGGCGTGGATAACCTGTCCGCCGCCGATATAGATTGCGACGTGGTTGATTTTGCCATTTTTCGCATAAAATACCAGATCGCCCGGCTGTGCTTCCGAAAGGCTGACCTTCTTGCCGCACTGTGCCTGGCTTCCGGAATGATGCGGCAGGCTCACACCATATTTCTTCATAATGCTCAGGACAAAGCCCGAGCAGTCCGCACCTTTTGTCAGGCTCGTACCGCCCCAGACGTAAGGGTTTCCAAGAAACTGCTTCGCGTAGTTGACGAGATCGACCCGGATGTCAGAAACACCCTGACCGTATTTCAATTCTGTCAGGCTGACCGCTTTTTCCAGCTTCTTTGCGATATCCACATAATCTGCGGAAACATACGCTGCTTCATCATCCAGCATGATCTTAACCCAATCGTCCTGAATGTCCACAACCTCAAGCTCTTCTCCCTCCGCTACCAGTGTAATGACCGGCGCATCCAGACTTCCCTCTTCCCGCACGCGTAAGCCTCCGGAATTGCAGACCGCCATGTTCGTCGCCTCTTTGTCCGCAAGATTTCTTGCTTCCTCTCCGGTCACCATATAGTCCGCCCTGACATACCCCGTCACTTTACCGGATTTGATCTTATACCAGCCATTTTCTTCGGAAAGCACGTCCGCGCCGCCGTTTTTTGGAAGCTTACCCACCAGCTCCCCGTTTTCAGACGGATCTTTACGGATATTCAGATAGTCATTGACCTTCGCAACGCCAAGATTTTCATAGCCGTAAATCTTTTTGCGCGTCTCCTTGGCATTCTGTGCCGCCTCAAGGCACGCTTCCGGATCCATGGATTCCTCCAGAAGCCCGCCGACGCCCATAGACTGTCCTGCGGAGTGAACGTTGCTCCCTGTAAAACCTGCATTCACTGTCATCCCTGCAGACAATACACAGAGCACAACAGTCAGTCCAAGTTTTTTCCAAATCTGCATTCAAATCCTCCTTCGTATTCTGACGGCGCAGGTGCAAAAACGTCTGCATCTGCGCGCCGACACTACTGCCCGGCAGCGCCAGGCGTGCTGCTCTAGTTTTACCGCGCGCCCGCCGCGATATCCCTCTGCAGCTGCTCCTTTAATTCCTCCACGTCAGCAAATTTTTGTTCCGGGCGCTCAAAGGTCAACAGGCGCACCGTGATAAAGCTGTCGTAAATATCCTCTGAAAAATCATAGATATAGGTTTCCACGCTCATCGGCGGGTGGTCGCCATGCTCCACGGTCGGTTTGACGCCGACATTGGTCAGCCCTTTAAAAACACCACTGCTGCATTCCACCTCCGAGCGGTACACGCCGTTTGGCGGCAAAAGCTTGTCTGCAGGAGGCATCAGGTTGACGGTAGGAAATCCTATTGTACGTCCTAACTGTCTGCCGTGCACAACCGTTCCCATCACCGCATAGGGCGCGCCGAGCAGTCTTGCTGCCTCTTGCATCTTTCCTGCTTCCACTGCCTGACGGACACGGGTTGAACTGATTTCTTCCCCGTCCTCAAGCACCTTGTCGATGATCTTTACCTCGTAGCCGTACGCTTCTGCGCGCGCCTTTAACAGCTTGCAGTCCCCTAATCCCCGGTCGCCAAAGGACAAATCGGTTCCCGCAGCCACGAGCTTGGCCCTGATCTGTTCCTGCACGATCACACGCAAAAAATCCTCCGGAGAAATCGCCGCAGTCTGAAAAGTCAGAGGAAACTCGATCAGCACATCAATTCCGATCTGTCGAAACAGCCGTCTCTTTTCTTCCCGCGTCGTCAGTCCTTTGACTGCTTTTCCGGAAAAAAGAACAGCCGGAGGAGGATCAAATGTAAATACGACCGCCTGCAGTCCGCGCTTTTTCGCTTCCAGTATTTCGGAAAGCAGCGCCTTGTGCCCGCGGTGCATCCCGTCGAATTTGCCAATTGCCACTGCGGACGCCCCCTGCAGCAAAAAATCTGTCGTTCCGGAAATGATCTGCATTTCTTCCTATTGTTCCTTTCCCAAAAACATTTTCACGGGCTTTAGGCGCTTTTCTTCCTGCTTCCAGGCATAAATCCCCGTAAACTGCCCGTCTGTATCATAAATGCGCAGCTGCTGTTCGGGTACAAACGTACCTCTTTCACATGCTGCCGCCGTTTTTTCTTTCGTATAAGGTATCACCAAATCTGCATAAAGCCAGTTGCCGTTTTCTAAAAGCTTCTGTCCGTCCCCCTGCACCTGATATGCATCCAGCTGTTCAAACACGCTCTCCACCGGAAGAAGCTTTTCTTCCAGGCTGCCTTCTTTTGCAAACGCTTCCAGCTCGGAAAGCCGATAGGCATCCTCAGCTTTGAAGTTGCCGGAGCGTGTCCGTTCCAGCCGCTCCATCGCTCCGCCGCAGCCCAGCTTCTGTCCGATATCGTGACAGAGCGTCCGGATATAAGTGCCGCGGGAGCATGCCACTCGCATCGTCACGCGAGGCAGTGAAATGTCCTCGATTTCGATCGAATGGATCATAATCCGCCTGCTCTTTCTCTCTACAACCTGTCCTTTTCTGGCGAGGTCACACAGCTTCTGACCATTGACCTTTAACGCCGAATACATCGGCGGAATCTGGTCATACGGACCGACAAACGAAAGGATTGCGCTGCGCACATCCTCCTCGCCTGCATTTACTTCCTTTTCTGTCAGAATCTGTCCCGTCGTATCCTGCGTGTCCGTCTCCACGCCGAGCAGCAGAACCGCCCGGTATTCTTTATCTTTGTCTGTTAAAAGGTCGCACAGCTTCGTCGCATTTCCCAGACAGACGGGCAGTACCCCGGACGCTTCCGGGTCCAGGGTACCTGTATGGCCGATTTTTTTCTGTTTGCAGATGCCGCGCAGCTTCGCAACCACATCGTGGGAGGTAAAGCCCGGCTCTTTGTATACATTGAGAATTCCGTTCATGTATTCTCCTTTGTTATTCTGCTTTTATCAGCTGCTTTTCAATCTGCTCCGACAGATTGTTGACGCAGTCATGCACGGTTCCCTGCATGGTGCATCCTGCTGCCCTGACATGGCCGCCTCCCCCGAAATAGGACGCGATCGCCGCCACGTCCACCTTTCCGTTCGAGCGGAGGCTAACTTTATATTCGAGTGTCTTCGTCTGATACAAAAAGATCGCACACTCCACGCCTTTCGTGATGCGCAGCTGGCTCACAATGCCATCCAGATCCTTGGGCACAACCTTGTAAAACTCCATGGTTTTTAAATCAATGGAACTGAAAATACACTTGCCGTCCATAAACCGGACGCTCTCTAAAAGTGCGCGTCCCAGCACCTGATTCTGCACATAGGTCTTTTCAAAAAACGTCTCATCGATCAGCTTTGAAAAATCGAATCCGTATGCCAGCAGATTTGCAGCGATACGCAATGTATCCGGCGTCGTATTCGAATACTGGAATACACCGGTGTCATGCACGATGCCAAGATACAGTGCCTTTGCAATCTCTGCATCCATATACTTTTCCTCCAGAAGCTCACAGACGAGCTCGGAAGCGGAGCTTGCAGCCGGTTTGCAGTAATTCACATTGCCGCAGCCGGACGCATTGCTGATATGATGGTCCACATTGATCGTCTTTTTCGCGGTCCGGAAATACTTTTCCGCATCCCCGAGCCGTTCCTTTGAGGTATCCAGAACGATGAAAACGTCATAGACGCAATCCTTGCTGCAGTCTGTACGGACATCTTCGATTCCATGAATGCAGTCAAAAATATCTGCAGGCTTTTCCAGATACACATCAATCTGTGCACCCGGCAGCGCTTTTTTCAGATACAGGTACATGCCCATACAGGAGCCGACACAGTCGCCGTCCGGACGTACATGTCCGCCGATGGCGATTGTATCCCTGCTTCCCAGCTCTTCCAGGATTTTACGCATCCTCTTCCTCTCCTTTTTTGGCGCGCTGGTCTGCCATTACCATGTCGATCTTATGCGACATGTTGACACCATACGCAATGGACTGATCCATAATAAAATGAATCTCGGGTGTATTGCGCAAATTGATTTCCTTTGCAAGACGTCCGCGGATAAAACCCTCTGCGCTCTTTAATCCCTCCAGCGTCGCGGCAGCCTCTTCCTCGCTGCCCAGAACGCTGATATATGCACGGCAGGTTTTTAAGTCCGGTGCAACCTCGACATCCACAACACTCGTCATGGGCGCAATCCGGGGATCTTTGATTTCTCCCCGGATCACTTCTGCCAGAACACGCTGCACTTCGCCGTTAATCCTGCTGTTTTTTACACTGTTCTTTCTCATGAATGCTCCTATATTGCGGGGAAATCCTGACAGATCCCCCCTTCTGAAAGCCTATCTCGGCACTTCTACCATTATATAGGCTTCTACTACGTCAAACTCCTTCATCTTGTCAAAGCCTTCGAATACAAGGCCGCACTCGAATCCGGCTTTTACTTCCTTCACATCGTCCTTGAAACGTTTTAAGGATGCCAGCGCGCCTTCGTAGATCAGCTCGCCTTCTCTGGTAATACGCACCTTACAGCCTCTGGTAAATACGCCGTCCAGGACATAGGAACCGGCGATATTTCCGATTGCGGATGCCTTGAAGATCTGACGTACCTCGGCATGGCCGATGATCTTTTCTTCGTAAACGGGATCCAGCATACCCTTCATGGCAGCTTCCACGTCTTCGATCGCCTGGTAAATAACCTTATACAGACGGATATCTACCCCTTCCGTCTCCGCAGTTGCCTTTGCTGTCGCATCCGGACGAACGTTGAAGCCGATGATGATCGCGTTGGAAGCGCTCGCCAGCGTAACGTCGGACTCGTTGATCGCGCCTACGCCGCCGTGGATACATTTGACAACGATTTCCTCGTTGGAAAGCTTCGTCAGGCTCTGCTTGACTGCTTCCACGCTGCCCTGTACATCCGCTTTGACAATCAGGTTCAATTCCTTTAAATTGCCTTCCTGGATCTGGTTGAACAAATCGTCCAGGGACATTCTGGATTTGGTCTCTTCCAGTTTCTTTTCCTTGTTCTGCTCGATAAATGCCTCTGCGTAAGATTTTGCTTCCTTATCGCTTTCATGTGCCAGGAATACGTCACCTGCTTCCGGCACGTCGGACAGACCGAGGATTTCGACAGGCATGGACGGACCGGCTTCTTTGACACGGCGTCCCTTGTCGTCTATCATCGCGCGGACCTTACCGCTCGAAGAACCTGCGGAAACGAAATCGCCGACATGCAGCGTACCCTTCTGAACCAGCACGCTTGCCACAGGGCCGCGTCCCTTATCCAGCTGAGCCTCCAGCACAATGCCTCTCGCCATACGGTTCGGATTTGCCTTTAATTCCATCACCTCAGCAGTCAGAAGGATCATCTCAAGCAGCTGCTGGATCCCTTCGCCGGTCTTTGCGGATACCGGTACAAATACCGTGCTGCCGCCCCAGTCTTCTGCAACCAGTTCGTACTCCGTCAGCTCCTGCTTTACGCGGTCCACGTTTGCATTGGGCTTATCGATCTTGTTGACTGCAACGATAATTTCAATTCCGGCAGCTTTTGCATGGTTGATTGCTTCTACCGTCTGGGGCATTACGCCGTCGTCTGCCGCAACAACCAAAACTGCAATATCGGTCGCATTCGCGCCGCGCATACGCATTGCAGTGAACGCTTCATGTCCGGGTGTATCCAGGAAGGTAATCGCCTGACCATTGATCTGTACGGTGTACGCACCAATATGCTGCGTGATGCCTCCTGCCTCGCGGTCTGTTACATTCGTCTTACGGATCGCATCCAGCAGGGAGGTTTTACCGTGGTCAACGTGACCCATAACACAGATGACAGGCGGTCTGGAAACCATATCCTCGTCTGCTTCCTCATCCTCTTTTAACAGCTCTTCAATGACGTCAACCTTGACTTCCTTCTCGCAGATGATGTCGTAGTCGATTGCGATGTTTTCCGCGTCTTCATAGGAGATTTCCTGGTTCACAGTTACAATCTTGCCCTCCAGGAACAGCTTCTTGATGATGGCTGCAGGCTGCATCTTCATCTTTTCCGCCAGCTCTTTGATCGTGATGTTATCGCCGACAGTGATTACCTTGATGGTTTCTTCCGGTTCAACCGGCTTGGGTTCGGGCTTGATAAAGCGTCCTGCCTTCTTTGCATTTTTCAGTGCTGCTGCGCCGTCTTCTTCGTAAATCGCGTCTCTTCTCGATTTCTTGTCGCGCTCCTGCTGGTTAAGACGGCGATCGTCTCTGCGCTTTTCCGTATCCTTTGCCGGAGCTTCTGCTGCAAAGCCTTTGCCTGCTGCCGGCTTGCGGAATCGATTGTCCTGCCGTCCATCGCCGTTCTGAGGGCGTCCGCCATTTGAACCAGGACGGTTATTGCCCGCACCAGGGCGGCCACCGCCTGCAGGGCGATTATAGCCCTGATTATCTCTTGCACCGCCGTTATTACCCGGACGGTTCTGGTCTCTTCTTGCTCCATAACCGGATGTCCTTTCCTGACCCTGACCATCTCTGCGGCCGGACTGGTTTCTGTCACCGTTTCTGTTATCACGGTTGTAACCGGGTCTGTCTCCGTTTCTGTTGTCACGGTTGTAGCCAGGTCTGTCTCCATTTCTGTTGTCGCGGTTGTAGCCAGGTCTGTCTCCGTTTCTGTTGTCACGGTTGTAACCGGGTCTGTCTCCGTTTCTGTTTCCGGAATTTCTGTTATCGGAACGGTCTGTTCTTTCGGTGCGGTCTGTTCTTTCAGTGCGGTTGTCGCGCTGCTCGGTTCTCTGAGGGCGTTCCATGCTCTTCTCCAGACGTTCCTTTGCCGCAGCCTCTTCTTTTTTCTGTGCTTCGATTTCAGCTGCCTTTGCTGCACGTTCTGCTTCTGCTGCAGCCTTTGCTGCCGCTTCCTTGGCCGCACGCTCTCTGCTCAAAAGCTTCTCATCCGGCATAACGGGCTGGGAAGGCTTGGTCAGGGGCTTGATCAGCGGTCTGCTTTCCATACGCATGCCGTTGTTGTTTCTGTTACCCTGACGGTTCTGCCTTCCTCTGTTTCCATCATTTCTGCGCCCGTCATTTTTTGCACCGTTTCCATTATTATTTCTTCTGTCATTGTTTCCGGAATTGCCGTTCTTCATCCGGCTGTTCTGGGGATTGTTCACCACAATGATCGTCTTTGCTTTTTTATGTGCCTTTGCCTGACTGTCCTGTCCTGCAACTTCTTTGTTCATATCCTGTTTATCCGTTGTCTGTTCCTCCCGGCCCTCAGCCTGTACTGCCGCAGTCTGCGTCGTCTTTTCTGCCGTTTCCGCTTTCTCCACCTGCGCCTTCCTTTCTGTCTGCGCTGCCTGCCCTATCCTGCTGCTGTCCTTTTGATCGGACGGCTCCTTATTTGCAGCTGCGAACTTCTTTTTTACCCATTCTACCGCATCGCCCTCGATTGAGCTCTGCGCTGCCTTAACGTCCACGCCCTTTTCCTGTAAAAAGGTAATGACGTCTTTGCTCTTTATTTCAAGCTCCTTTGCGAGCTCGTGCACCTTTATTTTTGCCATTCATTTCCCTCCGTCTCCTTCATTTCCGTTTCCAGATACCGGTTTAAGGTTTTGGCAAACCCGGCGTCTGTTACCGCCAGGGATGCACGCATTTCTTTTCCCATCGCATGTCCCAGCTCTTCCTTC
>OJSQ01003646.1_pt1 | contig 10737 bp, 9 predicted proteins | sample 1599551 | NCBI WGS metagenome assembly OJSQ01 (sample SAMN04168659, study PRJEB22393) | human gut metagenome | biome: human gut microbiome; feature: stool | host: Homo sapiens | collected 2014-05-12
GGCTGATAACGAACATAGACGCCGTCAAAGACGATTTTCCTAATCGGAACAGGGCATTACACGAAGCGCAGGCTTCTTCAGCCCCGTCGCCGGTATCCTCGCCATAAGGCTGCAAGTCCGCTGCCGGCGACGCAGTGTGACAAATCGCACATTCCCGGCTGCCATCGGTATCCTTGTTATACCTACTCTGTGCATCGAATAACGCGGTCAGTTGCTGCTCGTCATAGCGGCAAAGTTTCTTCTGGCCCAGTGCCTGACTGACCTTCTGGAAAACCTTCCCGGCGCCACCGCCGCGGACAGAAAAATCATCGGCAGAACAAGGCTCAGAAGCCAGGGCAATATATAATTTTGTTCCATAGTGCTGCAAAAACCAATCATTGATAAGGCTATCTGCTTTTTGCAGAACAGCCTGCGTATGAGTTGTATTGGGCAGCAATAAATAAAAATGACCGCCCCCAGTATAAAGAAGGCATGAGCGGCTGACATGGCAGGCCTCCAGAATTTCATCGACGATATGCTCTAAGAGGATATCCAAATAAAGCGAACGGCCGCGCAGGCTTTTCAGGGCCCCTTTTGAGGGAATGGTATAAATAAATTTCTGGATTCCCGATATATCTCCAGAGGCCAGTCGATATACCGGCGCACTCCGCAAGGCCTTTTGGTGTTTTCCATAACAATATGATTTGTAGTCGGTAATTCCCCGTTCCTGGAAGACATGCCAGAGGCAGACAGCAAAAGCAGCCGTCAATTTTTGGTGGTCATATAAGGAAATATCTGCGGCTTCAGCCGTATTCGTACTGGACGGGACATAGCTCAAAGTCTTTTCTAAAACCTGCAATAATTCGGACAGCGTCATGGCCTGGGGAGACCGCTGTGTAAAGATATCCGTCACGGCAGCGGCTACTTTTTCATAACTAGCGGCCGGGGCGGCGATATGATTCCGGTGATCAGGATAAGCCCACGGTTCATTTTCTTCTATAGTTTTCAAACGGTAACCAGCTGCATCCGTATCTCCTTTACGGTCAAAAACATTAAAGATACTGCTCAACGGCAAATCCGATACAAAATGCATCCCGCTCCCTTCCTGTGCGCCTTCTGGAATCAAAGCGCGCCGGTCGGAAGCAGCTGCCAGGTTATCGGCTTCATAAACGATATAGCTAATATCATCGTCTGGAAGATGTACCGCTTGTAACTCATTTTGATGATGATGAGCCACAGCCCGCAAAATGGCTTGATGGTCGGCATCAAAAAAATGGGATAGGAGCTTTTGGCCCACTAAAGAATGAGATTTGCGGATTTTCCCAGCTCGTTGATAGAGTTTCCCAATATCGTGTAATAGTGCAGCCTTTTCTAAATCAATTTCAGTGACAGGCAATCACCTCAGCTCCTTCCTATATGTCAAAAGAATAATCTTATATGGTATTCGATAATGCAAGCGTAAATTCCTGCTTCATCTATAAAATAATGACATCTTCTGTATGCGCATCTCCCCGCCCCCATGAATGGACGGCCATATAGCTATCTAATAGATAAATGCGCAGTGAATCCGTATCCGTATCAATCAAAAAAGGGGCCTCCTGCATCAGTTTCTGATACTTCCGCTTGGTAATATAGGCCTCAAAAGCCGATTTCTGCACGCGTACGCCATACTTCTCCAGACAAGCGACCATTTTATTCCGCGTCTTATTATCGGTAATGTCATAAATGATTAAGACAATGTATTTTTTGTCATCAACACTCTCTGTCTGCGAATTTTTCATCAAACCACCTACCGGATCCAAATCGGCTCATACATCTTCGGTTCCTGCGCCAATAAAGCCTGACTGTATTGGGCCACTTGATAATTCAGCGACCGCCGGAATGAATGTTTTCCATCAATATATTGATTGGTACTACGCATTTTCTTTTCATACGCCCGGAAAAAAATTTTACGCCCTTCTGGTGTTAAATAGACGCCATGGCTTTCTTCATCATGACAAAAATGTTCTTCTTTGATTTCGTGATGCTGTACTAATGCCATTACGAAAGAATCCGCCAGGACAGCCCGCCATTCTTCCAAAAGGTCCGACGCCAGCGCAGGATGATGTTCTTTCAGGGCATGTAGGAAGCCGACATAGGGATGAAGTCCTTCATTGGTAATAGCTGTAAACAGTTCATACATAATCAACGTGTAGGCAAAACTCAGCAAAGAATTAAACGGGTCTAAGGGCGGCCGTTTGCTCCTTTTCTCAAAAGAAAAAGCTGGGTCTACGATTTTTCCTAAAGCAGAAAAATAAATCTTAGCGGCCATCCCTTCATACCCCATCAGAGATTCGCGATCCTCTGCCGTTTTCAAGTGGTCTGCCATGGTCATCATATTATGAATATCTATCATAACCGCTGGTATTTGACGTTCCCGATTGTACCGACGCAATAAGGTCAATTGATTGTGGACTTTAGCCAGTAAGACGCGGCGGCTCATTTCCAGAGAAAACGGCTGGTCCTGCAAAAGGAATTGCTGTTTTTGCTTAAATACATTGACATGACTCGTCGACTCTAAACGCCCAAAATATTTGCCCCGAGAAGAAAGCCACGTGACGGGAATCCCTAAATGCAACAAGGACACCATCGCATGTGATGTAATCTGAACCGTATCCGTAACCAGCAAGCCTTCCAAAGTTTCTTCAGGAATCTCCAACAAAGTTTCATGATTGCGCCCGACAACAAAGCGTCCTTCCTTCTTAGAAATCGTAGCGCCCTTTTCCGTAATATAAGCAAAGCTCATCACACATCACCTCACAAATCCGTCCCCTTGCGGGAATTATGGTTCTTATCAATAATTACCTATAGTTATATGTCGTTCCCTTGTATAGTGGCGTTTCCGTCCCCTTGCGGGGATTATGGTTCTTATCTATGGTCGTATCTTTACCGAACCATTCGACGCCCTCATGAAGAATCCGTCCCCTTGCGGGGATTATGGTTCTTATCGGCGTGACACCATTCAAAGGTTATCGTTCTGTCGGTTAAGGAAATCCGTCCCCTTGCGGGGATTATGGTTCTTATCGAAGTTGCAGACGACGGGATGTATGAAGGCGTTGAATGTGAATCCGTCCCCTTGCGGGGATTATGGTTCTTATCTATTTGCAGGTACGTGGGTAGAAGAGTATAAAGATGAAATTTCCGTCCCCTTGCGGGGATTATGGTTCTTATCTCAAGCGCTCCGCAGGCGACTAATAGCGCTGCGATTGAAATTTCCGTCCCCTTGCGGGGATTATGGTTCTTATCTCAATTAGATACTTACTTAGAAGGCTACACGCCAACTGAATTTCCGTCCCCTTGCGGGGATTATGGTTCTTATCTCTTGACGATTATTACCAGCTCGTCATTGACTGGGCCATTCCGTCCCCTTGCGGGGATTATGGTTCTTATCTCACCGGCTGCGGAAATCCATCATATCGTGTTCCGTTCCCAATTCCGTCCCCTTGCGGGGATTATGGTTCTTATCGTCTAGCACACGCCGCGGGATATCAGAACTTTGACAACTAATTCCGTCCCCTTGCGGGGATTATGGTTCTTATCTCCAAATGGCCAATCTCGCGAACGTCTGGCAGACTGTACTGAATTCCGTCCCCTTGCGGGGATTATGGTTCTTATCTCCTTTCATGCCGATGACGATGAAGTCATCAAGCGTTAAATTCCGTCCCCTTGCGGGGATTATGGTTCTTATCTCAACAAAGATGTACGACATCGTTAAAACTTTCAAAGTCGAGGATTCCGTCCCCTTGCGGGGATTATGGTTCTTATCTCAGGAAGATGAAAAATGAAGCGAGGTACACTACACAAAATTCCGTCCCCTTGCGGGGATTATGGTTCTTATCTCCGCACCCTTTATAGATGGCTTTATGAAGCCGTTGAAATGGCATTTTGCGGGGCGGATCATATATTTTCATCATTTTTCGTCTTTTGCAAGAAAATGATTTTCAAAAAATCGTTTAGGCTTGAATTTTAAGGCAGCGGGGTGGAATCGTCCTGCTTGCATTTTCAAAAAGCAAGTTAGGCACATAAATAATTGTTTGCCTGACTAATTCATATTATATCACAAGTTCATTAAAAATCGTAGTTCGTAAAGGCCTGTCATTAGACAAGAATAGGTTGTAGTCGTATCTCGCAACGGGTCGCCCAGCCACTGCTGTCCGTTTTGGCGGGCGTCCCGCGCAAATCCTAGGCATAGCCGAAATTTATGATGAATGACACATGTTCGTAAGGCATCACATATTTGTCAATAAAGATTCTTCAATCCATTGGTTCAATCTTTTATAGGCCATGCGTTGGCGGTTTACGCCTGGTCCGTATAGTACGGATAAAAGGTGCCAAAAGGATTTCATGATGTCATCTGGTGTCAGCCCTGTCCGCTTCTTGATGGTTTCTTCTGTAACGTTAATGATTTCGTGCGCTGTGTTATTGCGTAACTTTCGCAGTTTATCCATGTACGGGTTCGTCGAAACCATCAACGAATCTGCCATAAATTCATGATGTTTTTCCGCATCTTTGGCCCCGTCGAATTGTTCGGCAAAGCAGAAGACTTGATAGAGCAAAATAAAGGACAATTCGCTGTCATAAAAGGGCTGGGGCCAAACGTTATCTAAATAGGCAATCAGCTCCGGGCCCTGCGGTTTCTGGAGCAGTGTCTGCCGCCGTAAGAGTCTGCGCCCTGCCACTTTTTCCCGATAATCGAAAAGGGGCATTTTCAGATTCATCTTGGCATAGGTCATGAATAACTCATAAAGGAAGGGCGAAATTTGCACCATAAAGCTGGCATATTGTTTCTTTTCTTTATGAATCTGCATGGTCAACAGATACTCCGTCAGGCTTTCTCCTTCTTTTTCAAAGGGGAACAACTGCTTCCCCTGATATTTTCTCATAATCTGCTGCGCTGCTTTGGTCTGCAAATCTGCACGATACATGGCAAAATGAATCAGCTTCTTCGTCTGTTCCGAAACGGTATGACTGCCTTTACAAAAAGCCCAGGCGCCCATATATTCATACTGATTGATGAGCGACATGATCTCATATTTCTCACGATAAAACCGCAATACTTCCAAGTGCGGCTCTTCACAGCGGTTAGGAGCGTCTGATTCATCGTCTTCATTGCAAAGCAGCATTTCTTCCACATCTTCTTCATCTTGGACAGGGATGTTATTCACATTAGAACGACGTTCCGGAGAAGCCACCTGAATACCACGGCACCAGGCATATTCGGTACTCATAATGGCCAAGATGACTTTAATCTGTGGTGTCCCAGAACTGAGATTCAGTAATATTTCCGCATCTGGATAATCTTGATGTAATTGCAGGACATGCCCTGGTAAATGATGCAGATAGGCATCGTATAAATGAGCATCTACGATGCCTGAATAGATAGGCACTACAGGGCATCCCGGCTGGACGTGGTCAATGCCATGGGTATACATATGCGTATTCCGTTCGCGTTGTTCCATTTCAGCCGTAAAATAAAGGACGACTTTATCAGGATGGTAATGGCGTAAAATATGAAGGCAGGCTCCATCCCGGCAATTACGCACGGGATCCGTCGTCCCAATGGGTGAAAACAATATTTTCATGCTGCATGACTCCTTACAAAATAATCGTATCTACGGCCCCCATACCCAGCGCCGTCTTGACGCCGATGCCGGAAAAGGGTGCCAAGGCCGCGAGTATCCCTTGAAGCCGCTTCAACATGTCGTAGCCAAAGAAGGAATAGCGCTGCCAACCTTCACAGCCATAGATAGCGCTGCCATTGACAGAAAAAACTTGGGAACGGAGCTGGTATTTCGTGAGCCGGCAATGGCTGACCAGCTGTTCTAATAAATCGTCCTGTTCCAATTTCACTGTATCCGAAAAGGTATTCCATCGCTGTAATAGACTATGATACATAAGGCGGATATCCGGCAAGATGACGTATCTCCCGTCTTGTTTAAAACTCATGACACTGAGGCACTGCCATTCCGCCCCGGCTGGAGCGGAGTCGGCTTTAACGAACTGACCGGCTAAGTCTTCAAAGCTCGTCTGCCCTATGAGCTGCCTTGGTCCCAATGTGACTTCATACTGCTTTTGTTTAAGCCAAAGGGCTGGCACTTTTTCCAAAGGGATGACCAGCCTCTCATAGGCTTCGTCCGTCAAGGTCCCTATGCGCCAAAGAGCACTGTGTTTCCTTTCATTCCAGTACACTGCCTGGCTGTAGGGGCGCAGGGTCATATGGTGATACATTTCCGCACTCGCCGGGGCAATAATACTCATCAGGGCACCATGAAAGATAGACCCCATGGCCGGATGGATGCGGGTGTGTTCCGGCATCTTCAACGGGATTTCCATCAGCCTTAACATGATGCCACCTCTTTCACCGCTGCCAGCCCCAGTATCCAGCGGTCGTTATCAGCCCAGGCCAGTTTCAGCGTCCGCGGTGTCAGTCTGTCATCTTTGGTCTTATGGTGATGGCAATTTCTCCGTGTAAACAGCACGTCATCAAAGAAGTTCGCCAATACAGTCCTTCCTTCACCGTTTGGCGCCAAGGCATAATAGACAGTCTTAGACAGGAAACCCGTACCGCCGCCGAGGCGGATATCTGCCAGCTTGCTTTCTTCAAACTCTCCTTTGTATTCGTGTCCAAAGACGCCTTTTTCCTGAGCTAAGCCAAAAGCCAGATAGTCCCGTACCCATTGCCAGACATCGTCGAGGGATGTAATGCCAATAAGACGGGCTATGTCCTTATCCAGAGTCATAGAAAAGCGGAATTTCCGGCCCGCCGGGATACATTCGCGAAAGAGTGCCAGCGGATGCCCTTTCAATCCTTCCCGGCGAATAGATGAGACATCGTATTTCTGTAAAATTACCGTATCCCGTTCATGGCCGACGAGCATGGCATCACTGACAGCAAGGCCTTTCATGACGCTCTGCAAGGCATCATCGGGCCTATTTTTCTGTTGTTTAAGGCGTGTAAAGGCCTGTCGTTCTATGTTCTGGGCCAAGTCCCTCATTTGTCTGCGATTCCCAGCTTCCATCGCCGCCTTGATACGGTTCCAAAAAGGAAGATATGCCTCCGGATGCTGGCGAATATCATGGAATAAGATAGCGGAACGGATAGCTCCTTTCAAGGTACTGCCAGGGATATACGGTACCCCATCGGGCGTCTTGACTTGCCGGGAAATATCATTGACCCGCTGTTGTCTTTCTCTGACTAAATAGACATCGGCCGAAGCATTGCAAACTTCCCGGATAATAGCAGACAGGCTGCCAATCCGTTGTGACTGGAGCCAGCCGTACAAGTTCATTCTTCCTGAAAAGACACTTTGGGCATAGTCATCGATTAAGTCATGGCGGACCAAAAAGGTCATCCATTTAGCTTTATCGAGAAAATAAATACGCTGCTGATTCCGGTCTTTCGTAAATATATATTCATATTGTTTCAGGAGCTCGCCATTGCCAATGTGAATCGGGCTGATACAGGTCAGCTCATACGTCTTATGTTCCCATTTTTCTGTATTTATCATAGCATCAACCCCACATACAATCCTTTGCCATACCGCCAGACTGGATGAGTCATCCCCTGTCCGCCTACATCAGTCATACAGCCAGCTATCTTTTCAGGAAAACAGGAGCCGGCCTGTATCATATAAATATCATTTTTCTTTTGCATCCGGCTGCCGTCAGGCGATAAAAAGCCGCTTCGCCGGCAAAGCGCGAATTGGCCTTTCTGGACATCTGCCACTTCAGCCGGTGATGGCAGCAGGACGGACAGACACATGTACCTCGAAGCGCCTGTCGGGGCAAGCCTCTATATAAAATGCCATCATCTTCATAAATACCGAGTTCATCCATCTCAATAGGATCTTCCCGGAAATGGAATTTCCCATAGCCGCTGCTGCGCTTCCCGCCAATACCGGAAAGGCCTAACGATTCCAGTAAGGTGATGAGCCCATCCAGGTCTTCATCCTCTTCATAACCGATAATTCCGTATAATCCTGCCTCTTTCGTAAACTGAATCTGGTGGACATAATAAGGCCGCGAGATATTCTCCGTACAGTTCACCCGTGTCAGTAACTGACCGCAGCCGAAAAAGGGCTCAGTACCGTCAAAGGCTTTGCCAGACTTCATAGCCTGTATGAAATCAGCCAATTGGGACACTTGTATATAAGACAGCTTTTTTTGCCGCTTCTGCTGCGTAGCCTGCTGACGAAAAGTATCATAATCAGCCGTCACCCGACGCTCATCAGAGGAGATGGTCAGAATAGGTTTAGGCACATACAGCTGCAGCCCTTCCATTTCATCATAGATGTAAGGAAAGAGGTCCGAAAAGAGAAGCTTTCCCTTTGCTACCCCTTCCTGTAGGTGTAGCAGCCCCGTTTCATCGCCTTGCAGCGACAACTCATAACATAAGGCGCCAAACAGGCTGTCTGCCCGGTAGGTCAAGGAACTTTGCTCCAGCTTGCCTCCATTTTCAGCACAGCCGAAATGAACGGGTGTATCGAATTGTAAAGGATACAGAGCGTACTTCATAGACTACACTTCTTTCAAAAACTGCAAAGCGGCAGCAACAAAAGGTTGGATATCCGTATCAGCCAGCCCAGAAAATCCCTGGACATCCCACTGGGAAAAAGTGACCCGGCCATAGCCGCGCGAACCATGACCGCCGAGATAATCCCAGGTCAGCAGACGGATGCCATCGGCCAAGGTTTGTAAATCTTCTGTTACTTGTTCTATATCAGAGATATTATAGATAAGCTGAAAATCGAAGATAGTCCCTGCCGGGACGCGTTCGATTTGCCGTGGATTAGCCTCGCCGGTCAGCGGATTAATCGTATTTTCAAACTTGATTTCGCCTAAATACGTATCCATATCCATCTGTTCCATGGCTTTGACGCTGTCTTCAGCCATACGGCTGTCCACGAATTGCAGCCGCGCCGGTATCGCTTCCCGTTTATCAGCGGTCCCAAACAAGCGTTTTACGACAGGGCTTTCCGTTTCCAGATTCAAGCCGCCCTGATTGCGCCGCAATAAAGAGCGGATTTTCCCTTTCATAGAACTGCCCGGGATAATCGGTTCTTTCGTATAAGGGTCGCGGATGACAGCGCTGTCGACAGCGCCGATAGGAGCAAATTCGTCAGACCCGCCGATATGGAGGCCTGTTTCCAGGCGAAGTTTCGCCGTCATCTTCAGTTTTCCGCATAATTTTTCTTGTGCCATGATTAATCGCCTCCATGAAATTTATGATATGCCACTAACGCTTCGACGTAATGGGCAAATTCTTCGTATTTCGAGATGCTGGTCCCGATTTCTTCAATACGATGTTTCATCTTACTCTGTACCATAAAGTCTTTGACGCTCCGTTCCCTTCCCGCCTGATAGGCAGCTTTGACTTTCAAGAACTGTATTTCTCCAGCTAATTCATCGGGTAATTCCGTTGCATCTAAGTGTTTGGCTTTATAGACATTCACCTTATTGGTAATGGCGTTGACAGCCGTCAAAAATTTCCGGATTTGATTCGTCTTTAAATAAATCTTTCCATGATTCTGATCTTTCAAGTTTAAAATGACCTGCTCTGCTTCTTTGGCGATATCCCTCATCCTTCATCCCATCCTTTCTGTTCTTTATCCCGTACATGATAAATCAGGAGCTCGATAGCCGTCATGAGCTGCTGACGGTCAGCAGCCGATTGATACCAGTCGTATAAGGTCTTCCTCAAAGCCTGATAACAACGCCATTTCCCGGAATCACGCTGTTTCGGTTCCATCCGCGCCAATGTATAGGCAAACCGGGCTAATTGGATATGGCTGCCATCGGCTTCGGCCTGACGCAATAAGTCCAAGAGGCGGTACAATGCTGTTTTCCCGACAAAGAGTTTCGACGGGTCTTCCTTTTGCAAGGTCATATTCCGCTCTAAAAAGCGCAGCTTATCCTGGCAGACGCCTTGTTCAAATTCATCCCATGAATAGCGGGCGGTCATCATAGCGCTGTCCTGTCCCGTCGACTGGGATACTTCGCCGAATAGAGCAACACTGTCTTTATCGTGACGGGGATTGGCTTTGGCATAATCTTCCAGATTCCCCGTTTCCCTTGCCATCTGAGAAATCGGGCAAGACGGATGGAAGAAGCCGATGCCGGCAGAAAAGGTCAATTTCCCATTGGTAAAACGCCGGAAGGCATGGCGGATATCGACGGCAACTTCCAGAATGTCATCCCAGGTACCGGCCAGGAACATATCGTCCCCGCCGGAATAAATGACATGGACCTTGCGTTCCCGCTTGACTTCATCCGTAAAGAGTGTGAATCCCGGAGTCCCTTCTGCCGTATGGCTCTGACAGATATCCTTGATGTACTGTTTAAAGAAGAGCGATAAATTGCGCGATAACGTGACCTTGCGGGACAACGTATCATAAGACGATGAGAAACCGGCAATGAATGCAGCGCCCAAATTATCGACATCGCCCCGCAAGACCCCGATGCGGGCAATCCCCGTTTCCTCCCGGCTGCCACCGCTCTGCTGTGCCAATTCGGTGAATTCGACGGCATGACCTTGTTCATTACAGGTGATGTAATCGCCCATCCACAAATGAGTCGACACGGCCTGACCCAAAGTGATTTCGTTCTTCACATAGATTCGTTTCGGCTTGTCCATCGCGGCCAATTCTTTTTCACGGATAGCCTGTAAATAATAAGGCTGTGCCAAACCGGGAAGGGGCACTCCCTCCCTTCCGGCCGATG
>OJSQ01003647.1_pt1 | contig 10734 bp, 9 predicted proteins | sample 1599551 | NCBI WGS metagenome assembly OJSQ01 (sample SAMN04168659, study PRJEB22393) | human gut metagenome | biome: human gut microbiome; feature: stool | host: Homo sapiens | collected 2014-05-12
TCCACTTCGTCCCCGAAAGAATACCAACGGGATTCCCTTATCGAATAACCGTTATAATATATAGCACAACCGCCAGGTAACTGAAATATCCCATCCCAAAACGTTTCCCCGGGTGAACCATAAGAAGAGTAAACGAAATATCCGGCCCAACGTTCCGCTGAAGCTTTATGCTTTATCCCCGCCGCAAACAAGGCTCTTATTTCAGAGGCAAAATAAAAATTCCCGCGTTGAAAAGCATAATACAAAGGCTTGATCCCGAAACGGTCCCGCGCCAAAAACAAATGCCGGGCCGTACGGTCATATATGGCTATAGCAAAAATACCGTTAAAACGGCGGAGACAATTCTCCCCCCATCGATGATACGCTTTCGATATAACTTCTATCATTCCTTTTGTGCGAAAATTATAATGCCGGCTTAATTCCTGATGTAATTCTGGATAATTATAGATTTCACCGTCAACGATAACGACCAGTCCATCGCCGAGAACCACGGTGGCCTCTATCGCAATCTGGCCGAGCTGCGCGCCAGCAACGGCACCTGCGAGCGCAACGTTTTCCGCGCGATGGGGCTCGACTACCGCTATCTGGACGCCGGTAACGATGTGTTGGCCCTCGTCGACGCGCTGCAGGATCTGCGCAATATCGATCATCCCATCGTGTTGCACGTCTCCACCGCCAAGGGCAAGGGCTTTGCCAGCGGGGAAATGGTCACGCTGTACTACGACCCCGAAGATCCCGAAAAGATGTATGTGGAGGGCGACCGCTCCGTTCTGGGGGCCGAGATCCTCTATTTCTGTCTGGCCATTGTGCTGCTGGCACTGATGGTCAGCTTTAGCCGCTGAAAGGAGGTCACCGCAATGGTATTGGAACATATCGGAATGCCCCAGCCCGGGGACTGCCGGGTGGTATTTTCCGCCAGCGCCGAAGAGCTGGAAGCGGCCATTCAGGCCGAGCAGGCCGCAGAGAACCCGCCGCAGACGGAAGAGGACCTGCTGACTGCCGCCGTGAACCGGGCTATCCTGACCGGTTTTTCCACATTATATCAGGAGCTTGTGGAAAAAGAGCATCTGGTGCCCGTAACCGATCCGGATTTTGAGCTGCTGGCCGTCAACCGGGCCGAAGGCTTCCGGGCGGGAGCAGAGTTCTACTGCCTGCCGCCGCTGGAGCTGGAACGTTACACCGGCTTCACCCAGCCCATCCAGCCCCGGCCCATCCGGCAGGTGAGCATTGAACTGGAAGTGAACACCCGGCACGGCGATGAAGACCGCGCCGCCGATGCCGCAGGCAAAACGGCCCTGCGCCAGCAGGTTGCACGGGAGCTCTATGCCCAGCGCTGTGCGCAGGCCAAGACACTGGCCCGCCGGGAGCTTATCTTCCAGCTGGGCGGCTGTGTCAAGGGCACCCTGCCCAAGGACCTGGTCTCCGGCAACTATTTTGCTGAACAGCGGAACTTCAACCTGCGGCTGCAGGCCAACAACGTCAACTTTGACCAGTACCTCAAGGTGCGGGGCCAGACCGTGGAACAGTTCCGCACTGAGCTCCACGCACAGGCAGAGCAGAAGCTGCGGGGCAGTCTGGGCCTTCTGATGGTGGCCGAGCGGGAACACCTCTGGCCCACCGATGCCGAGGTGGAGGCCGCACTGGCACACTGGAAGGGTGAGCGCACCTTCCCTGCCAACGATTTCCGCAAGGTGCGGCAGGGCATCGCCAGCCAGCGGGCGGCAGAGTTCGTGGAAGCCCACTCCACCCTGCTTCCCCCGCCGGAGGAACCGGTGCTGGAAACCATCGCATAAAAAATGGGAGATGCCGTGTGCCGACATCTCCCATTTTGGTTTTTTCAGGTCTCCACGCCCTCGAACTGGCTGTTATAGAGCTTGGCATAAAAGCCGCCCTGCGCCAGCAGAGTGTCGTGGTCGCCCTGCTCCACGATGTGGCCATCCTTCATCACAAGGATGACATCGGCCTCACGGATGGTGGACAGGCGGTGGGCCACGATAAAGCTGGTGCGGCCCTGCATCATCCGGGCAAAGGCAGCCTGGATGCGCACCTCGGTGCGGGTGTCAATGGAGGAGGTCGCCTCGTCCAAAATCAGCATGGGGGGCAGGCAGAGCATCACGCGGGCGATGCAGAGCAGCTGCTTCTGGCCCTGACTGATGTTGCCGCCGTCCTCAGCAATGACGGTATCGTAACCCTTGGGCAGGCGGCGGATGAAGCTGTCGGCGTGGGCCGCTTTGGCGGCGGCAACGATCTCTTCCTCAGTGGCATCGGGCTTGCCGTAGGCAATGTTCTCCCGCACGGTACCGGTACGCAGCCAGGTCTCCTGCAGCACCATGCCGTAGCTGCCGCGCAGGGAGGCGCGGGTCAGGCTGCGGATATCGTTTCCGGCCACCTCAATGGAGCCGCCGTTGACATCGTAGAATCGCATGAGCAGGTTGATGAGGGTGGTCTTGCCGCAGCCGGTGGGGCCGACGATGGCGATGCGCTGGCCGGGCTTCACATCCAGATCCAGGCCCTCGATGAGGGGGCGGTCCGGCAGGTAGCGGAAGGAAACGTCCTTCAGCTCCACATGGCCGTCGGTCTCCAGCACCTTGGCGTTCTCCGCCTCGGGCACCTGGTCCTCGGCATCCAGCAGCTCGAATACACGGGCCGCGCAGGCCAGTGCGTTCTGCAGCTCGGTGACCACGCCGGAGATCTCGTTGAAGGGCTTGGTGTACTGGTTGGCATAGTTCAGGAAGATGCTCAGCTGGCCGATGGTGATGCCGCCCGCCACAGCGTAAACGGCACCCACCAGACCGACACCTGCATAAACGATGTTGTTCACAAAGCGGGTGGCGGGGTTGGTCATGCTGGAGAAAAAGATGGCCTTCAGGCTCACGCTCTGCAGGCGGCCATTCACCTCGTCAAAGGCGGCAAGGCTCTCGGCCTCATGGCCAAAGGCCTGCACGACCTTCTGCCCCTCGATCATCTCGTTGACCAGGGCGGTCTGCTCGCCGCGCACGGTGCTCTGGCCCTGGAAATACTTATAGCTGCGCTTGGCAAGGAAGCTTGCCACCACCAGGCTCAGCGGGGTGATGCAGACCACCACCAGCGTGATGGGCACATTCTCACTGAGCATAAACAGCAGGGTGCCAAGGATGGTCAGCACGCCGCTGAACAGCTGGGTAAAGCCCATGAGCAGGCCGTCCGCAAAGGTGTCCACATCGGCGACCATGCGGCTGACGATATCGCCGGAGGGATGACTGTCCAGATAAGAGAGCGGCAGGGTCTGGATCTTACGGAGCGCGGCGTTGCGCAGGTCCCGGCTGACCGAGAAGGTGATGCGGTTGTTGCAGACACTCAGCAGCCACTGGGCAAATGCAGCCACTACGGCCACGATCACGATCTCCACCACGATGCGCAGAACACCGTTGAAATCCACATTTCCCTTGCCCAGCATCATATCAATGGCGCTGCCGCAGAGGATGGGGATATACAGCTGGGCAGCCACGCTCACAGCGGCCACGATCAGGCTGCACACCACAAAAAAGCTGTAAGGGCGGATCTTTTCCAGCACCCGCCGAAGCGTTGCCTTGCGCTGTTCCGGGGTCAGCTTACTCTTTGCTTTTGCACTCATTTCTGCGCATCCCCTTTCTTGAACTGGCTGGCGTAGATCTCCTCGTAAACGGGGCAGGTCTTCAACAGATCGGCGTGCCTGCCCAGACCCACCATCCTGCCATCATCCAGCACGATGATCTGGTCGGCGTGCTGCAGGCTGGCGGCACGCTGGCTCACGATGAACACGGTCAGGTCACCGGGCAGAGCGGCCAGCGCCTTGCGCAGGGCCGCATCGGTGGCGTAATCCAGCGCGCTGGCGCTGTCGTCCAGGATCAGGATCTCCGGCTTGCCCACCAGCGCACGGGCAATGGTCAGGCGCTGCTTCTGGCCGCCGGACAGGTTCCGGCCGCCCTGCTCCACAGGCTCGTCCAGCCCAAGGGGCTTTGCCCTGACAAAATCCGCAGCCTGCGCAGTCTCCAGTGCGGCCCACAGGTCAGCGTCCGCCGCGCTCTTGTTGCCCCACAGCAGGTTGGAGCGGATGGTGCCGCCAAACAGCTGGGCTTTCTGCATTACGACCGCCACACTGCCGCGCAGAGCCGCGCGGGGGTACTCCTGCGCCGGACGGCCCAGGATCTCCACGGTGCCCTCCGTGGCATCATAGAAGCGGGGGATCAGGTTGATGAGGCTGGATTTGCCGCTGCCCGTGCCGCCGATGACACCAATGGTCTGGCCGCGCTTTGCGGTAAAACTGATATCGGTCAGGCTGGGGGCACCGGCACCGGCGTAGGTCAGGCTGACATGGTCGAACCGCACAGCATCCCCGGCCTTGTCCGCAGGTGCCTCGCCCTTGAGGGCCGCGGGGAACTCCATGCCGGGCTCGGTGTCCAGCACAGCCTGCACACGGCCGGCACAGGCCAGCGCCTTGCTCACCTGCACGATGAGGTTTGCCAGTTTGACCAGCTCCACCAGGATCTGGTTCATGTAGTTCACCAGCGCGATCACATCGCCGGAGGCCATGCCGCCCACATTGATCTCGATGCTGCCCACATAGAGCAGAGCCACGATGGCCAGATTGATGATGACGTAGGTCAGCGGGCTCATCAGGGAGGAGATGTGGCCCACATGGAGCTGCATCCGGGTCAGCAGGTCGTTGGCCGACTCAAAGCGGTCGATCTCGCTCTGCTCCTTATCAAAGGCGCGGACCACGCGCACACCGGTCAGGTTTTCGCGGGTCAGGCCCAGCACACGGTCCAGCCGGGCCTGGGCCGTTTTGTACAGCGGGTTGGTGATGACCATGACCCCGAACACCACCACGCTCAGCAGCGGGATGGCGACCACAAAGATCCAGGCGGCCCGCACATTCACGGTGAACGCCATGATCATGGCACCAACCACCACGAACGGGCTGCGCAGGAACAGGCGCAGGAAGAGGTTCAGACCGCTCTGCACCTGATTGATGTCACTGGTCATGCGGGTGATGAGGGTGCTGGTGCCCATGGTATCCATCTCGGTAAAGCCAAGCCTCTGGATGTGCTCAAACAGGGCATGGCGCAGGGAGGTGGAATAGCCCACCGCCGCCTTGGCCGAGAAATACTGGGCCGTCAGGCTGCAGGCAAGGCCCACAACGGCCAGCAGCAGCAGGATGCCGCACCGCACAAGGATATAGTGGAAATCATGTGCTGCAATGCCCACGTTGACGATGTCTGCCATGACCAGCGGCACAAACAGGTCGAACGTGGCTTCCAGCATCTTGAACAGCGGTGCAAGCACAGCCTCGCGCTTGTAGCCGTTCAGGTGGGTAAGCATTTTATTCAAGGGGTGATTCTCCTTTCCCAGTGATAGCGGGTGTAAACTTCACAGTTCTTTATTATAGTACAGGAAATGCAAAAAAGCCAGTTCAAATCACGCCATTGCGCACTGTGCCCTGCCAGAACAAGGAAAGGGACTGCCGCACAGGGGGAGATCCCAGTGCAGCAGTCCCTTTTCATAGGAGGTAATGATTCGGAGAACAATGAGCGGCATCGGGCTTCCGGGCCTTTTTGTAGCGGTACATCTCCCGGTCGGCCCGGTTCTTCACAGCCAGCACGTCCTCCCCCAAAAAGGGAGCTGAACCAAAGGACACCGTGGGCAGAAAGTCCACGGCTTTTCGCCGCTGTTCCAGCTGGCGTACAAACTCCTGCGCGCACTGGGCCTCCCGGTCCGCGTTTTCCATCAGCACACAAAACTCGTCGCCGCCGATGCGGTAGCAGTAGCCGCTGCGGGCATAGGCTTTTTTGATGCAGCGGCCGATCTCGGCCAGACAGACATCTCCCTGCAGGTGGCCGTAGCGGTCGTTGATCTGCTTGAAGTCGTCCACATCGAACACCACCAGCACCCCGCCGCGGCGGCGCATCTCAGCAGTGCGGTTCAGGTAGCTGTTCTGATTCAGCAGCCCGGTAAGGGCATCCAATTGGTTCCACATCTCGCTGCAGTAGATAAAGTACAGCACCGACAACAGGGTAACGCACAGCCATGTAACGTGAAGCTCCGGCAGTGTCACCTGAATGATGGTCTCAATGAGCAGGAAGAACATCAGAGGATAGATCAGCGCCCGGCTGCGGTTCTGGAATTCCCGCGCCGTGACGAAGGTGGACACCGAAAGATACACGATGGCCGCAAAGTACATGATGATATAAAGATAGAAGTATTGCCCGCGGGAATAAACGTTGTCGGCGCTGACGGAGAACACCAGTCCGGCGGGGATGGACAGAGCAAGGAACAGCAGGTAGCACGCCTCGCAGCACACCGCCGCCCTGAACCAGCGGTTCATCCTCTTTTTCCGGTCCATGACATACACAAGGCAGAGACACACTCCCGGGGACAGGCCGAACCCCAGATAGTTGGACAGGATGTTCAGCCAGCGGTAGCCCGCCGGGGTGCCATCCACCGCCAGTGTCACCACCTCCAGCACCGAGATCCCCGCGATCAGCGCAAAGGCAAAGAAAAATCCCTGCTTCTGCTTTTTGTTCAGGGACTCGCTGAGCTTTGTGAGGATGCACATGAAGCTCAGTACAAAAAGGTCAATGGCCGTTAATACGTAAAAATATCCATTCATTGTGGCTTGTTTCACCCTTTGGACTTCTGTGATCTGGTCAGCGCGCAGACCACCTCACAATGGGCGGTCTGGGGGAAGAGATCAACAGGGGTAAAGCCCTCGGCGCGGTAGCCTTTGGCGGTCAGGAGGGCAAGATCACGGGCCATGGTCTCGGGGTTGCAGCTGACATAGACCACCCGTTTGGGGGCCATGCGGGCCACGCTCTCGATGAACTGGGGGGTGGAGCCTTCGCGGGGCGGGTCCATGAAAATGACATCTGCTCTCTGCCCGGCGGCCGCCGCTTCTGTGATCCACTGGGTGGCATCGGCGGCAAAGAAGCGGGCGTTTTTCACGTCGTTGTGCCTTGCGTTGCCGATGGCATCCCGGACAGCGTCCCGGTTCAGCTCCACGCCCACCACCTGCTTTACCCTGCCGCTGGCGGTCAGACCGATGGTGCCAATGCCGCAGTAGGCATCCAGCACCACCTCTTTGCCGGTCAGGCGGGCGGCTTCCACAGCCAGACCATACAGCACCTCGGTCTGGTCATGGTTGATCTGGTAGAAACTCCGGGGGCTCAGGGCATAGGTCTTGCCGCAGAGGGTATCCAGAATGAAGCCCTTGCCGTAGAGCACCTTTTCCTCTTCGCCCAGCACCACGCTGGTGCGGCGGGGGTTGTAGTTCTGCACCACGGTGGTCACGGGGACATGGCGCTTTTCGGCTTCGGCCAGCAGAGCACGGACAAAGTTTTTTGCCCCGGGCAGAACCGGCTGGGCGGTCACCAATACCACCATCACCTGCCCGGACACCACGCCGCGCCGCAGCAGGCAGTGGCGGAGCAGGCCGGTGCCCTTGTCCTCATTGTAAGGCTGGTAACGGCAGGTGCTGGCCGCCGCCCGCACCGCCTGCATCACGGTGTCCAGCACTTCGTCCTGCAGCAGGCAGCTTTCCACAGGCAGCACTTTATGCGTGCCTGCCGCATAGATGCCGGACACCAGTTTCCCGCCGGGGCCCGCTGCAAAGGTAGAGATCACCTTATTGCGGTAATGGCAGGGGTTTTCCGCGCCCCGGATGGGAGCCACCGGGCCGTATTTCCCCACCAGCTTACGGACAGCGGCTTCTTTTTGTTTGAGCTGCTCGGCATAATCCAGCCCCAGCATCGGACAGCCGCCGCATTTTTTTGCTTTCAATCTGCACTCCATCGTATATCCTTCCGCCTCTTGACAAAACAAGAAAAAATCACTATACTACAAATAGAAAAGGCACTGCGACAAGCGGTTAGCCCTAGTGGTTTAAGTTTTGGTTAGAAAACCGTCACCGTGCAGGGTGGCGGTTTTCGCTTTTCACCTTGATGGTAAATACCAGTCCAAAAATATGGAACGTCAAAGTAATAGGCATCGCTCTCACCTCCTTCCGGAAGTGTGGGCTAACCGCCTGCCGTTATGTGCAGTACCTTTTCGCATTTAATTTTAACACATCTCTCGACCGAATGCAACGAAAAAGCTCCCGTGATGGGAGCTTTTTCGTTTTTCCGTTACCCATAGGGATCGTACAGGTCATATTCTTCTGCCTCTTGATGCTGCTCCTCCAGCACCCGGATGGCCCGTTCCAGCTGGCTTGGGGAAGCGCCGCTCTCGCTGGCAAGGGCGCGGACCGCTTCGGGCAGGCTGCCGCCGAACAGGGTGTCCATCCGCTGGCGCATGGCCGCAACGCAATAGGCCCGGCGGGTGACCGTGGGCAGATAGGTGTTCTGGCTCCCCGCCTTGCCGCCCTTGACCCAGCCCTTTTCCTCCAGACGGTACAAAAAGTTGAGCACCGTGGCCGGAGCCCAGCCGGTGGCGGTCAGCTTTTCGCTGATGTCCCGCCGGGTGGCCGGGGCGGGGCAGTCCCAGACCGCCAGCAGCACCTGCTCCTCGGCGGCAGAGAGTGGTTTCAGTCTGTCTGAAAGTCCATACACCGGTTTCACCTCCGATTTTTTGCTTTTACATTTGTCTTATTTCAACACGATTATACCATACCCGGCACAAACAGGCAAGCAGTAAAAGTGAGGAGCCATGCGGTAAAACCAGCATATTTTTACATTTGTCTTAAAAAGTGTTCTTTGTCCAAGGACAGTTGTGTGTTTTGTGCGCTCAAGGCAGGCAGAGCAGTCCCATCTTTGTGCAAAGATGCTCTTGTTTTTGCACCCCCGGAACCGGTATACTACGGACAAATCAAGCACACACCTGCCGCAGATGAGAGCGGCGGTACGGATAGGAAAGGGAGAGTTCCATATGGCACGAGTATACAACTTCAGCGCAGGCCCCAGCATGTTACCGGAAAAGGTGCTCCGTCAGGCACAGGCAGAGCTGCTGGAATACGGCGATTCCGGCCAGAGCGTGATGGAGATGAGCCACCGCAGCAAGTGGTTCGATGCCATCATCACTGAAACCGAGGCCACCCTGCGCCGGGTGATGAACATCCCTGACGACTACAAGGTCGGTTTCTTCCAGGGCGGTGCCACCCAGCAGTTTGCCATGGTGCCCCTGAACTTTATGACCACCGGCAAGGCCGATTATCTGGTCACCGGCAATTTCTCGAACCTGGCTGCCAAGGAGGCCGCCAAGTTCGGCGAGGTGAAGATCGTTGCTTCCAGCAAGGACAAGAACTTCACCTACATCCCCGATGTCAACGCCATCGACTACGACAAGGACGCAAGCTACATCCACATCTGCCAGAACAACACCATCTTCGGCACCCAGTACGTTGAGGTACCTCAGGTGGAGGGTGTGCCGCTGGTGGCGGACATGAGCTCGATGATCCTCTCCAAACCTGTGAACGTGAGCAAGTATGGCTGCATCTACTTTGGCGTGCAGAAGAACGTAGCCCCCGCCGGCATGGCCATTGCCATTGTCCGGGACGACCTGCTGGGCCACGCCGCCGACACCGTGCCCACCATGATGAACTACACCACCCTGCTGGCCAAGGACAGCATGTACAACACCCCGCCCTGCTGGTGCATCTACATGACCGGTCTGGTGCTCAAGTATCTGGAGAATGACATCGGCGGCCTCGCCAAGATGCAGGAGATCAACGAAGCCAAGGCGAAGGTCCTCTACGATTACCTCGACGGTCAGGACTTCTTCAAGAACCCCGTCGAGCACCGTTACCGCAGCACCATGAATGTCACCTTCACCAGCCCGGACCCCGACCTCGACAAGAAGTTCTGCGCCGAGGCCGCAGACGCCGGCTTCGTCAACCTGAAGGGCCACCGCCTCGTGGGCGGTATGCGCGCCTCCATCTACAACGCAATGCCCGCCGAGGGCGTTGACAAGCTGGTGGACTTCATGGAGAAGTTCCGCAAAGAGAATAAATAACCTCTCCGTCACGCCTGCGGCGTGCCACCTCTCCTATCGAGGAGAGGCCTTGGCATTCCGGAAAGCTTTCTCTCTTCGCCAGAGGCTCCCCTACAAGGGGAGCTGGCGGGCGTAAGCCCGACTGAGAGGTTGTACGAAGGATAGCGTAAAAATATGAGTACAACTGAAACCAATCTGACCCATTTCGATGCCTCCGGCAACGCCGTGATGGTGGACGTGAGCGAAAAGGCCGTCACCTTCCGGGAGGCTGTGGCCCACGGCATCATCACCATGAATGCGGAGGCCTTTGCCGCTGTGGAGAGCGGCACCGTCAAGAAGGGCGATGTGCTGGGCGTCGCCCGCATCGCCGGCATCATGGCCACCAAGCGCACCAGCGAGCTGATCCCCCTCTGTCATCCGCTGCCCCTGACCAAGGTGAGCGTGGATTTCAGGCTCCTGCCCCAGCGGCAGGCTGTGGAAGCCCTCTGCACCGTCAAGACCGCTGGTGTCACCGGCGTGGAGATGGAGGCTCTGACCGGCGTTTCCACGGCCCTGCTGACCATCTACGATATGTGCAAGGCCGTGGACAAGGGGATGGAACTGGGCGAGATCCATCTGGTGGAAAAGACCGGCGGCAAGAGCGGCCACTATGTCCGGGCGGAGGGCGGCTATGTTTGATTCTTCCAGCCGCAATATCCACTATCTCCGCCTCTCCGTCACCGACCTGTGCAACCTGCGCTGCCGCTACTGTATGCCGGACGGCGTGGAGAAGCTGGAACGGGAGGCCGTGCTGAC
>OJSQ01003660.1_pt1 | contig 10710 bp, 8 predicted proteins | sample 1599551 | NCBI WGS metagenome assembly OJSQ01 (sample SAMN04168659, study PRJEB22393) | human gut metagenome | biome: human gut microbiome; feature: stool | host: Homo sapiens | collected 2014-05-12
GATTTCGGCATTCCCAAGCGGGAGACGGAGGGGGCCGTGGACGCCGCCTATGCCGCCTACGACGCCTATGTCCAGGACGTGCGGCAGACCGGCAAGGCGTACATCGACTACGCCCGGGCGCACGGCATGCCCATTATCGTGGTCTGCGGCCGGCCCTACCACATCGACCCGGAGATCAACCACGGCATCAACGACCTCATCACCTCCTTCGGCTTCGTGCTGGTCACCGAGGACGCCCTGAGCTACCTGGAGGGCTACGCCCCCCGGCACGTCCTCAACCAGTGGACTTTCCAGAGCCGGATGTACAACGCCGCCCGGTATGTCTGCACCCAGAGCGACATGGAGGTGGTCCAGCTGGTCTCCTTCGGCTGCGGCACCGACGCCATCACCACCGACGAGATGCGCTCCATTCTGGAGGACGGGGATAAGCTGTACACTCAGCTGAAGATCGACGACATCAGCAACCTGGGCGCCGTCAAGATCCGCATCCGCTCCCTGATGGCCGCCATGGAGGCCCGCCAGGCGCAGGATGCCCGGGGCTGACCATCCCGACTTTTTATAGCACAACAGGAGTTTGATGCCGTCATTGACGGCCAGCTCGCCGCCGGCTCGGGAGTCGGTGGGGGCCAACCCCCTTTGAGCGCGCGGCGCTCCCATTGCAAGCGAAAGGAATACCCGTTATGGCAGAATTAGTATACGACGAAAACGGACGGCTGCTGTTCACCAAGGAGATGAAGGAGGAGTACACCATCCTCTTCCCCACCATGCTCCCGGTGCACTTCGGCCTGATGGCCCGGATTCTGGAGACCGAGGGCTTCCACGTGGAGATGCTCACCACCAACCACCGGGGCATCGTGGATGAGGGGCTCAAGTACGTCCACAACGACACCTGTTACCCCGCCCTGCTGGTCATCGGCCAGTTTCTGGATGCCCTGAACAGCGGCAAGTATGACCTGGATCACACGGCCCTGCTCATCACCCAGACCGGCGGCGGCTGCCGTGCTTCCAACTACATTCACCTGCTCCGCAAAGCTCTGGTCAAGGCGGGCTATCCCCAGATCCCCGTTGCCAGCCTGAACTTCTCCGGTCTGGAAAAAGACAGCGGCTTCCAGATGACCCTGCCGCTGGCCCGCCGCGCGCTGGCCTGCATTTTCTACGGCGATATGCTCTGTGCCCTGCGCAATCAGGTGGCCCCCTACGAGAACGAAAAGGGTGCCGCTGACCGGATGGTCGATCTGTGGGTCGAGCGTCTGGGCCGCGTTCTGCTGGCCGGAAAGGGCTTTACCGCCCGGGAAATGAAGCACACCTTCCCGCTCATTGCAAAGGATTTTGCGGCCATCCCCGTGACCCGGGTGCCCAAGGTCAAGGTGGGCGTAGTCGGCGAGATCTACGTCAAATACAGCCCCCTGGGCAACAACGACCTGCAGAAGTTCCTGGAGAGCCAGGACTGTGAGGTGAACTTCCCGGGCCTGATGGGCTTTGTGCAGTACTGCATCTTTAATATGGGCGAGGATCATGTCCTTTACGGCGGCAAGCTGGCCGTCAAGCTGGGCACGGATCAATTGCTCAACTGGCTGGACAGCGTGGAGCGTGCCATGCTCAAGGCCACAGCCGATGCCGGGTTCTACGCCCCCGGGCCCTTCAAGGAGCTGGTGGAAAAGCCCCACGGCATCATTTCGCTGGGGGCCAAGATGGGCGAGGGCTGGCTGCTGACCGCCGAGATGATCGAGCTGGTGCAGGGCGGCTACGGCAACATCGTCTGTGCCCAGCCCTTCGGCTGCCTGCCCAACCATATCGTGGGCAAGGGCATGGTGAACAAGATCCGTGCCCTGTATCCCAGCGCCAACATCACCCCCATCGATTATGACCCCAGCGCCACCCGGGTCAACCAGGAAAACCGCATCAAGCTGATGCTGGCAGTCGCCAAGGAGCGCCTGAACGCCCCGGCGCAGGCCGCCCCCCTGACGGCAGAAGAAATCGCCGGTGGGGCTCCCCGGGTCGAGACCACGGTATAATTCTTTCTAAACAGCAACACTCCCCTTCGGGCAGGACCGTGTGCCGCACGGCTCCACCCGAAGGGGAGTGTTTTTTTTTTTGTCTCAGTCGCAGAGATACCGCCGCTCGAACTCCTCAGCTGGGATGGCCTTGGAAAACCAGAAGCCCTGCGCGCCGTCGCAGTCCAGCGAGCGGAGGAGCTGCACCTGCTCCTCGGTCTCGATGCCCTCGCAGATGACGTTGTAGCCCAGCCGTTTGACCAGATGTACGATCTCCCGCAGGAAATCGGTGCCCCGCGCGTTGGAACTGCACCGGGTCAGGAAGAGCTTGTCCAGCTTGATGGTGTTTACGGGGATATCCACCATGTTGTTCAGCAGGGAACCGCCCGCGCCGAAATCGTCCAGCGAGGTCTGCATTCCATCGCTCTGGAAGGAGGAAAGCAGGCGCTTCACCCGGTCGTACTCCGAGACCACCGCCGTCTCGGTCAGTTCGATCTCCAGCATCCGGGCGCTGATGCTGTGCTTTTCCAGAATTTCGCTGTACTCCTGGGTGGGGGCATCCTCCCGGGCCAGCACCGCCGAGGCGTTCACCGCAATGGGCAGCAGCCGGTGCCCGGCCTGTGCATTGCGCTGCAGGAACTGGGCCACCTGCTCGAAGATGTACAGATCCAGATCCACGATGCGGCCCGTGGATTCCAGAATGGGAATGAACTGGTCGGGGTAGACCACGGTGCCGTCCGGCTTGATCCAGCGGGTCAGCGCCTCAGCCCCGATGACAGAGAGATCCTTGGGCGAGAACTTGGGCTGGAGGTACAGCTTGAACTCACCGTTCTCAAGCGCCTGCGGCAGGCCGCTCAGCAGCTCACCGGTCAGGGTCTGCTTGACCTCCAGCTTTTTGTTAAACTGGACAGCAGACACGCGGGTATTGCTGTGCACCTGCTTGCGGGCAAAGTTTGCCTTGTCGATGGCGGCCGAGGCGCTCAGGCAGCCGGGCTCAATGGCGTACACACCCATCCGCACCCGCAGGCGTACCTCCGGGTAATGCTGGGCCTGATACTGCTCAAACCGGCGGCAGAGCGTGTCTGCATAGTGGAGCGGGCCTTTCTCGTCGCGGCAGGAGAGGTAGAGCACGAACTGGTCGCCCACCACCCGGCACAGGTAGCACTCGCCCCAGTGGCGGGCCGCCTCGATGAGGAAATTGCTGAATTCCTTCAGCAGCTGATCGCCGGTGGCGTAGCTGTATTTTTCGTTGAAGTATTTGAAGTTCTCGAAGTCACAGTAGAAGATCTGGAAGCCCTCGGCGTAGCCGCCGATGATCTTGTGGGAGACCTCCTCCTTGAAACGGGAAAAGGCCAGCAGGCCGGTCAGCCGGTCAAACTCGGGGGCAGAGGTCATGCCGCGGCTCACGGCGTTCACGGCCAGATGTTTGCTCAGGTAGGCGTTGATGATCTTGGTGATCTCGCCCAGCTCCCGGCGGTTCTGGGGAGTCCAGTACCGCTTGCTGCCGCACACCACATAGGCAATGGCACCCTGATACTCGCCCTCGCCGTACATGGCAGCGTAGACCACTGTCTGGGCCCCGCCCTGCATCAGCAGCGCGCGCCCCTGCGGCGAGTACATCCCCATGTTGTCGGCCTGCAGCACGGTGGTGCCGTATTCATCGTAGCTGTGAAACAGGGTCAGGAAGTCCTCCTTGGTATAGGATTCACCGTTCAGAGGCACCGGCTCCCCGCGGGGAGAGGTCCACTGGAACTGCCGGGAGATGCTGCGTTCCCGGATGCGGGTGTCCACAATGGTGATGCGGTCCAGCTGCAGCCGGATGCCGACGATCTTCAGGAAGAGGGGAATGGCGGTCTCAAAGCTGTTGTTCTTCTCAAACAGTTCAAAGGCGGTGGAGATCAGGTCGTTGTGCAGGTAGCGTGCATCGATATCGGCCGTTTCCGGGGCGGCAGGAACTGCCTGGGCGTAGCGCCGCAGATTGTCGCAGAACACATACTGGTTGCGGCCGTTCTGCTTGGCCTGATACAGGGCCCAGTCCGCGTTTTCGAACAGCTGGTCAAAGGAATAGCCCGCCGTGTTTTCGGGCAGGAAGCAGGCACCAATGCTGCAGGTCATCCGGTAATCGTTTTCCCAGAACTTGACCTGCTGCACGGATTCCGAAAGCTGGCGGGTCTTCTGGAGCAGGGTGGTGTTGGGGATATCCTTCAGAAACACCACGAACTCATCGCCGCCGAACCGCACCAGAATGTCGCTGGAGCGGAACAGGGTGCGCAACAGCCGGGCAAACTCCTGCAGGACCTTGTCACCGAACAGATGGCCGTAGCAGTCGTTGACGTTCTTGAAAAAATCTAGGTCGATGACCAGCATTCCGCAGGAGGCATAGGGATCTTTGGCCTGCAGATAGCGGTCAATGAGCTCCTTGCCGGTGCGGTTGTTATACAGCTGGGTCAGGGAATCGTGGCGGGCCTGCTCCAGCAGCTCCTGGGTCTGATTCTTCTGGTCGGTGATGTCCTTAGCGTAGCCCACATAGAGTGTGCCGTGGGCGGGGTCCTCGACCGGGCGGGCATCCACCTCCCGGGAATAATACACCCCCTCCGGCGAGACAAAGCGCATCTCCAGCGGGCCGTACAGCTCACCGGTGAGCAGGGCACGCATCTTCCAGCGGTCCTCCGCGAAGATCGTGGCGTGCTCCGGCTTCTCGGAGCCAAGGTAGGCATCCAGTGTCTCCAGCGTGCGGCTCCGGGTATCGTAGACCCGCAGCTGATCCAGACGGGGGTCATATTCCAGCAGGAAAAACCACCGATGCACAAGAAACTGCATCAGCAGGGGATTGTTGATGATCGAATCGATAAACCGAACAGGGACATCCATGGCTGATTCCCCACTTTCCGCTTTTTAACCAGTATAACAAAATATGGAAGATGCATCAAGGCAAAACACAAACATTTCATGGAAAGTGAAAGAAATTTTACCGAAAGCTCTGTCGGAAACGGTTTCGGTGCTCCCGCTCAGGCCGGAACGCCCCACAGCTCGATCGTGGCACCGGCGGCAAGCCGGACGTTGGTGTCCACGGTCAGGGTCAGCCTGCCGAGCTTCTGGCTGGCATCCACATTCTGGCCGCCGCTTCCGGCAGGCAAAAAGACCGCAGGCGGTGCACCTGTGGTGCCGGATGCGGCAAAACAGAGATACTGGCCGAAGCAGGGAAGTGCCTGAAAGCTGGCAAAGGTGCGGGTGGGCGGGCTGGACATCGAGCTGCTGGCAGCACAGGGGGCAGAAGCACTGAGCAGCTGGGCACCATCGCTAGTGCTGCACACCCAGTGCAGCGTGCCCTTGGATTGGCTGCTGCCTGCCTGAAACAGCACCTTCAGCGCCTGCAGTTCGGTGGGAAAGGTGCGCTCAAAGCTGGCAGCAGCGGCGTTCAGGGACACCTTTTCCAGCAGCTCCCACTGGCCGGGATCGCTGGGGTCACCCTTTGGGCCCTGGGGGCCGGGTTCTCCCTGCGGGCCTTGCGGGCCGGGCTCTCCTTTGGGGCCGGTGGGTCCTGCGGCACCGGGTTCTCCCTGCGGTCCGGGTTCCCCCTTTTCGCCCCGGAATGCACCGCTTTCCACAGCTGCTTTCAGCCGGTCGAGCAGGGCCTGCCAGGCGGGCGTGCCGGGCTGGGGCAGGGTGCTGTCCTCCGTGCCGGAGTTTTCGGCCACGCAGTAGCACACGTCCGCGCTGGTCAGGGTGCGGGTGCCATCGGTGCCCTCAAAGGTAATGTGCCCCTCCCCGGGCACAGCCGTGATGAGGGCGGGCACCTCCACAAGGCCGTCCACCACCAGCGTGGAGGGGGCAGCGTTCCCGCCTGGCAGGTGCCAGAAGGCCCGCAGGGTCATGCCCTGCCACTCGCCGTCGGCTTCCACCCGCAGGGCGTAGATGCCCCGGTTTCTGGTGTAGCCGAAGCGGAGCAGGCCATCGTACCCCTGCAAAGCAGCCCCGCCGCCCGAGGATAAATGGATCTGACGTTCGATCATACAGTTTCACTCCTTTTGTCGTGGTTTTTGCGTTCAAAAAGCTTGACTTTGGTTAGAGTTTCCGGTAAGATTGTGAAAAGACCGCAGAAGGTTTGGTGGATAAAATCTAACCAAAATCAGCTTGTGAGGCTATAATATCTGATTAAATTCAGAAAGTCAAGGGAAAATCTGAATCCGGTTAGAAAACCGGCGTTCTGCACAAGAAGGAGTGCAAAATTTGTGTTTTATGACTGCTACACGGCCCTGTGTCAGGCCAGAGGCATCAGCCGCAGCCGGGCCGCGCAGGAGATGGGCTTGAGCAACTCCACAGTGACCAAATGGAAAAACACCGGGGCGACCCCCTCGGGCGAGACGCTGGCCAGGGTGTCTGCCTATTTCGGTGTGCCGGTGGGGGAGCTGCTGGGCGAAGCCGTTCCATCGGTGCAGGAGGAGCGGAAACTGCCCGAAGGGGCTGTCCCGTTCGATCCCGCCCTCACGGCTCCGCTGCTGGGCACGGTGCGTGCAGGCCTGCCCATGTATGCGGAAGAAAACATTGAGGGCTACATCCCCATTACCCGGAAGGACGGGGCACGGTACTTCTGGCTCCGTGTCCGGGGCGACAGCATGAACGCCGTGGGCATTTCGGAAAACGATGAGATCCTGGTGCGGGAGCAGCCGGAGGTGGAAAACGGCCAGCTTGCCGTGGTGATGGTCAACGGCGATGAAGCCACCGTGAAATATTTCCGTCAGGAGGGGAACCTTGTGGTCCTGACTCCCAAAAGCTTCAACCCCGTGCACCAGCCCCAGATCTATGATCTGAAACGGGTGCAGGTGCGGGTGGTCGGCCTTGTGGTGGAGTGCCGCAAGGTGTTCTGAAAAAAGAAGATGGCCCCTGCGGAGCAGAATAGGAGGCTCGCTATGAAATGGAGGACCGTTCTGTGCACAGCGCTGTTTTTGTGCGGTACCGTGCTGCTTTCTGCCTGCGGCGGGGGAGAGATGCCTGCGCCTGCGGAACCGCCCGCTTCCAGTGAGGTACCGGCTCCCTCTCAGCCGGAGGAAGTGCCCGCCCCCTCGGAATCGGCTTCTTCCAGTGAACCGGAGCCGCCAGCATCCAGCGTGCCGGAAAAAGAGAATCCATTGATCGTGAATGGCGTGCTGAAAAGCTACGATACCGGCAAGCAAAAGGATGTTGTTCTGCCCAGCGGGAAGTTTACCAAAATTGATTCAGGATGCTTCAAAAATAATACCACAATGGAATCGGTGAGTATCCCGGAAGGTGTTACGGAGATTGGCTTTGCCGCATTTTCAGGGTGTTATAATCTGAAATCTGTGCAGCTGCCAAAATCGCTGATCAAAATCGGTGCGTCAGCTTTTTTTGGCTGTGCTGCGTTGCAAAAGGTAGAGTTTCCGGAGAATAGTGGGCTAGAGCTTTCTAATTCGGCATTTGCAAGTACCGGACTGCGAGAACTGGACCTTCCAGAGAATGTAAAGTTGGAAGATGACTGCGTTTTTGCAGACTGTGAGAAGTTGACCCGGGCAAGAGTAGAGATAAAGGGAGAGATCCGACCGCATACATTTGCGAACTGTATTTCTTTGAAAACGGTATTTTTGGGAAAAGAGGTCTCGACGATTGGTAATTCTGCATTTGAATGCTGCTTTGCATTATCAGAAATCAACTATGAGGGCGACAACAAAGAAATTCAGAAAAAGGTAGACCAGCTTCTCGAAAAACAAAACTAAATCCCCAAAACACCCCGCCGTCTCTTGTGCAAAAAGGCAAGAGACGGCATTTTTGCGTGGAAAAGCAGGAGCGAAAAATCAGCGATGAATAGCTTGTTTATCAATTTGACCGGAATTTGTGCAACAAAAAAACCTATAAACCTATTGACATTCTGGGGAAATGGGTATATCATACGGCCAACGGAAACAAACATCCGCAAGATCAGGAGAAAAGGAGGGGAACAGACATGGACTGGAATGTGATGGTGCAATATCTGCCGCAGTATGAAAAAGCGGCCTGGCTCACCCTGCGTCTGGGCGTGGCCGGTATCTTCTGGGCCATCTTTGTGGGCCTTGTCTGCGCCGTGCTCCAGTACGAAAAAGTGCCGGTGCTGCGCCGTATCGTGGGCGCTTATATCCAGCTCAGCCGGAACACGCCGCTGCTGGTCCAGCTGTTCTTTCTTTATTACGGCCTGCCCAAGATCGGCATCAAGACCAACGCCGAGCTCTGCGGCATTGCAGGCCTTGCCTTTCTGGGCGGCAGCTACATGGCCGAGGCCTTCCGCAGCGGGCTGGAAGCCATCGAACCCATCCAGACAGAAAGTGCCCTGAGCCTTGGCATGAGCCGGCTGCAGACCATGCGCTATGTGGTGCTGCCGCAGGCGGTCTCCATCAGTATGCCGGCCTTTATGGCAAATATCATCTTCCTGCTCAAGGAGACCAGCGTGTTCAGCGCCATCAGCCTGATGGATCTGATGTTCACGGCAAAAGACCTCATCGGCCTGTACTATAAGACGGCCGAGAACCTTTTCCTGCTGGTGGTGTTCTACCTCATCATCCTGCTGCCGGTGTCCCTGCTGGGCAGCTGGCTGGAAAGGAGGCTGCGCTATGCCGGATTTGGGTCTTGAGGTCCTGCTCAAGGGCAAAAATATGGTTCGTCTGCTGGGCGGTCTGGGCGTGGCGCTTAAGATCAGCGCTGTGTCTGTCCTCATCAGCCTGCCGCTGGGCATCCTGCTGGGTGTGCTGATGACCTTCAAAAATCCCATCCTGAAAGCCATCCTCCGGGTGTATCTGGAATTCATCCGCATCATGCCCCAGATGGTGCTGCTCTTTCTGGTGTATTTTGGCACCACGCGGGCCTTTGGCTGGGATCTTTCCGGCGAGACGGCGGCGGTCATCGTGTTCGTGCTCTGGGGCACGGCCGAGATGAGCGACCTCGTCCGCGGTGCCCTCATCGCCATCCCGAAGCATCAGTATGAGAGCAGCGAGGCGCTGGGCATGAGCCGGGCGCAGACCTATTGGTACATCATCATCCCTCAGACAGTGCGGCGGCTCATCCCGCTGTCCATCAACCTCATCACCCGCATGATCAAGACCACCAGCCTGGTGTTGATGATCGGTGTGGTGGAGGTGCTCAAGGTGGCCCAGCAGATCATTGAGGCCAACCGCACCGCCAGCCCCAACGCGGCGTTTGGCATCTACCTCACCGTGTTTATCCTGTATTTTCTGGCCTGCTGGCCCATCAGCCTGCTGGCCGGTTACCTCGAAAAGAAATGGAAGTGACTGTTATGGCAGAGCCGATCCTGACTGTAGACCATCTGGTAAAAAGCTACGATGGCAAGACCAATGTTCTGGATAATGTCAGCTTTGCCGTCAAGCCCGGTGAGGTCATCGTTGTGGTGGGCCCTTCCGGCTGCGGCAAAAGCACCCTGCTGCGCTGTCTGAACGGTCTGGAGCCGGTGCAGGCGGGCCGGGTGAAGCTGGGCAGTGAGACGGTCGCCTACGGCGGCAAGAATCTGGCGGCCCTGCGCCAGCGCATCGGCATGGTGTTCCAGAGCTATGAGCTTTTCCCGCACCTGACCGTGCTGGAAAATATCCTGCTGGCTCCCACCAAGGTGCAGAAACGCCCCCGGGCTGAGGTGCAGCAGGAAGCCGAGGCCCTGCTGGACCGCGTGGGCCTGCTGGCCAAAAAGAACAGCTACCCCCGGGAGCTTTCGGGTGGTCAGAAGCAGCGTGTCGCCATTGTGCGTGCGCTCTGTATGCACCCCGAGATCCTGCTGTTCGACGAAGTGACCGCCGCCCTTGACCCTGAAATGGTGCGCGAGGTGCTGGATGTCATGCTCGATCTGGCCCGTGAAGGCAAGACCATGGTGATCGTCACCCATGAGATGCAGTTTGCCCGGGCAATTGCCAGCCGGGTGCTGTTTCTGGACGATGGCCGTATTGTGGAGGAAGCGTCCCCGGCGGACTTCTTCGACCACCCGCAGACCGAACGTGCACAGCGCTTCCTGCGCACGTTCACCTTTGATGCGGTTGCAAAGCAGTGAGAAATGTGCAGCAGCCCATTTCCACTTTGAACCTTTTTGTCTGATGCTGTGAAATGATGTCACAGATCATGGATAGATTTTTATATGGGAAAGAAAGGAAAGGAGTTACTACCATGAAAATTAACAAGATCTCTCGCCGTGCCTTCCTGCTGGGTCTGGGCGCAGCTTCCACCGCCGCCCTGCTTTCTGCCTGCGGCGGCAGCGCATCCTCCTCCTTTGCCGCTTCCGGCTCTGCTGCATCCGGCAGTGCCGCAGCTGTGGGCAGTGACGTGTTCCGCACGCTGGACGAGATCAAGGCGGACGGCACCGTGAACATCGGCGTTTTCTCCGACAAGAACCCGTTCGGCTATGTGGATGAGAACGGCGAGTATCAGGGCTATGATGTCTACTTCGCCCGCCGCCTGGCCGAGAATCTGGGCGTGGAGGCAAATTTCGTCTCCACGGAAGCCGCCAACCGCATTGAGTACCTGCAGACCGGTAAGGTCGATATCATTCTGGCAAACTTCACCGTCACGCCCGAGCGCGCCGAGGAGGTGGACTTTGCATTGCCCTACATGAACGTTGCACTGGGTGTCATCTCTCCCGACAGCAATGTCATCACCAGTCTGGACAACTGGAACGCCGACGATCAGATGATCGTCATTTCCGGCACCACCGCCGAGACCTACCTGACCAAGG
>OJSQ01003677.1_pt1 | contig 10677 bp, 9 predicted proteins | sample 1599551 | NCBI WGS metagenome assembly OJSQ01 (sample SAMN04168659, study PRJEB22393) | human gut metagenome | biome: human gut microbiome; feature: stool | host: Homo sapiens | collected 2014-05-12
TATAGAGGAGGTGGCACGAAGTGACGGAGGAGTTTTTTGAGGATAAAATACCTTTATTTATCTTCTAATCTTTTCAATCACAACATCTTTCACCGGCCGATCGAAAGAATTGGTTTTAACTGCGGCAATCTTATCCAGCACGTCCAACCCTTCAATCACCTCCCCATATACGGTGTACTGCCCATCCAAATGGGGCGTCCCGCCAACCGTGGTATAAGCCTGTTTTTGTGCCTCCGTCAACACGAACTCTTCATTCACGAACAAACTATCACACTCCCGGGTCAATTTCTCCGATAACTCATCCAAAGCCTCCATATCATTCGCCTCCTGCAAACGGGTAAATTCATCCTTATATTGATTCTTCAATCGCCCATATAACGCCATCTTACGCCTTTCATTGATGCTCTTCACGGTAGCCTCCAACTGTTCCGGAGAATACACCTTTCCTTGAACAATATAAAACTGCGCCCCGCTAGACTTACGTTCCGGATTGGTATCATCCCCTTCTCGGGCAGCCGCAAGCACTCCTTTCTTGTGGAAATACTCCGGCACGGACTCCGCGTCGATCCGGTAATCCACGTCTCCCTCACCCAACATCACGTCCGGCCCTGCATTCTTCGACATCGGATCACCGCCCTGTATCATAAAATGATTAATCACCCGGTGAAACAACAATCCATCATAAAATTTTTCATCCACCAACTTCAAAAAATTATCCCGATGCTTGGGTGTTTTGTCATACAAACGAATCTTTATATCCCCGTACTCCGTGGTAATTTTCACGATAGGTTCTGTTTCATTCTTACACGAAGCGGCAAGAACCAAAATCAACAATACTCCGATAAATTTATTCATAATAACTCTTTTACTGGTTACAATTCGACACTTTCACCACAAAAATAGAAGAAAATACTTTACTAACAATAAATTTGTTTGTATCTTGGCATGATTAACCAAAACGTTGTCAAACATGAAAACGATTCTACTATTTACACTTGTCATCCTAGCGGTTGCAATCTCCGGATGTCAGGACAAAAAGAAGGTAAGAAACACGAATACGCAAAAAGAAGCGGTTAAAGTAGAGACCAAGGCTGTTCTTATAAAAGACACCATCCAAGTAACGGAAACAAAAACGGTAACCGAGACCACCGTGGTAAAAGAAGCCCCGGAATATCTCCTTGTCGGCGGTTGTTTCCGCATCAAAGACAATGCTGACCGCATGTACGAGAAGTTGCACAAAGAAGGCTATGCAAACGCCATGATCATGCCTTATAGCAGAGATCTTTACCTCGTGGCTTACGAAGGGTACAAGACCGAGAAAGAGGCTATCGCTGCCGTGAGAAAAATTCACAAAATCCCCGGTAAAGAAGAGACTTGGATCTATCAAATAAAATAAACACAAGCAACATGAAACTCGTATTGTTCCTGTCATTCGTCCTGATGTTGCCGTTCGCTGGCTGTCAACGGGATAAAATGAATTCCAAGAACCTGACCACCGTCAACGTGAAAAGAAGCCTTCCGGCCTCTCTTTCGGGAAACACCGTCTCCCTTGACACCATCAGGCAAAACCCCTCGCGAGATAACAATAACACAACGATTGCATCAAACGTGAAGATTTCCCCATCCCGGCAGGAAACAGGAAAGCAACAAGGAACGGAACAAAACATCAAGAAAACAAATACAAGAAGTTATCATATCATCGTGGCCAGCCATCCCCGGGAAAATCTAGCAGAAAAAGACGTGACACAACTAAAAGCCAAAGGTTTCCAAAACGCACAGATCATTACCAAAGACCAGCGTTATCGTGTCAGTATTGCGAATTACACGGATAAACAGGAAGCCACGAAACAGAGGGATCTACTCGCCACCCAACTGGGACAAAGCGATATATGGATCATGCTTTATTAATACATGATAGCCACCACGGCCGCGGCGCCATAAATATACCCGACATACACTTGGGCAGGGGTATGCTGTTTTAAATACAAGCGGGCAGAGGCCACAAGGCCAGAAACCAGAATCAGCAAAGGCAACAAGTTAATCACGTCACCCAAGTACTTCATTCCCAAAATAAAAACAAAGCCACACAAAGCCCCAATAGCCGTCATATGCATACTGATTTTCCAGCGAATCGTCACGATCATAAAGCCGGAGAGCATGATTACCATAATCAGGTAAAACTGTCTCACGATATTTGAATAAGGCAAATTACGGGAAAAATAAAACACGATAAAAGCCCCCACGATCGTCACCAGCACCGGGAACACCCGATCTTGCTTCTGCACCAGACGATACCCCTCAATCAACCCCAACCACTTCAACAACGGCAAGCAAAGCAATGGTATTAACGTCACCCCCAGCAGAGTCAACAAATAAGACATATTCTGCGTGTATGCCGGAATATAAGTAAAAACGGTTCCCGTATTAAATGTGATAAACAACACGTACAAAGGCAACAACAAAGGATGAAACAGCATGGATACTGCAAAAGCAAGTACTTTCATATTTTAAAATTATGGCTTTTAAACTTCCCTACGAAGTCGGGCCACCGGAATATCCAGCAACTGACGATACTTTGCAATCGTCCGGCGGGCAATCTGGTAACCTTTTTTATTCATTAATTCCACCAACTCATCATCCGTGTAAGGTTTGCGTTTATCCTCGCCGTCCACGATCTCCTTCAACACATTCTTCAACTCACCCGTGCTAACTTCCTCTCCACTACTTGTCGGCATACTTCCCGAAAAGAATTGTTTTAAAGAGTAAATACCGAACCAAGTCTGTATATACTTAGAATTAGAAACCCTCGAAATAGTAGAAACATCCAATCCCGTAATATCAGCAATATCCCGGAGAATCATCGGTTTCAACTTGCTCTCGTCCCCCGTCTGGAAAAATGGTTTCTGGAACTGCACGATAGCCGTCATCGTCAGCATCAGCGTGTTATTCCGCTGTTGCACGGCATCAATAAACGAACGGGCAGAACTCAACTTATATTTTACGAAAGACACCACATCCTTCTTCTCACGGGAATTCGAATTCTTCTGGTAATCCTCCAACATATTGACGTACGATTTGTTCAACCTCAACTCGGGAATATCCCCCGTGTTCAAGCTCAACTGCAACTCCCCATCTACAATATCCAAGTTAAAGTCAGGAATAATCTTCTCGGCTCCCGGAACCGAAGAATCGGAAATTTGTCCGCCCGGCTTGGGATTCAATTTCAGAATTTCGTCCACCGCCTCTTTCAACTCCTCCTCTGAAATCTTCATCCGCTTGGAAATCTTCTCGTAATGTTTCTTCGAGAACTCCTCGAAATAACACTCCAATATGATCCGGGCATTTATCAAAGCCGGCGTGGAAGTCTCCGCCAAGCGTCGTTTCACCTGCAGCAACAGGCATTCCCTCAAATCTCTCGCTCCCACTCCTGCCGGATCGAAACGCTGCACGACACGCAACAAGGATTCAATCTTCTCATCGTCCACCTCGATCCCCGCCCCAAAAGCGAGATCATCCACGATATTCTCCACGTCCCGACGCAGATAACCATCATCATCTATATTACCAATGATATACTCGCAGATCTTACGATCCATCTCTCCCAAGTGCTGCGTCCCCAACTGTTCCACCAGATTCTCCCGGAAAGAAATCCCCCCGGAAAGCACGAACTCCCGTGCATCATCATCCTTCGAGGCATTCGATGCTGTCAACTTATAGTCCGGAATATCATCCTCATCACTGATATAATCATCTAAAGAAAACTCATCCTCCGAAGACTCGTAATTATCTTCCTCCTGTGAATTTTCATCATAATCCACCTCATCCCCGTCCTCCTTGATATCAACTTCCGGCTCCGGCCTCTCCTCTCCCTCTTCCAAAAGCGGGTTTGACTCCAGTTCCTCCTTAATCCTCTGTTCAAGTTGATAGGTAGGAAGCTCAAGCAGCTTGATCAGCTGTATCTGCAACGGATTGATTTTTAACCCTAATTTCTGTTGTAAATTTTGCTTGAGCATCCTTCTATTTATTTCAAATTATTCTTAAAACTCCGCATTTTTCGGTGTCCGCGGGAACGGGATCACGTCACGGATATTCCCCATTCCGGTCACGAACAACAACAAACGTTCAAACCCAAGTCCGAATCCGCTATGCTCCGCGGAACCGAACCTTCTCGTGTCCAGATACCAAGACATCGAGGAAACCGGAATCCCAACTTCTTGCATACGAGTCACCAGCTTGTTGTAGTCTTCCTCGCGCTGTGATCCCCCGATAATCTCTCCGATTTGCGGGAAAAGCACGTCCATCGCGGCAACCGTCTTTCCGTCCGGGTTCTGTTTCATGTAGAAAGCCTTGATTTCCTTCGGGTAACCCGTCAAAATCACCGGTTTCTTGAAATGTTTCTCTACCAAGTAACGCTCGTGTTCACTCTGTAAATCCACACCCCAACCTGTCACCGGATACTGGAACTTACCGTTCTTATTTTGCTTGCTGTTTTTCAATATATCAATAGCCTCCGTGTAAGTAACCCGTTCGAATTCATGGTTCAACACGAATTGTAACTTCTCGATCAACTCCATGGAACGTTCCTCGGCTTTCTTATCCTTCTCCTCTTCCTGCAAGCGCTTGCTCAAGAACAACAAATCGTCCATGCAATGCTCCAAAGCATAACGGATCAGGTATTTCAAAAAGTCCTCCGCCAAATCCATGTTATCTTCCAAATCATTGAAAGCAACTTCCGGCTCGATCATCCAAAACTCCGACAAAAGGCGCGTGGTATTTGAATTCTCCGCCCGGAAAGTAGGCCCGAACGTGTAAATCTTACCCAGCGACATGGCACCCAGCTCACCTTCCAACTGACCGCTCACCGTCAAGTTGGTTGATTTTCCGAAAAAATCCTGTCTGAAATCAACACTTCCGTCCTCCAACAAGGGTGGATTCTTCGGGTCAAGCGTCGTCACCCGGAACATCTCTCCCGCCCCCTCGCAATCCGAGGCCGTGATCAACGGGGTATGCAAATAATAGAAACCATGATCGTTAAAATATTGATGAATGGCAAAAGCCATCGCGTGACGAATACGGAAAACAGCCCCGAAAATATTCGTGCGGAATCTCAAATGAGCCACCTCACGCAAAAATTCCAAGCTATGCTTCTTCGGTTGAATCGGGAACTTTTCCGGATCAGCCTCTCCCATCACGATCACCTCGTTCGCTTGAATCTCGCGAGCCTGTCCACTCCCGGCACTCTCCACGAGCAAACCTTTCACGTGAATAGCCGCCCCGGTCGTTACTTTCTTCATCACCTCCTCGGCCACCTTCTCCATATCAACCACCACCTGTATATTATTAATCGTAGAGCCGTCATTCAACGCGATAAAATTCACCTGTTTATTACCGCGTTTGGTTCTTACCCAACCTTTAACCTCAACCTCTTTACCGCAATCTCCTGATTGCAACAGTTCTTTGACTGACATTCTACTCGTTTTCATCTGAAAAACATTTAAATATTAAACTTACAACCGCAAAAATAGTATTTTTTCATGTAAAAAACTAGACCACGAATAAATCACTCAAAATCGCGTCTGAAATTACCCACCCGGTCTCGCTGATTTTCCACCTTCCACCTTCCTCCACCAAATCCCCGGAACGCTCGTATTTCCGGACTTGTTCCTGCACCTGTTCCCAAAACATGGCGTAATCTCTCTCCAATTTTTGTTTCTCCATGCCCCACATTGTCCGCAAGCTCGTCATCACGTATTCATTATACAAATCAACAGGTTTTAATTCCTCTTTCTCAAATGAAAGCGTTCCTTCATTTAAATGATCTATATAAGTTTTCAAATTCGCCGTGTTCCATTGTCTGGAATGCAGGTCATAAGAATGAGCCGAAGGACCGAAACCGATGTATGGCTTTTGTTGCCAGTAAGATGTATTGTGCCGGGAGTACTTCCCGTTCCGGGCAAAATTGGAAATTTCATAATGTTCAAAGTCCAACTCTTTCAACCGTTCACACACCCGCTGATAACGCCCGGCCATCACCTCCTCGTCCTCCAACCGGAACTCACCTCGTTTCACCATGTGTTCAAATACCGTATTTGAATCAATACTTAACATATACACGGATAAATGAACTATTGGTAAACAACTTGCCTTCTCCACATCTCCCAACAACTCATCCTCCGTCTGTCCCGGCAAACCAATAATCAGATCCATGCTTATATTATCAAATCCCATGCCAGCAGCAAGCGCGATTCCATCCATCGCCTGACGGGCCGAATGCGTCCGATTGATTCGTTTCAATTGTTCATCCGAAAAAGATTGCACCCCGATACTTAACCGGTTAAACCCCAAATCCTTTATTCCCTGCAATTTTTCCGGCACCAGATCTTCGGGATTCAACTCGATGGTTCGCTCCATCCCGGTAGCAAACAAATAATTTTCCTCCAACTTCCGAATAATTCGTTCCAGATCCCCGTGTTCCAAGTAAGAAGGCGTGCCTCCCCCGAAATACAAGGTCTTCATTTCCTGCCGCGGCAAATACCCCCTCCTTAAAACGATTTCCCGTTCGACAGCCTCCAGATATGCCTCCTTCAAGGTCAACGAAGCTACCGAATAAAACCCGCAATAAAAACATTTGCTCCGGCAAAAAGGTACATGCACGTATATTCCCATGATCAAATTTTAATAGATACCCTGCAAAATAACAACAATTATTCACATGAACCATAAGGCATAAAGGGATTTGTTTACTACATTTGTAAAATTTCGAACTCACAACGCGTGTATATGGGTAAATTGGTTGCAATCTTATTTATGTTCATCTCCATATCACTTGACGCCCAAACGGTCATCGTGGGGAAAGTTATTGCCCACTCCGGCGAACCGGTCAACGGGGTACACATCTATTGCGTCGAGAGCGAAAAAGGCTCCACGACAGACTCTCTAGGTCTCTTCCGGTTAGAATGTCCCATCCCTTGCACGTTGGAATTTTCACACGTCAACTATAAAAAAGAAACTTACAAACTCAACAAAAGCGACGCACCCTTCGTCATTACCTTGCGTAACAAACAGAACAACCTGAAAGAAGTCGTCGTCACGGCCCTTCCGGCCAGCGGGCGAATCCTCTCCTCCATCAAGGGGATCGAACGGATTCCGGCCATTCTCGGCGAACAGGATGTACTGAAATACCTCGCCACCATACCCGGCATCGTGACGACAAACGCGCTCAATTCCGGCATCTACGTCCGAGGTGGAAACAGCAACGAAAACGGATTTCTCATCAACAATATGCCCATCGCCTACCCGGACCACCTCACAGGAATCCTGTCCACGTTCGACCCCTACATACTGAACAACTCCACCCTTTTCAAAAGCGGTTTCCCCGCCCGGTACAACAGTTTTTTATCCTCCTACATCAATATGCGCCCCGAACCGGGAAACAAGCACGAACACGAGGGAGAACTGACTCTCGGACTTGTCTCTTCCGCCCTGAAAGCCAAAGGCCCGATTATCAAAAATCATACGTCCTTTGCCGCCTCTGTCCGGACCTCTTATTTACAACATATCTCCCGGTTATACAACCGGTCCATGGACGACAAGACGAATCCTAACTACATGCCGGAGTACTCCTTCAGTGATATTACCGCGACCATTGATTCACGTCTTTCCGACAAATGGAGAATGACCGCCTTCGGACTGTTCTCCCTCGACCACATGAAAATGAAGATCAGCGAACACGTACAATACATTTTCGACTGGCACACCTTTTCCGGCAACGTGAATGTCTCCTACACGCCCAATGCCAACGAGCAATGGGATTTCCAATTCGGTGGGAAAAACACGTACAGCGAGGGTGACGCCTTCGGCAGTGTTCCCATGGGAGGCGGGAATCGTAACTACGCCCTTCTCGGACAAGCGACCTATTCCCGTAGACTTTCGGATAAGTTGAACCTGAACAGCGGGGCAAAATTTGAATACTCCCGGTTCGAAACAGCCAACAAAAGCGACGACAGCCAAAATCTTCTGATCAAAAGCTCGGACAAAGACTTCAATCTATATGAATTATACCTGGATATAAACTACCAATTGAATCAAAACTTCTCCTTAAACGTGGGAGGAAATTATCAATTTTATGCGGGAGAAACCCGGGAACATACCTTCTCGCCCCGGGCAAAAATCAGTTACTCGGTCAACAAATTCACCATCTGGGCCGATTACGCCAAGACAGTTCAATATTTAAGTCTCTACCCCTATTTCACGGTTAAAACCCCGATCGACATTTGGTATCCCCTTGCAAAAGGAACCCAGCCCGCAACCTGTCACCAGTATTCCATCGGGATTAATCAAGAGGTCGGACAATTATTATCCTTTTACGCGGGCATTTTTTACAAGGATATGCGTAACGTGAAAGATTTCGCCTCGGACATTCAAACCGAATATTCCGCCCTAAGCAATCGCCAAATTCAAGGAAAAGGCCATGCCAAAGGTCTCGAATTTGACCTCACGCTCAACCATCACGCCCTCTACATGCGAGCCAACTACACGCTCTCCGAATCCAAACGCAAATTCGCGGAAATCAATAACGGGAAAGCCTTTAATCCCCCGTATGACGTGAAACACAATGTTGTGATCAACTTTTCCTACCAGATTTCGCCCCGGCTCCTGTTGAACACCCTTTGGACCTTCTCGTCCGGGGTTTACACGACCTTTCCCAAGGGGATGGTCATCGCCCAGAACATCACGGAATTCAATGATGACAGACCCATTCTTATCCCCGTGTACACGGATCGCTATAACTACAAATTGCCCAACAATCACCGGCTGGATGCCAGCCTCGACTATAAATTCGGCGGCAAGAACCTCTTGTTCAAACTCAGCGTCGGAGCCTACAACGTCTATAATCAATCGAACCCTTCGTTCGTTTATTTTCAAGCAGAAAGCACGGACAACCTGACCAAGATTATCCCGAAATCCAAGGTCATGCTCCCCTTTATCCCGTATGTTTCACTTCGAATAAACTGGTAATCACATGAAAAATGGAATTTTAACCCTCCTGTTTCTCTCGCTCCTCTCCTGCATGCCGGAAGAGGAACTTCCCATGAAAGACATGGGTGAGATCTCCGGTTATTTCATTGAATGCTACTGCAAACCGGGTGAATTTTACACGTTGAACGCGGCTAAAGTCTCCCCGATCCACGAGATCATCGACCTAAGCGACCCGGTCAATCTGGATGTTTCCATAAAGGCTGACTCCATCATCAAACTTATCCCCACGTTCAGCCCCTCATTCCTCGGAAATTTCAGGCACGACACCAAGTTCAATCAATTCGGGCTAGACTCGCTTTACCTGAGCATCTACACGCCTGAAAAAGAACACATCACGGCCAAAACCGCCATACCGGACCCCATCGCCATCTCTTCCTATTCCGTTTCCAAGGTGACAAACTCCGTCACGATCAGCTTCCCAACCTCCCTCAATCCCATGCAAAATTACTATATATATAGCGTGCAGGCAAGAAAAGAAGGAGCCGGGGATGACAACCTACTGAAAAAAGAAACAAGCTATCTCGACCTATCCCGCCATACCGGGGGTGTCACGATTGAACGCACCATCAAATGCCAAGAAATCGAAGAGGCAGAAGCCGTCGTCATTCTTCTTTTACGTATCACCGAAGAGTGTTACAACTATCAAGTTTCTCTCTACGAGGCTAACAGCGCCAACCAAGGCAGCATCACCTCTCCCGTCCCGCTTATCGGGAACATACAGGGTGCGCTAGGGATATTCACCTGTTACACGGAAGATTATAAATTCGTATCCCGCGAAAATTTTCAATAACATATCCCACCTCACAAGACTCTTTAAACCCGATAAGTCCGGATGTGAAGCTGATTTAAGTAATCATTTGATTATCAAACCATGATCACTTCAGGACAAAATGCGGAAAAACTATTTAAAGTATATTTTTAAAATCCTTATAAAACGCTATTCTTAGTATAGAGCTTTAATAGAGCTTTAATAGCGTTCTAATAGCGCTTTACACGAAAGTGATCCGGAACAAATCAGTTAGAATTAATTGATTATCCGACTATTACCTTAGCACGTCGGCATAAATAGGGTACGTCCCCCCATACGAACAAAAAATACCCCCCGACCATTTACTCCCAAATAAATAATTCCGAAGTCAATCAAAATGCTCTGGAACAAATCTTTTCGCGGAATGTTTTGGAATTCACGTATTAATGTGTAATTTTGCCCCTCATTTTGGAGTGGAGTACTCGCTAAATTGTAAGGGATACCTTAGCCATGCTCTTTACAATGCACCTGTCTCCGTTGAAAATTATATCAGTTTGCCCGATAAACCTCGTTATTTTCAACCGGATAGAATGCCCAGAGTCCCCACGAAGAAATACAAACAGAAGTTTAATTTTTAATTAAAAAAAAAGTGGATCAGATTAGTTACAAAACAACTTATGTCAACAAAGCCACTGCACAAAAAGAATGGGTTTTGATTGACGCAGAGAATCAAGTTGTGGGACGTCTTGCCGCTAAAGTTGCGAAACTATTGAGAGGCAAGTACAAACCCAGTTACACTCCCCACGTGGATTGTGGAGACAATGTAATCATTATCAACGTAGAAAAAGTTATCTTCACAGGTAACAAATTAACAGACAAACAGTATCGTA
>OJSQ01003679.1_pt1 | contig 10670 bp, 7 predicted proteins | sample 1599551 | NCBI WGS metagenome assembly OJSQ01 (sample SAMN04168659, study PRJEB22393) | human gut metagenome | biome: human gut microbiome; feature: stool | host: Homo sapiens | collected 2014-05-12
ACCGCGGCTGCTTCGGCGGCTGCAACTTCTGCGCCATCCAGCTGCATCAGGGCCGCCGGGTCACCAGCCGCAGTGCCGACAGCATTGTGGCCGAGGCCGAGCGGATGACCCATGAGCCTGATTTCAAGGGCTACATCCACGATATCGGCGGCCCCACCGCCAACTTCCGGTTCCCGTCCTGCCGGGAGCAGATGCTGCGGGGCATGTGCAATGGCGGCAAGCACTGCCTGGCCCCCACCACCTGCTCCCACATGATCGTGGATCACAGCGATTACCTCAAGATCCTGCGCCGTGTCCGGGAACTGCCCGGCGTGAAAAAGGTGTTCATCCGCAGCGGCATCCGGTTCGATTACCTGATGGCTGACCCGGACGACACCTTCTTCAAGGAGCTGGTGGAGTATCACGTCTCCGGCCAGCTGAAGGTGGCCCCGGAGCACTGCGCCCCCAACACACTGGCCTACATGGGCAAGCCGCCCATCCAGACCTTCAACAAGTTCAAGGATAAGTTCTACGAGCTGAGCAAGAAGGCGGGCAAAAAGCAGTACCTCGTGCCCTACCTGATGTCCAGCCACCCGGGCAGCACCCTGAGCGATGCCGTCTATCTGGCCGAGTATCTCTACAAAAACCACATGCGCCCCGAGCAGGTGCAGGATTTCTATCCCACCCCCGGCACGGTGAGCACCTGCATGTTCTACACCGGCCTTGACCCCTACACCCTCAAGCCTGTGTTCGTGGAAAAGACTGCGGAGGGAAAAGCGCTCCAGCGCGCCCTGCTCCAGTATTACGAGCCCCGCAATGCCGAAAAGGTCATCAAAGCGCTGAAAATGACCCACAGGGAGGACCTGATCCCGCTGCTGGTGCCCGCCGAGGGCCGCCGCGCGGTCCAGCGCTCTGCCCGCCGGGCCGAGCCTGCCGAGGTGACCATCCACAACGACGGCACCTATACCGTCCGCTCCAACAAGGGCAGGGGAGGCAGGAATCAGAGCCGCGGAACCGCCCCGGCCCGCACCGCAGGCGGCCGCCAGCCCAGCCCCGGCGCACGCTTTGCGCCCAACGGCACGGCACCCCGTAAGCCGAAGAATGATCAACAGAAAGAGAATACAGCGTGGAAAACTTCAAAAAAGAAAAAGTAAGCCTCTGGCGGCGCATTGCCGCTCTGGCCCTGGCGGCGGCGCTGGCCCTTGGCCTTGCCGCCTGTGATGCCTCGGCGGTGGTGCCGGGCAGCAGCACCCCTACGGTCAGCACTGCCCAGCCTGCCGGAGACGGCCAGGCCGCCAACTTCGAGATGCACTTCCTGGATGTGGGGCAGGCCCTGAGCGTGCTGGTGGAATGTGACGGCCAGTATATGCTCTACGACGGCGGCAACGTGGACGATGGCAGCTATGTCGTCTCTTACCTGCAGAATCTCGGTGTGGAGGAGCTGCAGTATGTGTTCTGCTCCCACGCTCACGAGGATCATGTGGGCGGCCTGTCCGCTGCGCTGGCCTATTTCCCGGCAGACCATGTGTATAGCCCCGTGACGGAAGCCTCCACCAAGTGCTTTCAGGACTTCGTCAAGTACACCCAGCAGCAGGGCCTGCAGGTGGAAGTGCCCGCCGTGGGCACAGTCTGGCCGCTGGGCAGTGCCACTGTGACCATGCTGGGCCCTGTGGCGCAGTATGACAACACCAACGATACCTCCATCGTTCTGCGGGTGGATTACGGCTCCACCAGCTTTCTGCTCACCGGCGATATGGAATCGGATGCGGAGCGCGACCTCGTGAACAGCGGTGCCAACCTGAAGGCAGATGTTCTGCAGGTGGGCCACCACGGCTCCAGCACCAGCACGAGCTACATCTTCCTGAACGCCGTCCTGCCCGAGATGGGCATCATCTCCTGCGGTGTGAACAACAAGTACGGCCACCCCCACGAGGAGACCCTGAGCATCCTGCGGGATGCGGGCGTGGATGTTTACCGCACGGACCTGCTGGGGGCCATCGTGATCGGTTCCGATGGACAGAACTATACCATTCGCACCGAGAAAACGGCCACCGATGCTGAGCTCAACCCCACCGACCCGGCGGCATCGTCCACCGCGCAGCAGGGGTATATCGGCAACGTGAACAGCAAAAAGTTCCACCTGCCCAGCTGTGCCAACCTCCCTGCGGAGAAGAACCAGATCCTCTTCTCCAGCTACGAGGAGGCCATTGCGGCAGGGTACAGCCCGTGTTCGAGCTGCATCAAGTAAAAGCAAATCAAACAAGCAGCGCCCTGCCGGGGTAAACCGGCAGGGCGCTGCTGTTTTCTGGGATCATTTTTTTCGCTTCTTGAAATCGACCGGCAGCGTTGTCCACCGCTCCCGGAAGAGGTACGCCGCATCCTTGGGCTGGCGCTGGCGGGTAAAGATGCCTTTTTTGTTGCCGTCCACCCGCAGGATGCCCTCGGTGGTCTGGAAATCGGCAAAATTCCACACCAGCTCGCCCTGTACGAAATCGTAGTGGTCGAACACGGCGTGGGTCATCTCCAGATATTCATTCTGGTACTCGGCACTCCACATCACACTGGGGAGCTTGTGTGCACCGCTCAGGTTGTCGGTGCCGTACTCAGTGAAGATGAGCGGGCGGCCATGCAGGACTTTTGCCCAGCCGTCCATCTCATGGCGGAAGGCGGCTTCGGCATCCGCCAGCCCGGCCCCGCCCAGTACATACCAGCCATAGTAGCGGTTCAGGCTGACGAAATCGGCAAAACGCTGGCCCTTGCTGGTGTCGGGCAGGCTGGTCATCAGGACCGTATAAGTACGGGGACGCTTCTGGGGGTCGAGGCGGCGGGCCAGCTCGAACAGGGGCTTGAAGTATTCCTCGGTGCCCGCGCTGGTGCACTGAGGCTCGTTGAGCAGGCTCCATGCGATGACCGAGGGATGGTTTTTGTCCCGGTCGATCATATCGGTCAGGGCTGCCTTGTGGTTCTTGAGCAGCGCAGGCGTGGTCTCCTTCTTAAAAAAGCCCTGCTGCCTGCCGTTGCCCTGATTGGCGGCCAGGAAGTTGGCCGTGCTCTGCATAAAGCCCACGGCGGGGACTTCGTCAATGATGAGGAAGCCCTCCTCATCGGCCATCTGGTAGATCTCCTCGGCGTAGGGGTAGTGGCTGGTGCGGAAGCAGTTTGCGCCGATCCACTTCATCAGCTCGAAATCCCGCTTGACGGTGGGCAGATCAAGCCCGCGGCCCCGGATGTCGGCATCCTCGTGCCGGCCGAAGCCCCGCAGATAGACCGGGCTGCCGTTGAGCAGGAAACGCCCGTGCCGGATCTCAAAGGTGCGGATGCCGATCCGGTCCAGATACTCGTCCACCACCGCGCTGCCCTCGTGGATGCGGATGACCAGATCGTAGAGATAGGCGGCGTGGACATTCCACAGCTTGGCGTTTTTGACCACCAGCGTGCCGGTGGTGCCGGAGCTTTCGGCCACCCGGGTGGTGCCGTCGTAAAGCTCCACAGTCACGGGGTGGGGGCCGTTGGTGGTCACGGTATAGTCGATCTCGGCCCCGGTCTCGGTCAGGCGGTATCGTGTGGAATAGTCCAGCACCCGCTCCTTGGGCAGGGCCATCAACCAGACGGGCCGGTGGATGCCGGCGTAGTTGTAAAAATCAAAGTAGGGTGCGGCGATCTTTCTGCCATCCGCAAGGGTGCGTGTGGTGCCTGCGGGCAGCATCGTCTCGCTGAGCTCGTTATTCGCCAGAACACTGAGCTTGTTGAACTGGTTGTAGCGCACGATGTCGGTCACGGTGGCATCAAAGGGCAGGAAGCCGCCCTCGTGCTGGGCCACCTCCACGCCATTGACGAAGACCCGGGCCCGGTGGGTGACCGAGCCAAACCGGAGAACAATGTCCCAGCCGCTCCATTCCGCAGGGACAAAAAAGCTGGTCTCGTACCAGAAATCACCGCAGTATTCGCGGGAGGCCTTGTCGGTGAACAGGTCGCAGAAGGAGGCGGGTACCGGCATGGAAAGAGAGGAGGGCAGGTCCAGCGCCCATCCGGCCTCCACACCCTTGCTCTCGGGGTCGAAGCTGAAACGCCACATCCCGTCCAGGCCGATGAGACGGCGGGTGGTGGTAGCGCGGGGATACAGCAGGGAGCGGTTCATCAGGATGACCTCACATTCATCAGCCCGGCGGCATTTTGCGTGCCACAGGGGCGTTTATTGTCTTTATACCCAGTATGACAGAAATTTTATAAAAGGGATAGAAAGATTTTTGAATAAATCCAGACTTTTTTCAGGAAAACAGGCGCTGCTCTGGGCAGAATACCTATTATCTCCGTCCGAGTTTAAAAACTTCCGTAAAGGGTGTCACAAAAAGTGAATGCTGGGAAAAAGAGGGAAAAACAGAATGTGAACGAACTGTGAAAATGTACAAAAACAATACCTTAAAATTGTACGAATTCACCTAAAAAATATTCTAACATTTTTTGATAAAAGTTTGTCATAATATTGGAGTACAAACTTGGATACAGCAGAAGGGACGCTGTACCGCTTGAATTGACCACCGAAGGAGAATACAATGGCAAATGAAATGCAAAAGACCACCCCGTTTGGGATGCGGGACAAGGTCGGCTATATGTTCGGCGATTTCGCCAACGATTTTACTTTTATCCTGTCGTCCAGCTTCCTGATGAAGTTCTATACCGACGTGATGGGCGTGAGCGCCGGTGTTGTGGGCATGATCATGATGATCGCCCGCTTTGTGGATGCCTTTACCGATGTGACCATGGGCCAGATCGTGGACCGCTCCAAACCCACCAAGGACGGCAAGTTCCGCCCCTGGCTCAAGCGGATGTGCGGCCCTGTGGCCATCGCATCCTTCCTCATCTTCCAGTCCGGTCTGGCCGGGATGTCCTACGGCTTCAAGGTGGCATGGCTCTTTGTGACCTATATCCTGTGGGGCTCCATCTTCTACACCTCCGTCAACATCCCTTACGGCTCCATGGCTTCCGCCATCTCTGCTGACCCCAAGGATCGCGCAGAGCTGTCCACTTGGCGTACCATCGGCAGCACCCTGGCCAGCCTTGTGATCGGCGTTGGCACCCCCATGGTGGCTTACGTCACAGTCAATGGTCAGACTGTCCTCTCCGGCAGCCGCATGACCATCATTGCAGGCGTTTTCTCTGTCTGCGCCATCCTCTGCTACCTGCTCTGCTTCAACCTGGTGCGTGAGCGTGTGGATGTGCCCGCCAACAACAGCAAGATGGACATTGGCAAGATGCTCAAGAGCGTGTTCACCAACCGTGCCCTGCTGGGCATCATTGCTGCCGCCCTCTTCCTGCTGCTGGCCATGCTGACCATGCAGGGTATGGCAGGCTATGTGTTCCCCAACTTCTACGGCAGCGCCGCCGCCCAGTCTACCGCTTCTCTGCTGAGCAGCGTGCTGATCCTGCTCGTCTGCGCACCCTTTGCCTCCAAGCTGGCCAACCGGTTCGGTAAAAAAGAGCTGGCTACTGTATCCTGCATCGTGGCCACGGTGCTGGAGGTCATCTGCTTTGTTCTCAAGCCCGCCAATGTCTGGGTCTATGTCGGCTTCTTCTGCGCCGCCTTCATCTGCCTGGGCTTCTTCAACACCATCATCTGGGCAATGATCACCGATGTCATCGATGATTCCGAGGTCCGCAACGGCATCCGTGAGGACGGCACCATCTATGCGGTCTACTCCTTTGCCCGCAAGCTGGGTCAGGCGTTCTCTTCCGGCCTGACCGGCGGCCTGCTGACCATGATCGGTTACAGCGCTGCCACTGCCTTTGACCCGGAGGTCACCATGGGCATCTTCAACATCTCCTGTATTGCCCCCGCCATCGGCTTCGTGGCCGTGGCCCTGAGCCTGTTCTTCATCTACCCCCTGACCAAACAGAAGGTGGAGGAGAACGTGGCCGCACTGGCACAGCGCCATAATAAGTAAGGAAACGGATCAAGCCGCCCACGGGAAATTCCTGTGGGCGGCTTGTTTCTGCTTCAAAATTGATGTATACTAATATATCAGGAATGATACAACGGCACGAGCGGAACAACAGGAAAAAGGAGCGGTGTACGATGCGGGTGGATCCTTTGCAGATCCTTACAAAGCTGGCAGCGGTGCAGAATATCCCGACCCGGCGGGTCACCCCGCCCTTTGAGGGGTTGGAAGAGTTTGACTACGGCCTGCGGCGATCGCTGGACCCCCAGTTCGACTGGCAGGAGTTCGGCCAGCTGCTGCTGGACAGCACCCCTGAAAATACCCTGCTGCTGGTGGAGGGCACCTTTGAGCTGCACTTTGCCCTGTTCCGCATCCCCGATGAAAAAAACACGGTCTTTCTCATTGGACCCTGGACGGTGGGCCCCCGCACCCCGAGCGCCCGCAAATGGGTCAGGCGCTATCTGGGGGAAGCCGGAGAGGCCGCTGTGCAGGAGTACTACAACGGCGTGAAAATCCTGGAGGCCAGCGATTTCTATGGAGCTTTGCGGGTTGTGGTGGATACGATGTTCGGCTGCACTGTCCCGGTGCAGGAGCTGAAGGAATTCCTGCCCTTCCAGTTCCACCCGGATACCCGCTATTTCCACGAGCCGGAGTTCCAGAAGGAAATCCCGGTCACCATGCTGGAGCAGCGGTATGAATCGGAGAACCGCATTCTGGACGCGGTGGCCCGGGGCGATGAGGAAGCCGCCATCGAGGCCATGCATCAGCACTCCCGCTTTACCTATGGCGGCCGGTTCGAGGGGACGCTCTACCAGCAGAAGAACAAGATGATTGTGCTGAACACCCTGCTGCGCAAGGCCATTGAGCCCAGCAAGGTGCATCCCTATTATATCGATGCCATTTCCAGCAAGTACAGCCGCATCATTGAGGAAGCCAACGAGGTGCCCAACGAGATGATGTGGCAGATGACGCGGGATTACTGTGCCTATGTCCGCCGCTACTCGCTGAAGGAGTATTCGCCCGCGGTGCAGAAGGTGATGAACTACGTCAACCTGAACGTGGCCGAGCCGCTGACGCTGAAAAGTCTGGCCGCCATGTGCTTCATCAGCCCATCGTACCTGTCGGCACTGTTCAAGCAGGAGACCGGCAGCACTCTGATCGATTATATCAACACCCAGCGCGTCAACCGCGCGGCCCAGCTGCTGGTGCAGAACAACCACACCATTGCCGCCGTGGCCGAGGAAGTGGGCATTCTGGACGTGAATTATTTTACAAAGATCTTCAAAAAGACGCTGGGAGTCACCCCCACCCGCTACCGCCGCGAACACAAAGAAAAGTGAAAAATGAAAAAAATGCCCGGTTTTTCCCGGAAATGTACGTTTTGTGCAAAACTCCCGGGAAAAAACGGGCATTTTCTGTACAGAGAAATTTGTTGCATGAACAGAACGATGTTGTAACCGTTTTGAAAGGATTTATGGATTTTTGGCATGGAATTTGGATGTATGTTGCATTTTCGACTGATTTTGTACTTCATAGCAAAAAGAATGTTGTACACAACAATATCAACTGTGAAGAATGCACAAAGAAACGACCGGAATCTTGTGAACTTGTCCCATTGCGAATGATTTTCCAGACGGTTATAATACAAACAGAAACCATGGAACATACATGTAAGTATATTCCATGAGATGCTGTGATATGCGAATGAAGGAGAACAAGATTATGAAAATGATTTCCCGTCGTGACTTTATGAAGGCTTCTGCTGTTGTGGGTGCTGCCGGTGTTCTGACCGCCTGCGGCGGCTCCTCCAGCTCCACTGCTGCTTCCTCCACCGCTGCTTCTTCTGCAGCTGCTTCTGCAGCTGCTTCTGAGGCTGCAACCGGCAGCGCAAACGTCGGTGTCTGCATCTATCAGTTCGCTGATAACTTTATGACCCTGTACCGCACCGATCTGGAAGAGTACCTGAAGGATAAGGGCTACGCCGTGACCATCGTTGACGGCAAGAACGACCAGAACACCCAGACCGAGCAGATCAACACCTTCCTGCAGCAGGGCGTTGACGTTCTGATCATCAACCCTGTTCAGACCACCTCTGCACAGACCATCGTGGATACCATTTCTCCCTCCGGCACAAGAGGCTCATGAAAACCACCACCAGACCGTAAAGCGCCGCCAACTGACCGGCCAAACCATAGATAAGAACCACACTTGCCACACCATAAAACAACTGCACCTTCATTCTCCGTATACGGATAAAAACATAAGAGAATAGCAGAAGCAGGATCAGCCCGACCGTCCCGTCCAACACGTAAAAAGAGCTCGTATGGGCCTTCAGCAATCCTAAAACAGGAAACAGGGCAAGCAACAAATTATATCCGCGCGGTGCGATTTCCTGCAAAAGCAGATAACACAAGAAACCGGCCACACACAAGAAAATACTGTTAACACACAAGACAAACAGGAAAGCAGTATAATATTGAACCAAAGCCTGCCCGACCACCGTACAAAAGCCACCGGGGACAGACAGCATATCCCGGATAACCACCCATTCGGGAATAAACAACTGCACCTCTTCCTGCCGTTGGAACGTGGAAGTCCCGAACGACCAAAAGAAAAACCAAAGTCCGATAAATACGAACAGCCAAAATACAAGCGTCCTCCCAGTCATAATCCCATCGTTTTCGTTAAAAGGAAATGAAACAAAAGAAGAGAGGAAGTCGTCTTCTGACAACTGTTCCTCTCTCCCCCGGTCTAAAGAGTAAAATTATACTTTATAATCTTTCACATTTTACTTACTGCCGTAACCCGGGGTCTGTTCCAGCAGGTTATTAGCACCGATCAGACTGTAATGGATCGGGAAACGATTCAGGTTCGGATTGTTCGTCGCCTTATGATCCCACCAGTCTTCCGTCACATAGGCATCCCAACGGATCAAGTCCGTACGGCGGCGTCCTTCGGCCAAGAATTCCAATTGCCATTCGTCCAGCATACGGTATTTGTCCAGATTAGCAGCCGTTACCGGATCTGGATCCACTCCGTCTTCGAAATAACGCTTGCGGACTGTATTGATCAGATCGGCAGCCCCCTGTTTGTCACCGGCACGCATCTTGCATTCGGCCAGCATATAATAGATCTCGGCCAAACGAATCACAGGTACGTCCGGATCGCCTTTCCGCTTGAACTCTTCCTGAGTCGGACGCGGACTGCGTTTCGTCACACGTACCCCGGAGTTTTCTTCTGCCGTCGCAACCGTCGAAGGTAACGAAGCCACATCCGGATAAAGCGGATCTTTTCCGACCTTGGCAAAATGAGCGATCTGGTCGACAACCGTGATCACCTCTCCGGCATACTCGCGCGTACCCGTACAAACCCATTCCGGATTCAGCGGATTCACCAATTCGCCAACGATAAACATACCGCGATATTTGCCATTGCCTTCATATACATAAGGTTGCTTACGGATATCCTTATCATTGAACTTCGCATACGCTCCACCCAGCTTATATGGATAACGCTTACCCGTAGGATCGAGACTCGGCACCAGTCCGAGAGCATTGTCCGAACCGGAACCTTCCAGTCCACCCAGGTAGTTCTTATAGTTATAAGGAACCATCATGCCCCAATACATGGCATCCGTCTCGGTCTTTGCATTCTGGCTGGGTACGGACCAGATCAGCTCAGGACAACGTTCGTTGTCAAATCCGAATATGTTCGTCCAATCCGTTTCCAATGCATACTGTCCGTACTTACCGTCGATAATGTCCTGACAGATCTGGGCGGCTTCGGTAAACATCTCCTTGCCGATATAAGACTTGGCATTGAAATACAAACGAGCCTGCAAGGCTGCACCGGCTGCACGATGGATCGAACCGGTTTCCATCCCTCCCAGTTCTTCTTTGATCGGAAGATTCGGAACGGCTATTTTCAATAAGGAATCGATGAAGTTAAATGTCTCGACATCCGTCGAACGTCCTTTCACTTCGCTCTGTGTCGTCGTGTACAAAGGCACCCCTCCGAAGAAGTCCAAACCGTCCAAATAGAAGGACGCTGCCAGCGTACGTTGCTGGTTCAACATGGATTCGCGCGTACCCTCTTCAAAGCCCAATGCATCGAAATCGACATTTTCCAAATCTTCCAATGCATCCCAAGCCAAAGCGACTCCCATCGCAAAGTTGGTCCAGCCCGTCTCGACACGCGTCATGTCTTCCGTATACTCATGATGATGGAATTTCTGATAGACGGCCCCGTCATACCAGTCGCTACCACGCGTAGGCAGACAGAACTCGTCCGTCCCCAGTTCCTGCAACAACCAACGCGGACTGTCGTGGGCAATGTACCAGCGCCAGTGAGTAAACGGACGGTTGAAACGTTGCCATACGGCATCTTGTGAGCTATAAAAAGTCTCCGGGACCACCTGCGAATAAAAATCAGGTTCGACACTACAGGAAGTAGTGCATAGCAGGCAGATCACACCGGATAAAAACAATTGGAATATATTTTTCTTTTTCATCTTACAATCTTGTATTAGAAGTTAAACTGCATACCTAATGTCCAAGTACGGACGACCGGATAAAAATCGCTCCAGAACTTTTCCGTTCCTTTATCCCAGCCCGTGATATCCACCTCCGGGTTCATGCCGCTATAGCCGGTGATCGTGCAAACGTTACCCACCGTACCATAAATACGGATCCGGTCGATCAGGTTGTTCGTGTACTTCTTCATCGGAAGCGTATAACCCAGCGTGATCGCATCGAT
>OJSQ01003685.1_pt1 | contig 10647 bp, 12 predicted proteins | sample 1599551 | NCBI WGS metagenome assembly OJSQ01 (sample SAMN04168659, study PRJEB22393) | human gut metagenome | biome: human gut microbiome; feature: stool | host: Homo sapiens | collected 2014-05-12
GCTTGAGCAGGTTGGACAGCATACCGCCCGGCACCTGATACAGCAGCGTATTGGCGTCCACGCCCAGCATTTTCGGGCTGAGCTGGCCGCTGGCCAGATATTTCTCACGCAGCTTGGCGAAGTGCTCGCGCACCACGTTCAGCTTTTTCAGGTCAAGGCCCGTGTCGTAATCGGTACCCTGAAGCGCAGCCACAAGGCTCTCGGTGGGCATATGGCTGGTGCCCAGCGACAGCGGGCTGATGGCCGTATCAATAATATCCGCGCCCGCCTCAATGCCCTTCAGGATGGACATGGAAGCAAGGCCGGAGGTGTAGTGGCTGTGGATGTCCACGGGGATGGAAACAGTCTCTTTCAAGGACTTCACCAGTTCATAGGTGGAGTACGGCGTCAGCAGGCCGGCCATATCCTTGATGCAGATGCTGTGCGCGCCCATCTCCTCCAGGGTCTTGGCGTACTTGGCGAAATACTCGTTGTTGTGCACGGGACTCAGCGTATAGCTGATGCAGCCCTGCACATGCGCCTTTTCCTTAATGGCGGCTTTGATGGCCGTTTCCAGATTGCGCGGATCGTTCAGCGCGTCGAAAATACGCAGGATGTCAATGCCGTTGGCAACGGACTTCTGCACGAAATACTCGACGGCGTCGTCCGCGTAATGGCGGTAGCCCAGCATGTTCTGGCCGCGGAACAGCATCTGCAGCTTGGTGTTCGGCATTTCCTTGCGCAGGATACGCAGGCGGTCCCACGGGTCCTCGTCCAGGAAACGGATGCAGGAGTCAAACGTCGCGCCGCCCCAGCACTCTACGGAGTAATAGCCCACTTCATCCATCGCAGGCAGGATGGGACGCATCTCGTCCATCGTCATGCGCGTAGCGATCAGAGACTGATGCGCGTCGCGCAGGGCGACCTCGGTAATCTTAATCGGTTTTTTTGCCAAAATCGTTCACCTCTCTGTTCAGTTCAGGGAAACGAGCAGATCGCCCACGTTCACAACGTCGCCCTTGCGGCAGTTCACGGAAGCAACCGTGCCGTCCTGCGGCGCAACGATCTCGTTCTCCATCTTCATGGCTTCCAGGATGCACAGCACGTCGCCGGCCTTGACGGAAGCGCCCACAGCGGCCTTCACGTCCAAAATGTTGCCGGGCATCGGAGCCGTAACGGTGACAGCGCCGGTGCTGCCTGCGGCGGCAGGCGCGGCAGGCGCGGCGGGCGCAGGAGCGGCAGCCGGGGCCGGGGCAGCTGCGGGAGCCGGAGCTGCAGCAACAGGCGCGGCAGCGGCGCCGCCGGCGGTCTCTTCCACAGTAACGTTATAAGCGGTGCCGTTTACGGTGATATTGAAAGTTTTCATGGGATATCCTCCTGTTTATTATCTTTACTATTTCAATTACAGAGACATGTTGCCGTGTTTCTTCGGCAGACGCTGGGTGCGTTTGGTGGAAAGCATATCCAGAGCGGATACAACGGCGGCGCGCACGCCTGCGGCGGGCACTGCCATATCGGCCAGGCCGGCTTCCACGGCAGCGGCGGCGCTGCACACATCGGCAGCATACCGGGCGGCCAGCTTCGCGGTATCGGCCGCGATATTGGTGCCGTTCTCCAGCTCATCCTTATACAGCACGGTAACGGCTGCCTTCGGGTCCAGCGGGGCCACGGTGCAGCCCTCGACAGCGATCGTCAGGTCCGCGTTTGCCAGCGCGGTATACGCAACGCCCACGGCCTTGCCCGTGATGACAGCCACCTTCGCGGTGGTAGCGTCGGCGTAAGTACCTGCCAGACGCGCAGCTTCGCGCAGGCCGCCCGCCATATCATCGGAAGCGCTCTTTACAAAGCCGTCGGTATTTACAAGCGTGACAACCGGAATGCTGAACGCATCGCACAGACGTACAAAACGCGCGGCCTTGGACACGCAATTGCGGCACAGCACATCCTCGGCGCCCTTGGTGGCGACAATTCCCACCACATTGCCCGCCACCGTCGCCAGCGCGGTGTAAACGGTTTTGCCATAGCCCGCATACAGCTCGACTGCGCTGTTTGCGTCCGCGATGCTGGCTGCGGCTTCCACCGGGCAGTATTTCGCCAGGTTCAGCGTGCCCGCAGGAGCGGACGGCTCAAACACGGCGGGGCCGGCCAGATTGTTGGCAGGCAGCAGGCCCACGATGTGGGCAGCTTTCTCGGCAGCTTCCTCAGCGGTGGGCACCACGATGGCAGCCACACCAGCCTTGGCAGCGGCAGCGGCAGAACCGGCATTGGCGACCTTATCGCCCTTGGCGGCAGCGGTAAAGGGAGCGGTGAAGAACAGCTCTGCATCCTCTGCCATCACGCAGACGTCTGCATTGGCAGCGCTCAGTGCGCTGGTGCCGCCGCATACGCCGGTGACGACTGCGATCTGGGGGATGACACCGGAAACCTTGGCGATGGTAGCGTTCAGCTTGGCGCTGGCGGTCAGAACGTCCAGACCCTCAGCCAGCTTAGCGCCGACAGAGTTGTAGAACGTGACCACCGGGCAGCCGGTCTGAGCAGCCATCTCCAGGACCTTGATGTTCTTCTCAACGTCCTTGACAGAGACAGCCTCGCCGTTCTGGTAAACAGCATAAGCCTGCTGACCAGCCGCATAGCCGCAGGCAGCACTCACTGCGCCGTCCGCAAACAGTGCGGTATACTCCCCGTCATCGAAAAACTTGGCGAGGATTTCTCCTTTGGTACTCTTTGAAGCCATGGTAAGACCTCCTGCTTTTCTATTTTGAGCTTTTTATTTTGAGCTTTCAAAATTAGTATCATTATACCTTATTTTGAGAGCGTTCACAAGGGCTGAAAGGCCCATTTTGCGGAAAAATTTCACAATCTTTTCCAGAATCAGACGGTTTTTGCGCCGTGAAAGCTGAAAAGCCGATCACTTTCTCCGTTTTTCGGAGGCAGTGCCGCTGCCCACAGGGCCCTTGGGGCGGCGGGCGGCAGCCTTGGACTGCAGCGATGCGCTGCGGGTCTGGGCGCGGCCCTTGGCGGCGGCGGCACGCAGACCGTTGACCTCTGCCTTGGTCAGTTCACGGTAGGTGCCGGGCTTGAGCATTCCCAGCTTGACCACGCCCTCGGCGTTGCGCTTCAGGCGGACGACCTCCAGACCAACGGCCTCGCACATGCGGCGGATCTCGCGGTTCTTGCCCTCTTTCAGGGTCATCTCCATCACGGTGCGGCCAGGCTCATCGGTGACGACGTTGATGGCGCAGGGCATGGTCTTGGTGCCATCGTCCAGAACAACGCCGGAGCTCATCTTCAGGATCTGGCTCTCATCGGCCCGGGGCTGCACAGTGACGCGGTACAGCTTGGAGATGCCGCCCGACGGATGGGTGACAGCCTGCGCAAAGGCACCGTCGTTGGTCATCAGCAGCAGACCCTCGCTGTCCTTGTCCAGGCGGCCCACCGGGTACAGGCGGGCGGGGATATCGCTGACCAGCTCCATAACGGTCTTGCGGCCCAGCTCATCGCTGGCAGTGGTCACATAGCCGCGGGGCTTATACAGGGCCAGATAGTAGAGCTGCTGGTTCTTCTGGATGTAGATGCGCTCGTCATCCACATGCAGCACATCCCGGTTGGGGTCCATCTTGTCGCCCACCTTGACGGGGTGGCCGTTGACCTTGACACGGCCCTCGGCAATGATCTGCTCGGCCGCGCGGCGGGAGCACAGGCCCTGCTCGGCCATGATCTTCTGAATACGTTCTTCTGCCATAATAAAACTCCTTGTGCGCCTCCCGGCGCTCAAAAGCGCACGCCGGAGCATGCGCTGAAAAAACTGCAAGTTGGATTCTTGCAGTTACGGCGATGTTCGGAGGACGGCGGGCAGTTTCCTGAGCAAGTGTCCGCTGGGGTGGGACCCTGCTGCCGCAGGCAGTAGGGCGGGCGATGGAATGGCCCGTTTCACTTGCGAGGGAAAGCTGCCCGCTGGCCGTTACTGCCCACTTTTGGGCGCAGCAGGCTCGTCCTTTTTAATGAGTGCGCTGACCTTTTCCACCAGCTCGGGGATCATGGTCAGGGCGCGGTCCACAGTGTTGTTGCCGTCAGAGAGCTGGATGGTGCGGACGCAGCCATCCTTGACCACCAGGAATGCCACGGGCTGGATGTTGACACCCGCGCCGGAGCCGCCGCCGAACAGATCCTTGTTGGCGGCGTTCTTGCCGTCGAAATCGGTACCGGCAGAGGCAAAGCCGAAGCTCACCTTGGACACCGGCAGGATGGTGGTGCCGTCATCGGTGGTGATGGGCTTGCCGACGATGGTGTTGGAATCCACCATCTGACGGATCTTGTCCATCGTAACGTTCATCAGGTTTTGAATGGGATGCTCAGCCATAATTCGGCCTCCTTACTTCTATATCGGGGAGCGGAACGCCGCTCCCACGGAACCACTTCCCTGCCCTGTACGGGCCGGGACGCGGACGCACCATACAAAAATATTATACCCGAGCTAGATAAAAACGTCCAGTACCTTTTCGCGCCAGAACGCATACAGAACGCGCAGAAGCGTGAAAACGATGGCGTAGGCCCGGGCCGTGACCCGGAAGGAAACGTGATCCTTTACGGTGGGCTCGGCGCTGCCGAAATCCGGCAGGAGCCGGAGCTGCTTAAAGTCCAGATAGAGGAACCGGTCCAGGAAACCCAACGTCGGGTAGAGCCAGGCGTTCAGCCTGCCATAGCTGCGGGCAGCCTCGGCAGGGTCATCGCCCCGGACACCGAGGACAACGTCGATCCGGGTGAAGCGCAGGGAGCCGATGATGGCCCGGGTGAGCTTTCCCGCCCCTTTTAAGATGGTGCAGACGGTCTGCAGGGTCAGCTTCGCCTTCTGGCGGGGCGGGGCTTCCTTTTTGGGCTTCTGTGCGCCGGATGTTTTCTTCTTTTTTTCTTTTTTCTTTTTCTCCGGCTTTTCCGGCGCGGGATACCGGAACACCGGGAAGGTGATGCCCAGTGCACCGGCCTTTACCTGAAAGATGCCCTCCGCCCACTGCACATCGGCACAGAAGGGGCAGAACATGAGCAGCAGACCCAACACCAGCACCACCAGCAGCAGGATGCCCACCCCTTTTAAGAGGAACAGCAGCGCTGTGCCGATACCAGCGAGAACACTCCACAGGACGCTCATTGGGCCGCCTCACTTTCCGTGCCCCGCACCGGGGGCAGATCTTCCAGACTGGACAGGCCGAAGCACCGCAGGAACACGTCCGTGGTGCGGAAAGCCACCGGTCTGCCGGGCAGGTCGAGACGGCCCGCTTCTTCAATGAGCCCCTTTTCCAGCAGGCCCGACACACTGGAGGAGGAATCCACGCCGCGCACCTGCTCGATGAAGGCGCGGGAGACAGGCTGGTTGTAGGCGATGACGGTCAGGGTCTCCATGGCCGCCGGGCCCAACGGGATGGAACGGCGGGTGTCCAGCACACGGCGGACGCACTCCGCAAATTCCGTTTTGGTGGCCAGCTGCCAATGGGTGTTCAGGTGGAGCAGGCACAGGCCGCTGTCCTCTTTCTGGCAGCGCTCGTGCAGTGCTTCCAGCGCAGATTCCACGCTGGCGGTGGGCAGCTGCAGCGCCTGGGCCAGCTTGTCGGCCCCGATGGGCTCCGCGTAGGCAAAGAGCATTGCTTCCACTGCGGCACGAATTTGTTTCTGATTCATTGCTCCTCCTTTGTGCGGTCAATGCGGCCCCGGCGCATCTTCAGTTCGCCCTCCGGGCCAAGCGTCACACGGCCGCCGCGCACCAGCTCCAGCAGCGCCAGAAAGGTGGCCACGTTGGCCCCCCGGGTCTGGCGGCGGGAAAACAGCTGGTCCATCTTTTTTGCACCGCCTGCAATGAGCTGGCGCAGGATGTAGACCACCCGGCTGCTCACCGAGACCTGCGGAGCCGACACCAGCGGCTCAAACTGCTGCTGAGTGGGCATTTTGCGGACGGTGGTGCGCCCCATCAGGGCCTGCCAGCAGTCTGCCAGCACCTGCGGCGAATGGAAGAGATCATAGGTGTTGTCCCATTCCAGCCGGGCCGGGGTGCGCACGAACACGGTATATTCCTCTCCCCGCTCCCGCAGACGGGCAGCCATCCGGCGGCACTGGTCATATTCAATGAGCTGGCCGGTGAGCTCCTGCTTCATCCGCTCGCCCTCTTCACTGCGGGGCAGCAGCAGGTAGCTCTTCATCTCCACCAGGTGGGCGGCCATCTCGATAAAAGCGCTGGAAATTTCAGGGTCGGTGCTCTCGGCCGATTCCACCGCGCGGGTGTACTGGTCGATGAGCTCCAGAATGGGGATGTTGTGCAGGTCCATCTTGTGCTTCTGCACCAGCGTGAGCAGCAGCTCCAGCGGGCCCTCAAAATCCTCCAGACGGAAGGTCAGTTCTTCTGCCACTCAGATCACCGTCCCGATGGTTGCATAATACGCAGAATAGGCGATCTGGTCGATGTAGCCGGTGCCGAGATCCAGCAGATCCCAGACCACATCATTGAAGGTGCCCAGCACGCCATCCAGCACACCGGCCCAGACAGCCGCCAGCAGGATGACGAAGATGACGCGCTCGTACCGCATGATCTGAAAGTAGATGCGCTGGGGCAGCACCACCAGCAGGATGCGGCTGCCGTCCAGCGGCGGGATGGGAATGAGGTTGAACACCGCAAGGCCCACATCCATCATCACTAAGTATTGGAGGAAGCGGGCTGCGAAAATCGTGATCATGGTGGTAGGGGCCCAATAATACAGGATCTTCCACGCCACCATGCCGAGGTAGGCCAGCAGCAGATTGGCTGCCGGGCCTGCCAGCGCGGTGAGGGCCATGCCCCACTTGGGGTTTTTGAAATTGCGGGGGTCGGTGGAAACAGGCTTTGCCCAGCCCACCCCGGCAAAGATCATGCAGAGGGTGCCCACGAGGTCAAAGTGGCGGAACGGGTTCAGGCTGATGCGGCCCTCCCGCTTTGCGGTGGGGTCGCCCAGCAGCCAGGCGGCCAGCGCGTGGCCCGCCTCATGGAACGGGATGGCAATCAGGGTCACCAGTGCCCGGATGAGATAATACATTCCTTGTGCGGTCATTCGTTTCTCCCTCGATTGGATTTTACTCTATTGTACTATTTTTTCGCTTTTGGGGCAAGGGTTTGGCCCTGCAAGAAAAAAGTTGCAGAAAAATCAAATTTGCTCTTGCTTTTTCTCCGCATCTCTGGTAAAATAGTCAAGCTGATTATTTTGAATTCCATACTTCACTGTAGGAGGTGCAAGTACCATGGCTAAGTGTGAATGCTGCGGCAAGGGTGTTACCTTCGGTATCAAGGTCTCCCACTCTCATCGCCGTTCCAACCGTACCTGGAAGCCGAATGTCCGTCGTGTCAAGGCGGTCGTGGAGGGTTCTCCCAAGTATATCTACGCATGCTCCCGTTGCCTGCGCGCTGGCAAAGTCACCCGCGCTGTCTAAGCTGATGCGTATTGCCGGTCACTTTGTCGAGTGGCCGGCTTTTTATTTTATCTCGGAACATGGGAGGAAACAAACGATGGCTCTGCCGAGCGACCCGATCATGCTTTTGAGCGTGGTCAACCTGAAACTGCGCGATTTTTACCCCAGCCTCGACGCCCTCTGCGACGACATGGACGCCGATAAGGACGCCCTGTGCAAGGCACTTTCCGCCGTGGGCTATGCCTACGACGCGGCACGCAATCAATTCATCTGACAGGAGGAGCATTTTCATGATGGAAGGCACTTATTATAAGGAGTGGAGCGCGGTGCTCGACCGCGAGATGGAGTTCAAGGTCTACGGCCACGGCGGTGTGCCGGTGCTGGCACTGCCCGCCCGGGGCGGCCGCTTCTACGACTGGGAGAACAACGGGATGCCCGACGCAGCGGCCCGTCTGCTGCACGAGGGCAAAATTCAGCTCTTCTGCGCCGACAGCATCGACGGCGAGAGCCTGCTGGCGGGCAATGAGTCTCCCCGCCGCCGGGCCGAGATGCAGGAGAAGTATTTCGTCTACCTCACCAGCGAGCTGGCCGCGCGCATCGCGGAGCTGAATGCCCCCGAGCGCAAAGAGAAGCCCCTCATCTGGTGCGTGGGCGTGGACACCGGCGCCTATCAGGCCGTCCAGTGCCGCCTGCGCCGTCCCCGGACCTTTGCGGGTGCAATGGGCCTCTCCGGCCTCTACGATATGGGCCGCTTCCTCGGCAGCGCAGAGGACGACCTCGTCCTCCGCAGCAGCCCCCTCGCCGCCCTGCACAAGAACGGCATCTGCGACAGGAATGTTCTGTCCAAGGCCGAGGAGAACAGCCTGCTGCTCTGCGTGGGTCAGGGCGGCTATGAGGGCGATGCCCTCGCCGACACCCAGGCTCTGGCCGACACCCTGAGCGAAGTCGGCTTCCCCTGCCACCTCGAAGTCTGGGGCGGCGACGTCTCCCACGACTGGTACTGGTGGGGCAAGGAGTTCGGGATGTTTGCCGAGCGTCTGTTCGGCTGAGCGTAAGGAGGATGCGGGATGTCTGAATTCATCGTCGGCGCACGGGGCCACGATTTTGGCCGTCACAGCGTGGAAGAACTGCTCAGCTCCATCGGGGACGCAGGGTTCCGCTGCACCCAGCTGGCCTACACCAAGGCCGTGGAGGGCGTCAAAAGCTATGCAGACGTGACCCCTGAGCTGGTGGCCGCCACCAATGCCGCCGTCCGGAAGAGCGGCGTGTCCATCGCCGTGGACGGCACCTACGTTGAGCTGAGCTATGCGGACGAGGACAAGCGCCGCGCCGAGGTAGCGAAGGCCCTGAGTCAGGTGCCGGTGGCAAAAGCCCTCCGGGCCGGCTGCATGGGCAGCGAGACCACCAACATGGCAAAGCAGCCCACCGTCAGCCGCAGGGAAGCGCAGGAAGCACTGCTTCGCAGCCTGGGCGAGATCCTGCCCGTCTGCGAGGAGCAGGGTGTGCTCTTCGCGGTGGAGTGCGTCTACTACCACGCCATGAACACCCCCGAGGCTGTCAAGATGGTGCTGGACACCATCGCCAGCCCCAACCTGCGGGTCATCTGCGATCTGGCGAACTACGTCGGCCCCGAGAACGCCTCGGTGGACGCACAGCGCCGCCTCTGGGACAAAGTCGGCAGCTGGTACGGCGACAAGATCGTGGCCGTCCACTTCAAGGGCCAGAACTTCAAGCCCGACGGCACCCTCTACTCCACCAGCCTCGAGGACTCCTGTGTGGACTACAGGGGCGGCTTCGAGATGCTGCGCGCCCTGCCCCAGCCTGTTCTTCCCGTCCTGCGGGAAGAGGCTGTCCCGGCCCGCGCCGCCAGCGATCTTGCGTTCATGAAGAGCTTTTTCTGAGTTTTCGATAAAAAGATAAGAGGCTGCTAAACGCAGCCTCTTTTTGTTTAATCCGTATCGTATTCCACGCCGCCCTGCGCGGCATCCCCGCCGGCGGGCGTCCCGGTATCCGAAGGCGCTTCCGATCCCGCCGGGGCATCGGCGGGGACATCGCCTGCGATATAGAGCACGATGGTGGTTCCCACCTCCACCATGCTCCCGGCGTCCTCGCTGGCCGAGACGACGCAGCCCGCCGCCTCGGAGCCGTCGTTGACCACGGTGAAGCAGGTGGCGTTCAGACCCTTGGTGGCCAGCTCCTGCACGGCGCTGTCCTGCGTCTGGCCGATGATGTCGGGCATCTCCATCATCTGGGGGCCCCGGCTGACCACGAGGCTGATGGTGTCCCCCTTCTGGATGACCTCGCCCGCCTCCGGCGTCTGCCGGATGATTCGGCCCTTCTCCACCGTGTTGCTGTATTCCAGCGTAACATAGAAGAGGTAGTCGTTGATATAGCTGCGGTTGTTCCGCACCTCCGCGTCATAGTCGCGGCCCACGAGATCTGGCGTCAGGGCGACGGTTTCGTTTACCGGCTCGCTGGCGGCCTCGCTGACGGAGTCCGGCTCCGAGGGCGCGGGGCGGGCGTCGTTCTGGCGGCTCAGAAGCCCCCAGAGGATCAGCACAATGAGGACGCTCAGCAGGATGAGGATGCCGGCCAGCAGGTTGCGGACGCTGAGCAGCTCGGCCTTTGCGGGCGCTCTCGTCTCCTGCGGGGCGGGAGACGTCCGGGGGGCCAGGCTCCGGGCCAGCTCCTCGGCATACTCCCGCTCCGAGAGGGCGCGGAAGAGCTGCTGGACGGTCTGGATGCGCTCCACCGGCTTGAGGCGGAGGCCCAGATACAGCGTCTCCGAGACGTAGGGCGGCACAGCCGAGGAGACGGTGCGGGCCTTGGGGTTGGAGTCGGAGACGAGGCGCTGGGCCGCCGGGACGGGGCTTACCCCGCAGACCATCCGGTAGAACACCGCCGCAAGGCTGTATTCGTCGGTGTAGCGGCCCTCGAACTCCGCCGTGGAATACTGCTCCGGGGCCGAGTAGCCCTCGTACAGCTGCTCGTGGAGGCCGCTGCCCGCCGTCCGCAGGCCCACCGTCGCATAGCCCGTCAGCCGGGCGCGGCCATTGTCCAGAATGCGGATGTTGGCCGGGCAGATGCCCCGGTGCACCAGCCCCACCTGATGCATGGCCTCCACCCCCCGGAACACCGGCTCGAGCATCGCGCAGGCCTGCTGCGGCGTCACAGTGCCGTGCTCTTCGAGCCACTTCTGGAGCGGACAGCCGCCGGGGTTCTCCATGACGGCGTAGACCGTGT
>OJSQ01003688.1_pt1 | contig 10643 bp, 6 predicted proteins | sample 1599551 | NCBI WGS metagenome assembly OJSQ01 (sample SAMN04168659, study PRJEB22393) | human gut metagenome | biome: human gut microbiome; feature: stool | host: Homo sapiens | collected 2014-05-12
CGCAGAAGCTGGACAGGCTCATGGCAGCAGCACCGAACATGGGATTCAGGGTCAGACCGAAGGGAATGAACAGACCAGCCGCCAGCGGGATGCCGATGATATTGTAGATGAACGCCCAGAACAGGTTCTCGTGGATGTTCCGCAGGGTGGCGCGGCTGAGGCGGATGGCCGCAGGCACGTCCGAGAGCTTCGAGTTCATCAGCACGACGTCGGCGGCGTCGATGGCCACGTCGGTGCCTGCGCCGATGGCAATGCCGGTGTCGGCACGGGTGAGGGCGGGGGCGTCGTTGATGCCGTCGCCCACCATGGCCACCTTGCCGCTGGCCTGCAGCTGGCGGATGACGGCCTCCTTGCCGTCGGGCAGGACGCCCGCGATGACCTCGTCCACGCCCGCCTGCCTGCCGATGGCGTCGGCGGTGCGCTGGTTGTCGCCGGTGAGCATCACGACCCGGATGCCCATGTTCTGCAGCTGACGGATGGCTTCGGGGCTGTCCGCTTTGATGGTGTCGGCCACGGCGATAACGCCCAGCAGACGGCCTGCGCCGCCGAAGAAGAGGGGAGTCTTGCCCTCAGAGGCCAGCTTTTCAGCCTGCTGTGCCAGTGCGGCGGGCAGGGTGAGCTTGGTCTGGATGAAGGCGGCATTGCCGGCATAGATGTCCATGCCGTCCAGCTTGGCCGCCAGACCGTTGCCCGGCAGGGCCGCGAAGTCAGTGACTTCCGGGGGAGTGATGGCCTTTGCCTCGGCGTCGGCCAGAACTGCCTTTGCCAGAGGGTGCTCGCTGCGGCTTTCCAGCGCAGCGGCCAGCGTCAGCAGCTCCGTCTCGGTGACGCCCTCGGCGGGCAGCAGGTCGGTGACGCGGGGCGCGCCCTCGGTGATGGTGCCGGTCTTGTCCAGCGCCACGATCTGGGTGCGGCCTGCGGCTTCCAGCGAAGCGGCAGTCTTGAAGAGGATGCCGTTCTTGGCGCCGAGACCATTGCCCACCATAATAGCCACAGGTGTTGCAAGGCCCAGTGCGCAGGGGCAGCTGATGACCAGAACGGAGATGCCGCGGGCCAGCGCATAGCCCAGCTCATGGCCCAGCAGCAGCCAGACGATGGTGGTGAGGACGGCGATGGAGATGACCGCCGGGACGAAGAAGCCCGACACGGTGTCGGCGATTTTTGCGATGGGAGCTTTGGTGGCGGCGGCATCGCTGACCATCTTGATGATCTGAGCCAGCGTGGTATCCTCGCCCACGCGGGTAGCCTCGCAGCGGAGGAAGCCCGACTGATTGGTGGTGGCGGCGCTGATTTTGTCGCCGACGGCCTTGTCCACCGGGATGCTCTCGCCGGTCAGGGCGCTCTCATTGACTGCACTGGTGCCTTCCAGCACCACGCCGTCCACCGGGATATTCTCGCCGGGGCGGACCACAAAGACGTCACCCTTCTGCACGTCGGCGATGGCCACGGTCACTTCCGCGCCGTCCCGCACCAGCGTGGCGGTCTTGGGGGCCAGCTTCATCAGGCTCTTGAGGGCGTCGGTGGTCTTGCCCTTGGAGCGGGCTTCCAGCATCTTGCCCACCGTGATGAGGGTCAGGATCATGGCGGCAGACTCGAAGTAGAACTCCATCATATAGTGCATGACGAGCTCGTCGCTGCCGTCCACCTGGGCGCGAGTCATGGCGAAGAGGGCGTAAGTGCTCCACACGAAGCTTGCCATGGAGCCGAGGGCCACCAGCGTATCCATGTTGGGTGCGCCGTGGATGAGGCCCTTGAAGCCGTTGATGAAGAACTTCTGGTTGATGACCATGACGATGCCCGCCAGCAGCAGCTGGACAAGGCCCATGGCGACGTGGTTGCCATCGAACCAGTGGGGCAGGGGCCAGCCCCACATCATGTGGCCCATGGAGAAGTACATCAGCACCAGCAGGAAGCCCAGCGAGGCGATGAGGCGGCGCTTGAGCTTCGGTGTCTCGTGGTCAGCCAGTGCATCGAGGTCGGTGCTGGCGTCCGAAGCCTTACTGGCAGAGGCGGTCTTCGGGCTTGCGCCGTAGCCTGCCTCCTGCACCGCCGAGAGGATGGCGGCAGGGGAGGCTGTGCCTTCCACGCCCATGGAGTTTGTCAGGAGGCTCACCGAGCAGCTCGTGACGCCCGGCACCTTCTTCACGGCCTTTTCCACCCGGGCAGAGCAGGCCGCGCAGCTCATGCCCGTGACATTGTATTGTTCCATTGCGGATTCCTTTCCCTCTTATAGGATGCCCGGAACGGGGTCATTTCATGAGCCGGGGCAGCAGCTGCAGCAGTTCGTCCAGCTTCTGCGTCCCGCCGGCTCTCAAATCGTCGGCCACGCAGGTGCGGACGTGCTGGCTCAGCAGCTCTTTGGAAAAGCCGTTCAGTGCAGCGTTCACCGCAGCCACCTGCACCAGAATATCGGCGCAGTAGACGTCCTTGTCCAGCATCGCGTGGATGCCGCGCACCTGGCCCTCGATGCGGCTCAGCCGGTTGGCAAGGGCGCGGTACTCCTCAGGGGTACGGTCCTTGTGGCGGCAGCAGGAGAGGGCAGTGTCCTTTTCGGCAGGCTCAGCGGCGCAGCAGGGCTTTTTTTCAGCATCGGTCATAGCAGATGACTCCTTTCCGGGTGTATCAGTGTGAAGAGGAGATGTACCCTGTGGGGGTAAATCTCCCGACATCTTGATTTTACCACTTGGGGGTATCTGTTTCAAGTGGATAGAATACGCTAACTGTGAAAATTATGTGAAAACAAAAGCGGCGAAATGCAGAAACGGGAGCCTCCCGGTGAAGGAAAGCTCCCGTTTCTGTTTAGGATAGGAAAGAGAATGTCATAAATAGGAGGGAGGGGGGTCACAGATTGGTGTAACCCATCAGATAGCGGTCCACCTCGGCGGCACATTCCGCAGAGTCCCTCTTAATGCCGGTAAAAAGAAAAGGCGTCCCAGATGGGTCGGCGAAGACTCATCTGGAACGCCCTTGTTCCGGATAACAAGAATATTATACAAAGGTGCTGAAAAAGATTCAAGTGACAGCTGCACCAAATGTGGGTACACCGGCCCTCTTTTTTCTTGTTCAAAACAGACACACCCGGTGGGAAAAAGTATGGCTTATCAAGGCCGCGCTTTCCGATGAGCCGATGGATAAATCGCTCATGCCGCTGCACGGAAGGTGTGACCCAGCGGCCTTTTTGTAGAAAAATGACAAATATTTGCCCAAAAGATTGTTGACAAAAGCCATTGAAAAACCTATAGGGGGGGGGGGTAAAATAAAAGAAGGAAAAACCACGAAACAGGAGGTAAAAATTATGCGGTTACGGAAAAATATGAAGCGGACGGCAGCGGCCGTCCTGGCCCTGAGCATGGCAGTGTCGGCAGTTGCGGCCCCGGCCTCGGCTGCTTACATCTGTGATGTGAGTCAGGGCAACGTGGAAGTCTCTGTGGATACTGAGGGCAATAAGAGCATCAAGGTCGGCGGTGTGGCTGTCGAGGACAATGGTGACGGCAAAGATGAAATCATCATCACCGGCGACAACACCAAGTCCACCGCAAGCCTGAACGCAGAGGAAGAGAACACTTCCGAGGCTGAGAAGTCCGCTGAGGTTGAAAAGTCCGGCGAAAACACCTCCGAGGTTGAAAAGTCCGGCGAGACCAAGACCGAGGGCGAGGGGAAGACCCAGAACTCCGCCGCTGAGAACAAGGAGCAGGCCGAAGAGCCCGGCTCTCTGGAGCTGCTGGCCCCGGAGGACGAGGAGAAGAAGGACGAGCAGAAAAAGACTGAGCAGAAGCCCGCCGACTCTCAGGAGCCGGAACAGGACAAAAAGACCGAAAAGACCTCCGATCAGGTGATCGAGTACGGCCAGTATGACGCCGAAGCCCAGCAGGAGGCCGCCAAGCCTGTTGTCAAGCAGGAGACCCAGGAAAAGAAGGCCGATGAGGAGAAGACCTACGAGGCTACCAACGCCCCCACCACCCTCACCGAAAAGGCGCAGGCCGCTGCCAACAATGTGGTGAGCATCATCAATAACTCTACCAACGTCCTGAAGGTCATCCTGCGAAATCTGAAGGTGGATGCAGGGAATACTGCCGAGAATGCTGTGACCGTTTCCGGCACCGGCGATGTGACGCTGGAGCTGGATGGCAAGAACGAGCTGAAGGGCGGCAGCTACTGGAGCAACGATGAGAGGTCAGATAGCGATCTCAGTGGAGGTCATGGCCTGCACGCTAAAGGTGAAGGTACGCTGACCATCCAGGACGAAGACAAAAACGGCAGCCTCACCGCTGCGGGTGGAGATGTTGAAACTTCAAACCTTGGTTTTACGATGAATGGTCAGTGGCTTAATGGCGGTGATGGCATCCGTGCCAAGAATCTCACGGTGTCCGGTGCCGAGCTCAAGGCCGAGGGCGGCGATTCCAACGTGACAGGAACATCGGATGTGATGTCCGGTGGTGGAACTGGCATCCGAGTGGATAAGGGAACGGCCAAGCTCCTTGATGATGCCCACATTACCGCAAAGGGCGGCGATGGATACACAGATAATAACAAGGAAGCATCGGGCGGTGCCGGAATTTCGATAGGTGCAAATGCAGAAATCGAGGGAGTTTCGATTTCCGCTACAGGTGGAAGTGCAGAGTCAAAGAAATATGCAGGCGCCGGTAACGCAATGAATCTTTACGGAAACTATGGACAATATGCTGTGAGCATGAAGGATTCTACGCTGGAGCTCACCGGCGGGGACGCAAAAGCCGAAGGTGAAGGTAATATGGGAGCAGTGCTCTCCATGATGTATCATAAAGAACACATATTGGAGAACCTGACGCTTACGGCTGTGCAAGGGAAAGCGGAGGCTCCTAAGCTATCGTTTAATGGCGGGACTTTGTACTTTAATGGCGGCACCCGTGAAATAGGCGGAAACAGCACCATCAACCTTGTGGGAACAAGGACGGACGGAGTCAAGGCAAAAGACAACACCGTGGTCAACCTGTATGTCCCTAAGGGCGAGACGCTGAAAAATTCCGATTCTGTGGACAATATCAGTACCGACGAAACGGGAAAGGTCAATATCTACGAAAACGCCACCACCACCAAAAACGAGGACGGCAGCATTACCGTCACAGGTGACCTGGTCGGCATCAAGCAGGACGGCCACAGCTACGAGCTGACGGCTACGGTAGAGCCCACCTGCACCACTCCGGGCAAGCGGGTCTACACCTGCACCACCCATGAGGGCGAGACCTACGAAGAGATCATCAGTGATGCACTGGGCCACCACTTTGTGAATGGCGTCTGCACCCGCTGCGGCGCACCCGAGAGCAACAGCGGCAGCTCTGCTGTCACCCTGACCGTTACCGGGGCAGGGGCCTACGAGACCTCTATTGCCGATGGCCGGTATGTTGTGGCAGTGCCTGCTGAGACTGCTGTCCTTTCCGGCTGTCTGAGCAACCTGAAGGAGCTGAAGGCTCAGGGCGTGAACACCCTCGTGTTCCGCACCCAGCTCCGTGAGACCGCTCTGAATATCGACAGCATGCTGTCTCTGGGCGTGGACGGCACCCTCTTTACCCTCACCCACTCCGGTGAGAGCGCAGAGCTGACGGTGGGCGGTTTTGCACACAACGAGCTGCTCCACTAAATAACCACCTCCCCAAGGCGGAGAGCTACCGCATCTCCCCGCTTTGTACGAAAACACCCCCGGCACGTTCCGCATCGTGCCGGGGGGCTTTTTTGCGCCGGGAGGGGCGGATGTTCAAAATTTTTTCATAATTCACTTGACAACAGGGTTTGTATGTAGTATACTCCACGGCAACCGAACAAACATACATACAAAGTGGGTTTGTACCAAATGGGAGGAACATCATGAGAGAGCGAATGTGTTGACAGACAAAAACGACTCTGGCTGTGGGCCTCGGCCTCATCGTGGGCCTCGTGTTCAAGGGCCACCACACCTATGTCACTGCTGTGGGTACCATCTACGCCCACGTCGTTTCGGCTGTGGTCATCCCGCTGCTGATTTTCAGCATCATTTCCAGCATTGCTGATATGGCTCGTACTGCCACCAACGTCGTCGGCGCTGCCGCCGCTACCACCCTTGTGGCTGCCACCGAAGGCCAGCTGGACAAGGCTGTGTACAATGGAGAGGGCGAAGTACCTGCTGCCGAGGCAGTCTGAGCACGTTTCAAAGTGCTTTTGAGACAAAACCTCAGGCAGATGAAGTGAAATAAAGTCCGGACAGCCCGCTGTGCAGAAAAATCATAATGGGCTGTTTTCTTTATAAAAGAAAGATTCGGCACGAAACTGTGCGCAGCAAAAGTACAAGTAATACTTATCTTACCTGAACTGTACTTCACATGAATACACATCAAGGGCAAAACTATACAAAATTCAAATCAAAATTTTGACGTGCAGTTGGTCAAACTACAGAAATCGTTGGGTCGAGGGTATAAATTTGGCAAAAAGTCTTTTCTTTCGGCGGTGGACGATGTATAATGCCGCCAAGGCACAAGGGTGTGCAGAAAGCTCCAGAGGGGGAGCGGAACACCTTGTGCATTTTTCAGAAACAGTCGCTTTAATACGTTAAAGCGGTGTTAGAGAGGGGAAAAGATATTATGAGATTCGATCGTCGTATTTCGCGCCGCAGCTTTCTGGCAGCAGCAGGCGTATCCGCAGCAGCTCTGGCCCTGACGGCCTGCGGCGGCTCCAGCTCCACGGCAGCGTCTACCGCTGCCTCCACCGGTGCTTCCAGCGCAGCTGGCACTGCCGCAGGCGGCACCCTGAACATCATGCTGGAGACTGAGGTCCAGTCTCTGGACCCGCAGATCGCCACCGACGGCACCTCCTTTGAGGTCATCGCCGACTACACCGACGGTCTGATGCAGATGGACGCCGACGGCGCAGCTGTCCCGGCCCTCGCCGAGACCTACGACATCAGCGAGGACGGCAAGACTTATACCTTCCATCTGCGCGATGCAAAGTGGTCCAACGGTGACGCCGTCACTGCAGCCGACTTCGTGTTCGGCTGGCAGCGTGCTGTTGACCCCGCCAATGCTTCCGAGTATTCCTACATGCTGTCTGACATTGGTCAGGTGGTCAATGCCGCAGAGATCATTGCCGGTGAGAAGCCCGTCACGGATCTGGGCGTGACCGCAGTGGATGACAAGACCCTCGAAGTTCAGCTGAACGTCCCTGTCAGCTACTTCCTGAGCCTGATGTACTTCCCCACCTTCTACCCTGTCAACGAGGCATTCTTCAACACCTGCAAGGATACCTTCGGCACCAGCCCCGACACCGTCCTGTCCAACGGTGCATTCATCCTGACCGACTACCAGCCCGCTGCTACCGCATTCGAGCTGACCAAGAACCCCGACTACTACGACGCTGCAAACATCGCTCTGGATGGTCTGGCTTACCAGGTCATCAAGGACAGCCAGCAGGCTCTGATGAGCTACCAGACCGGTGCTCTGGATCTGACCCTGCTGAACGGTGAGCAGGTCGATCAGGTCAAGGATGACCCCGAGTTCACCAGCGTGGGCGCCGGCTACCTGTGGTACATCAGCCCCAACATGGACGCTGTGCCGGAGCTGGCAAACCTGAACCTGCGCCGTGCCATCACCTTTGCACTGGATCGTGATTCCATCACCAATGACGTGCTGAAGGACGGCTCTTCTCCCGCCTACACCGCAGTGCCCGCACAGTTCGCCACCGGCCCGGATGGCAGCGATTTCAGCGCCGACCAGACCAAGTTTGCAGAGTTCTGCGCATACGATCCCGACAAGGCTGCAGAGTACTACGAGCAGGCCAAGGCTGAGCTGGGCAAGGATTCCTTCTCCTTCACCATGGTCGTCGATGCCGACGATGCTCCTCAGAAGGTCGCTCAGGTCGTTCAGGAGCAGCTGCAGACCACTCTGCCCGGCTTTACTCTGGAGCTGAAGGTGGAGCCCAAGAAGCAGCGCGTGCAGGATATGCAGGACGGTAACTTTGAGATCGGCCTGACCCGCTGGGGCCCCGACTACGCCGATCCCATGACCTATCTGGGCATGTGGGTCACCGGCAACTCCAACAACTACGGTCTGTGGAGCGATGCTGACTACGATGCCGTCATCGCAGAGTGCACCACCGGCGATCTGTGCACCGATCCCGAGGGCCGCTGGGAAGCCATGTATGACGCTGAGTCCATCGTGCTGGAGCAGGCCGCCATCTTCCCGCTGTATGGTCAGTGCAACGCCGAGATGATCTCTTCTGCCGTGACCGGCGTGGACTTCCACCCGGTTGCTCTGAACCGCGTCTTCAAGGACGCAAAGAAGAGCGTCTGATCCTGATCGAGAACTGAAATGCCGCACAGTGGCAGCGTGATTGCCGCTGTGCGACTTTTTGGCTTTTGCACTGTCCGCGTCCGGCGCACGGATGACCGCGGCAGAAAAAGCCGCCCTGTCTTGAGCAGGGAGAAGAAGAAACTTTAAGGGGGTCTACCCAACGTGAAAAAATACACGCTCAAGCGTATCATCACTTCGTTGTTTACGCTGCTGGCCATCCTGCTGGTGTTGTTCATCCTCATGCAGCTGATGCCCGGTTCGCCCTTCAACGATGAAAAGCTGACGCCGGAAATGCGCGCATCCCTGTACGCAAAGTACGGTCTGGATCAGCCCATCTATGTACAGTTCTTCCGCTATGTGACCAACATGCTGCGCGGTGACTTCGGCGTCAGCTACAATATCTCCAAGAACACGCCCATCTCCCAGCTGATCCAGTCCCGCCTGCCCATTTCCATCCGTGTGGGCGGCATGGCTGTCACACTGGGTGCCATCGTGGGCCTTGTGCTCGGCATCATTGCAGCCCTCAAGCGGGACACCATCTTCGACACTCTGGCCACCATCATCTCGGTCATCGGCGTGTCGGTGCCGTCTTACGTGATCGCACTGGCCCTGAGCTATACCTTTGGCTTCAAGCTCAAGTGGTTCCCCATGCTGTTCTCCGCAAAGGACGTGTTCGGCTCCAGTGTGCTGCCCAGCATCTCGCTGTCCATGTTCACCATGGCTTCCATTGCCCGCTTTACCCGCAGTGAAATGATCGAAGTTCTGGACTCCGATTATATGCTGCTGGCCGAGAGCAAGGGCATTTCCGGCCCGGCGCTGATCTTCCGCCACGCGCTGCGCAATGCGCTGATCCCCATTATCACCGTGCTGGCCCCGCTGATCGTGGACCTGATGACCGGCTCGCTGGTGGTGGAGAAGATCTTCGCCATTCCCGGCGTGGGCAGCCTGCTGGTGACGGCCATCCAGTCCAACGACTACAATGTGGTCATCAGCTTGAGCTTCATCTACAGTGCCATGTACATTGGCATCATGCTGGTCGTTGACCTGCTGTACGGCATCATCGACCCGCGCATCCGCTTGGCAAAGGGGGACGACTGATATGGCAGAAAAAGCGATTCACCTGGGCGGCGAAGCCACGGCTGATGCCATCGTCAGCGCGGTGGATACCATGTATTCCGAGCACACCTTCAACGAGAAGGACTTTGTGCTCAAGCATAACGACGCAGAGATCGCAATGGACTCGAACTTTGCCGCACAGAGCTTCTGGAAGGATGTGCGGGTGCGCTTCTTCCGCAAAAAGAGCGCGGTGCTCGGCCTGATCCTCGTTGTCTTTATCGTGCTGCTGGCGGCATTTGGCCCCGGCATGAACGAGTATACCTACTCCGGTCAGGAGCTGAGCCAGAAAAACTTTGCGCCCCGCGTGCAGATGCTGGAAAACTTCGGCATCTTCAACGGTGACGAGAAAATGAGCACCACCACCGGTTCCAAGACAGTGAATGCCTATGTGGAAAAGGGCAAGGAGGATGTCTACTACTGGTTCGGCAGCGACACCTATGGCCGCGATATCTGGACCCGCACCTGGGAGGGTGCCCGCGTGTCCCTGATCATCGCGGTTGCCGCCGCCATCATCGATATGGTCATCGGCATGAGCTACGGCCTGATCTCCGGCTACTTTGGCGGCAAGGTGGATATGATGATGCAGCGTTTTCTGGAAGTTGCCAACGGCATCCCCCGCCTGGTGATCGTCACGCTGCTTCTGCTGGTGCTCAAGCCCGGCATGATCACCATTATCTTTGCCCTGATGCTCACCGAGTGGGTGGGCATGAGCCGCATTGCCCGCGCTGAGATGCTCAAGCTGAAGGATCAGGAGTTCGTGCTGGCCTCCCGTACGCTGGGCGCAGGCAGCTTCTTCATCATCTTCAAGGAAGTGCTGCCCAACATCATCGGACCCATCATCACGCAGGTCATGTTCAGCATCCCCACCGCAATTTTCACCGAGGCATTCCTGTCCTTTGTGGGTCTTGGCATCCCGGTGCCGCAGTGCTCGCTGGGTTCGCTGATCAGTGAGCTGTACAACAGCTTCACCACCCATCCTTATCAGATCATCCCGCCGATGGTGGTCATGAGTCTGCTGATGATGAGCTTCAACCTCGTGGCCGACGGCCTGCGCGAGGCTCTGGACCCCAAGATGAAGAGTATGTAAGGAGGAACACCCCATGCCTGAAAACAAAAAAGAACAGGTCTTGTCGGTGCGAGACCTTGATATCACCTTTAAGACCACCGCAGGCCCGGTGCACGCCATCCGCGGCGTGAACATCGACCTGTACAAGGGCGAGACGGTGGCGCTGG
>OJSQ01003690.1_pt1 | contig 10637 bp, 7 predicted proteins | sample 1599551 | NCBI WGS metagenome assembly OJSQ01 (sample SAMN04168659, study PRJEB22393) | human gut metagenome | biome: human gut microbiome; feature: stool | host: Homo sapiens | collected 2014-05-12
CGGCTTCGTCTACGTCAAGGAGTCCGAGGAGCTGATGGAGGAGCTGCGCCGGGTGGCCGTGGAGGCGCTGGAGCGCTGCCACCGGAGCAACACCACCGACTGGGCCACCATCAAGGGGGAGATCAAGAACGACCTGTCCGGCTTCCTCTACAAAAAGACCAAGCGCAACCCCATGATCCTGCCTGTCATCATGGAGGTGTGAGTCAAAAAGGGGATATGACCGCGAAGGTCATATCCCCTTTTTGGACTGGATGCGGCCCGCCGGGGCCGGAGATAGGAGATATAAAAAAGCGGCATGGCCCTGGTGCCATGCCGCTCAAGACTGCTGATAAACCCTTCAGCCAGAGGTTTCGGAGGGAGGGATAGTGTGAAAGGCTGCCCCGCAGGGCGATTCGGAGCGCAACCGCCGCTCTGCGGCGGCGTTTGGCGCGGAGATGAACCGTCAGGGTTCCCTTTTGCGTTGGATCAACCAACTTTTTGAACCCTTTTTGGGTTCAAAAAGTTCAGCAGTCTGTCGAAAAGACTTTTTCGATAGACTGCGAGGGCCTGGACGAGTTGTCCAGGCCCTCGGTTTTTATTCCCCCCGGATGCCGGGGAAGCGGCCGCGGACGGTATCCGCCGCCGTAATCGGGCGGATGACCCGGGCCGGATTGCCGGCGGCAAAGGAGCCCGCAGGGATGTCCCGGGTCACTACGCTCCCCGCTCCGATGACGCAGTTCTCCCCGATGGTCACGCCGGGGCAGACCACCACGTTTGCCCCGAACCAGCAGTCGTGTCCGATGGTCACGGGCTTGGCATAGCACAAAAACCGCTCCACCCCATCGTCGCACACCATCCCCCGGCGCTCGTCGGGCAGCATGGGGTGCATGGGCGTCACGATCGTCACGTTGGGTCCGAAGTTGCAGTGGTCGCCGATGGTCACAAGGGCGTCCGTTTCCTCAGCGGCCTTTACCGCTTCCTGCAGCGTTTCCTGGAACCCTTTTTCATCCCTGATATAAGGATCGGAGGGCACCACGCACATGATGCCGTCGCCGTACTTTTTCAAAATGGTTATGGCCGCATAGCCGATACAGGCCGCAGTATTCCTCGCCGCCGGCTCCGCCAGGATATGATCCGCCTTCACCCGTCCTGCGGTCTGCGAAAGCATCACCTCCGTCTGCGAGGCATTGGTCACAATAAAAATATCATCCTTATCCGCAACGCCCAGAAGCCGGTCCACAGCCTCGTTCACCAGCGTTTCCCTGCCGGACAGGTTCAGAAACTGCTTGGGCAGCTTTTTCGTGGAAAGCGGCCACAATCTGGTGCCTCCGCCCCCGGCCATTACTACTCCGTATGTTTTCATGTCCATTCTCCATTCTTAATCGGTAACGGCTCAGGTAACAGGACCGTTACTTTAACTGTTCGTTTACGGCTGCCGCCATTTTTTTTAATTCCCGCAGCTCCATGCTGCCGTCAATTACAGCCTTGCCGCCTCCACATTTTCCCTGAACCAGTCATAAGCCAGCTTTACGCCTTCCTCCAGCTCAACCTTATGTGTCCAGCCCAGCCCGTGCAGCTTGGTCACATCGGTAAGCTTCCGGGGCGTGCCGTCAGGCATGGCGCTGTTCCATACGATTTCACCGGTAAAGCCCACCGTCCTGCGCACGGTCTCCGCCAGCTCCTTAATTGTAATCTCTTTGCCGGTGCCGATATTTACATGCTGCTCACCGCTGTAATTTTCCAGAAGGAACACACAGGCATCCGCCATATCATCCACGTAAAGGAACTCGCGCAGGGGAGTCCCGGTGCCCCACAGCTCCACCGTGGACGCGCCGTTCACCTTTGCCTCATGGAACTTCCGGATCATGGCGGGCAGCACATGGCTTCCCTTCAGATCATAGTTATCATGGGGGCCATACAGATTCGTGGGCATACAGCTGATAAAATCATCGCCGTACTGCCTTTTATAAAATTTGCACATTTCCAGCCCCGCAATTTTGGCAATCGCATAGGCTTCATTCGTTTCCTCCAAAGGCCCGGTGAGAAGCGCATCCTCCGGAATGGGCTGGGGCGCCATTTTCGGATAAATACAGGTGCTTCCCAGAAAAAGCAGCTTTTTTACATGAAAATCATGGCAGCATTTAATGACATTGCACTGAATCTGCATATTTTCATAGGCAAACTCCGCAGGCGTGGTATTATTGGCATTGATTCCGCCCACCTTCGCAGCGGCCAGGACCACCACATCCGGCCTTTCCTTTTCAAAAAAATCCCTTACCTGCGCCTGGCTTGTCAGATCCAGCTCCCTGTGTGTCCTGCCAATCACATTTTCATAGCCCTTTGCCTGCAGGTTCCTCACGATAGCGCTGCCCACAAGTCCCCTGTGACCCGCCACATATATTTTATCTGATTTTTCGATTGTACTCATTGTGCATCTTCCTCTTTTCTATTCTCGCGGAAGCCATACCTGATATCTCCCGCATGCTCTCCTTCTCCCCGCAGCTCAATATTCTGGATCCTGGGGGAGGAAGGGAATTTATCATATCCAATCTGCCCGCCGTCCGCAGGCACATAAACCGTCACACCGTCCACATCATAGGTGACAGCGTCAAAGCTTCCATAGCCCTGCTGCCTCACATAATAAGGCTCCCCCGCAGACGCCGCCATGCCGCCGGCCAGGCCTACAGCCTTAAATATAAGGAACAGGAGGAAACCGGCTCCGAATACATAGTACCCGTACCGCCTGCCTTTTTCGCTTTTCCCCAACGCCTGTACATAACAATAACCCAGCACAGCCGCAGGCAGCGCCAGCACGTAAACATAACCGTAACGCACCAGCGGCGCGGAAAACTGCCAGAAAAAATAGCCTGTTATCAGGACCGCCGCATACAAAATCCAGTCCCAGGGAAGAATTCCGTCTGCCTCCGGCCTGTTTTCCTGTATTTCCTTTTTCAGTTTTCCATTTTTCCGTATCTCGTTTTTCTGTACCCTGTTTTTCCGTTCTTCCAATCCTGCTTTCCATACTCTCAGGCCCGCTCCCACAATGGTTACAGCCCCCAGCCCGGTGCATGCGGCGCTTGCCGCCACCCAAAGCTTTTCCAGCCCCTTCAGGGAGGCAAACCACTTGCCCACCCAGCCGGAAAACGGCGTGTCATACAGATTTACATCATAAAGCAGCCTGGCAAACACCTGGATCTCCTTGGAATCGCAATCCGCATAGCCCTTTTCGATTTTCCAGTCCACAGGGAACAGATCCAGAAAGGTAAACGGATAAAACAGCCAGCCGGAAATCAGCACGCCCCGTATCAGCCAGGGAAGCGCAATCCCAAAACCAAGCCCCAGATACAGCCCGATTTCCTTCCACCTTTTTTCCCGCAGCAACTGCACCGCAGGCTTGAGCACCAGCAGCAGAATCACCGCCGCCGACAGCTTCACCGTAACCGTAAATACAAGAAGCAGGGAAAGCAGGGCATAGGGCGCTGCCTCCTTTTCCCCGCTCTCCAGCAGATCCAGCCAGTCAATCAGGATAAAAAGCAACAGCAGCATGGCAAAATAATCCGACGCCGGCGACACCATCTCACCAAACAGCACAGTCAGATAATAGATGCCTCCCACCCTTACAAAGTCGGAGACCCTCACCCTTCTGCGCGCCGCCAATGTCCGGATCCCGCTGCACTGGATACCCACCAGCAGCGCCAGAAAGCCCTGCACCGCATGGATTCCCTCCGGGAACAGGTTTCCTCCCAGCCACCGCATACTGTAAACCGCGCACAACGGAAACGCCGCGCTGTTATAGGCAAACCGGCTGTGCAGGTTACCCAGCCCCGGAACCACGCCATACTCCTCGATCCACCGTATGGCCTGGGCATGATACAGCCCGGTATCCACATGCATATACCCTCTGGAGGTCCCATAGGCCATCAGCAGGACCAGTCCCGCCAAAAACACCGCATACCCCCTGCTGCATTGACCGGCCCTTTCCCGCCAATAAACAGCCAAAGGCCGGCGACAGACCACCACAATGACCGCACACGCCGCCACCAACAGCACATTTGCCCAAAGCCCCACTCCCGCAAAAAGGCTGAACACCTGGGAATATACCGTTACCGCCGCAAGCCCCGCCATCAGGACCGCCGTCATCTTCCGGCGGACAGTACCCGTCCCGCCTCCGGGCGCCCTGCCGGCCGCCGCACAGCCCCTTTCAAAAGGCAGCAATACCGCAAAGCCAATCAGAAATGCCGTAACGAAAATATATCCCCAGTTGAACAGCACAGTTAACATAAAATCCTACTTTCTGTTTTTAAATTCCTCACAGCCCACGCCGACAACGGCCTGCATATCCGCATCCATCATCATAGCCACAAGGCCTTTAAAATCCACTTTTCTCTTCCAGTTCAGTTCTTTCTCCGCCTTGGAACAATCGCCCCAGAGGAACTCCACCTCCGCCGGACGGTAAAATTCAGGATTTACGTCCACAAGCAGCCTGCCGGTCCGGGAATCATAACCCTTTTCATTCACCCCGGTCCCTTCCCAGCGGACAGTAATGCCCACCTCCTGGAAAGCCGCCTCCACAAATTCCCTTACCGTATGGGTTTCATTCGTGGACAACACATAATCTCCCGGCTTATCCTGCTGCAGCATCAGCCACATACCTTCCACATAATCCCCTGCAAAGCCCCAGTCCCTCTTGGCATTCATATTCCCCAGGGAAAGCTTCTCCTGCTTTCCTGCCAGAATATTGGCAATGGCCAGCGTGATTTTCCTGGTAACGAAATTCTCGCCCCTTCTGGGAGATTCATGATTAAATAGAATCCCGTTACAGGTGAACATATTATAAGACTCCCTGTAATTCACCGTAATCCAGTAAGAATACAGCTTCGCCACACCATAAGGGCTCTTGGGATAAAAAGGCGTTTTCTCACTCTGGGGAGCCGTCTCCGGCAGCCCGCCGAACAGCTCGGAGGTAGACGCCTGATAAAAACGGCACGGCCCCCCATTGATCCGAATGGCCTCCAAAAGCTTCAGCGTACTCATTCCCGTAGCATCCGCCGTATATTCCGGGACCTCAAAGGAAATACCAACATGAGACTGCGCCGCCAGGTTATACACCTCGGTAGGCTTGATTTCCGCCATCAGCCGCATCAGTCCGCTGGAATCCGTCGTGTCCGCATAATGAAGAAAGAATTTAACATTATTATAGGGGGAATGAATCAGATGGTCAATCCTGCTGGTAACAGAAATACTGTGACGCCTCACCAGGCCATGCACCTCATACCCCTTCTCCAATAAAAACTCCGCAAGATAAGAACCATCCTGCCCGTTAATCCCTGTAATCAATGCAACGTTATTCATACTGTTTACCTCTCTGTTTTTAATCTATTAGGCTTATTTTGCTGTGACTGCAAAAGAATATACCACTTAATTTTCCTCATTACAATTTACTATCTTGCCCACAAATAGTAATATATTGCTATCTGGTGGGGATTGCTTTATAATGTAGGAGGGTTGTTGAGGGAGGGTTGTGAGCCCTGTGGCGGCGGGGGGTTTGGGGGCGGGAGGAAGGCGGGGGCGGCGGGCTGGTCTGCAAGGGAGTCGCGAAAAAATGGTGAGATTCCTTACTGCTGCTTTTTCCCGGAAACGGTCTGCCCGGGAGGCTTTGTCTGACGAACAGACGACGCCAGTCGTCTGCGAGGAGTTCAAGCCGACCAGACTGGTTGCGGGAAAAAGAAACAGTTAGGAATCCCCCATTTTTGAGTCCGACCGCACAGAACAGGGACCGGAAACAGAGGCCGCAGCAGAAACAGCCCTCCCCCAGCCCCATGTCCCCACCCGGTCCACACACCATCCCCTCACCCCCGCCCGGGAAGGCGCCCGGGAAATCGATACTCACCTCAAAAAATGCCCCCACCAAAAGGAGGTTTTATGGTTATGGGGAAGTCTTTGTCGGATCGTGTGTTGGCGACGCCTTCTGCTTATGCGAGGCAGCATTATCTTTATGTGCAGGAGATCGGGACGCTGACGAGTATGGAGCCGCATATCAGCTCCAGGGAAAATATCAGTTCTTATCTTTTTCTGACGGTAATTCAGGGGGAGGGGTATCTGACTTACCGGGGGAAGAAGCATTTTATCCGGGCGGGGGATTGTGTGTATATCAACTGCCGGAACCAGTATGCCCACGAAAGTACGGCGGAGCATCCGTGGACTTTGATGTGGGTGCATTTTAACGGGAATGGGGCGGATGATTTTTATAAGGCTTATCAGGAACAGGATCGGGGGTCGATTTTTCATCCGGCCAATGCCGCGGCCTTTACGGATAGTTTAACCGACCTTTTCGGTTTGATGCAGGAGAAGCCTTCTTTGATGGAGCTGAGCGCACATAAATATCTAACGGATTTGATTACGCTTTGTTTTCTGGAAAACAGGGCTGAGGCCGGGGAGGGAAGGGAGCTTTCTCCGAAGCTGATGCAGGTTAGAAAATACCTGGAGGAGCATTATCAGGAAAAAATATCGCTGGAGGAGCTGTCGGGGCTTTTTTTTATTAGTAAATATCATCTTTCCAGGGAATATAAGAAGAAGTATGGGATTACGATTGGGAGTGATTTGACGGGGCGGCGGATTTCCCATGCCAAGTCACTGCTTCGTTTTTCGGACAGCTCTATTGAAGAAATTGCGTTGTTGTGCGGTTTTGCGGACGCGGGGTATTTTATTAAGGTGTTTAAAAAGGCGGAAAATATGACGCCGTTGGAATATCGCCGGAAATGGTAGGCAGGGGAAAGGGATTCGTGGTAAAATAGTTGCAGCTGTGAGGGAACAGGGCGACGGGATTTCAAAGGTATTGTTTGGATTCGGGAAAGGATTGTGTATGAATAGTGTGAAAGAAAGGCTTCCTTTTTTGCTGGAGGGTTATCTGGCTGCTTTTGCTTTGGCGAATATTGGGGGAATTGCGACTACGAATATAATAACTCTGGTTCTTTTTCTGTTGTGTTTCCAGTTTTTCAAGTATGCTGCCGGCAGGGAAAGGGAGTGCGCGCTTTCTGAGGATGGGAAGAAGCTGGTTCATGGGCGCAGCGCGGGGAAGCGGCGGACAGCGGCGTTGGTCCTGGGTATTTTTTATACGTTCTGTTATGTTGCTGCGGCACATGGGGAACTGACCGGGACATTGGAAAACGGGCTGTTCCGGCTGATTTATCTGGGCCTGACGGCGGCGGGGCTGTTTTTGCTGTTTTTCAGGGGCTGCGGGTTTTTGTTTTTGCTGCTTGAGAAGCGTTCGGAGCGGATCCGGAGAATTGTGGAGGGAAATGCGAAGAAAGCCGGGACGGGGCAGGCGGACGGAGTGAAAAATTCAGGGCAGCCGTTCTGGCTGATTTTCCTGCTTCTGCTGGCATGCTGGTTTCCCTGGTTCCTTTATGATTTTCCCGGGGTCATGACGCCCGACAGCTTAAGCCAGTTCAGCCAGGCGGGCGGGCTTATCGGGTACAGCAATCATCATCCTTTTGTGCATACGCTGCTGATTCAGCTGTTTACCTCCCTGGGGAATGAGGTATTTCATGATGTATATGCGGGGATTGCATGTTATACGGTTTTTCAGATGATTGCCATGGCTCTGATCGTTACTTACGGGCTGCAGGTTCTGTTCCGGCGCGGCGCGGGGAAAAAGCTGTGCTTCTGTTTCCTGCTTTTTTATGCCCTGGTGCCTTATAACGGGATTTTTGCTGTGACTATGTGGAAGGATATTCTTTTTTCCGGGCTGTTTCTTCTGTTCGTGCTGAGCGTTTACCAGCTGCTGCCGCTCTGCTGTGAGGGGCGCAGGTTTGGAGAGAGGCCCGGGCTGCTTGTTTTGTTCGGCATAAGCGGCGTCCTGGTGTGCCTGATGCGCTCTAACGGGCTGTATGCCTTTGTGTTTTCCATGCCTTTTCTGGTATATGCTTTCCGAAGGCATTGGAAGATAATCTTACCTTTACAGGTTTTGGTACTGGCTGTTGTGTTCCTGGTAAAAGGGCCTGTCATGGAGGCCTTTGATGTGGCGCAGCCTGCGTTTTCCGAATCGCTCTCCATTCCGGCCCAGCAGATAGCGCGGGTGGTTTATGGAGGAAGGGAGCTGTCCGGGGAACAGAAGGAGCTGCTGGGAAAAACCGTGGAGTATTCGGCAATTGCGGATTATTATCAGCCGGAGCTTTCCGATCCGGTGAAGGCGCTGATCCAGTATGGGCATCCGGAATATCTGGAGGCGCATAAGGGCGAGTATCTCAGGCTCTGGGTGCAGCTGGGGCTTAAATATCCGCTGGATTACTGGAATGCTTTTGTGGATCAGACAAAGGGCTACTGGTTCCCGGATGCGCCGGGCCTTCTTACAAATGAAGGGATTTCCCCCAATGAACTGGGCCTGTCCTGGCAGCCTGTGCTGCGCGGTCAGGCTGTGACGAAAATTGTGGAGATCCTTTCCAAGCTGTATACTATTTTCCCGCTCTACGGACTGCTTTACAGCATCGGCGCATTTACCTGGGCGGCTGTGTTCCTGTTTGCCAACTGTCTGTTAAATGGGAAAAAGGAGAATTGGATTCTGTACCTGCCGTTCTTTGCCATCCTTCTTACGCTGTGCGCCGCAACACCGGTGGCGTCCGACGTAAGATATGCCTATTCGCTCATTCTGTCCATGCCGCTGCTGATACATGCAGGGCTTGAGATCGCCGGCCCCCTACCGGGAGCCAATGCCAAAAAAGCGGACCGGAAAGAAAACAGCAGGAAAAAATCTCCGTTCCAAAAAATCTCCGTTCCAAAGAAATAAGTAATTACAGACATCTGAAAATCACGAAATGAAAGAAGCTGCAGTACTGTTTGCGAGTACCGCAGCTTCCCTTATATCCTTTATATCTTTTACAGCGTCTTAATATATTCCGCAATTGCATCATGCCAGTCCGCAAACATAAAGTCCGTGGTCAGCTTGAACATCCTGTTTTCCAGTACGGAATAAGCCGGCCTGGGCGCGGCCGCGCCGTATTCCTCGGTGGTAATCGCCTTTACCTGCGTTGCCTTACCTGCCAGCCGGAATACCTCCTTTGCAAACTCAGCCCAGCTGCAGGAGCCTTCACAGGTTGCGTGGAAGGTTCCGTAATTTTCCGTAAACAGCAGCGCATTAATGGCCTTGGTCAGCTCAGCCGCGCTGGTGGGGGAACCGAACTGATCCCCTACCACCGTTACCATATCATGATCTTCGGAAAGCCGGAGCATGGTCTTGGCAAAGTTCTTACCATCGCCGTACAGCCAGGCCGTCCTCAGAATAAAATACCTGTCCGCAAAATCCTTCACAAAATTCTCGCCTGCCAGCTTGGTGGAACCGTAAGCGCCATGGGGATTGGTGGCATCCGTCTCCACATAGGGCTTTGTCGCTTTTCCGTCAAATACATAGTCCGTGGAAATATGCATCAGCTTTGCGCCGGTCTCCCTTGCCGCAATGGCCAGGTTCCTGGGGCCGATGGCATTGATTTTAAAAGCCTTGTCATATTCCGTTTCACAGGCATCCACGCCCGTATGGGCCGCGCAGTTGATGATTGCATAGGGCTTTACTTCCCTTGCCAGCTCCATTACCTTATCAATATTAGTAATGTCCAGCTCTCCCACATCCGTGTTCACAAAGCTGATATCTGCCGCATCTTTAAAAAAAAGGTTAACAGCCCGTCCCAGCTGTCCGTTGCATCCGGTTACAATTATTTTCTTCATCGAAAACCTCCAAATTCTCCGCGGACAGAAGCCGTTTTCCTGAAAGTACGGGAAAATCTGCCTGCGTGGTTACATTTTTTCTTATTATATCACCAAGACCGCGATTTTACCACAGGGTTGTTTTCAGGAATGTTTTCAGTAAAATTTTCCGGTATGTTTTCAGGAAAGCATGGGACAGGCGGTCAGACGCGGCGGTTCCCCAATCCGGACGATTGAACTATCACGGTCAGGCCAGAATATATAACGCCGGAATGCCCCATCAGAATCCGCTCTTTAATAAACGCCCGTAAATGCCAGGACAGGCGCCACCCGCGCGTCCGTGATCACAAGCTTAAGCCCCTTCGTTGCCGCCCCATGCAGCGGCACAATCCGCTTATATCCCACGGTCGTCCCTTTTTCGATCTGCTTCCAGCAGCCCTGTCCATCCAGGCAGTATACTTCAAACTGCTCCACGCGCTGGCTGAACCGGATCGCCTCCTGCACCACCAGATAATTAAGGCAGCGCTCCTCTGCCCAGGTAAACTCCACCTCCAGCTCACGCAGGCCGTCCGGATTGCCGAACCAGGTTTCCTCACCCTTCTTAAGAAGAACGCTTCCGTCCTTCCCATCCCGGTCTTTCTCCGGCTTTACGGTAAGTACCGCTTCCTCAGCCAGATTCCTGCCAAAGGACTCCCGGATGAAATCCCCCAGCATAAACAGGCTCCTTCGGTCCTCCTCCCGGATCAGTCCGTCCGTATCCGGAGGGATGTTCAGCAGCAGCGTACAGTTACCGCCCACGGATTTTAAATAGATTTCCTTCAGGTTTTCAAAGGATCTCACCTTATCGTTTTCTTCCTCATGATAAAACCAGCCGGGGCGGATGGATACATCCACCTCCGCAGGATACCAGATCAGATTCTTTTTATTCTTCAGGACAGCTCTGCTGCCCAGATCCATATCCG
>OJSQ01003692.1_pt1 | contig 10630 bp, 8 predicted proteins | sample 1599551 | NCBI WGS metagenome assembly OJSQ01 (sample SAMN04168659, study PRJEB22393) | human gut metagenome | biome: human gut microbiome; feature: stool | host: Homo sapiens | collected 2014-05-12
GAGCTCTTCCATGGTTTTGTTTGCAGCAGCGTTCCGCACTGTGGCGGGGTTCTCTCGATTTTATGGCTGCCAGGTCCGCTATGCGGGCCGATATTGTCATAGGCAGAGCAGCCAGTGAAGGTCCGGCGGCCGGTGGATCTCACCCCGTATGGAAGGCGGCTCTGCTCTTCGGACAGAGCCGCTTTTTGTAATTTCCCCGCGATCAATCTTGAAAAGGAGATCTCTGCGATGAAAAAGAAGTTTCTTGCCCTTGCGCTGACCGCCGTCATGGCTCTGAGCCTGGCTGCCTGCGGCGGCGACACCCAGTCCACAGATACCGATGCTGATACCAGCGGCGACGAGTCCGCCTCCGGCAGCCAGACCTACACCGTGGGTATTATCCAGCAGGTCCAGCACGAGGCCCTGGACGCCGCCACCCAGGGCTTTCAGGACGCCCTGACGGAACTGCTGGGCGACAGTGTCACCATCGACCCCCAGAACGCCTCCGGCGATACCGCCAACTGCACCACCATTGCCAACAACTTTGTCTCCCAGGGCGTGGACCTGATCATGGCCAACGGCACCACCGCTCTCCAGGCCGCTGCCACCGGCACCAGCACCATTCCCATTCTGGGCACCTCCATCACCGAGTACGGCGTGGCTCTGGGCATTGACGGCTTTACCGGCACCACTGGCTACAACGTCTCCGGCACCTCCGATCTGGCGCCCCTGGACCAGCAGGCTGAGATGCTGCACACCTGGTTCCCCGACGCCCAGACTGTGGGCCTGCTGTACTGCTCCGCCGAGCCCAACAGCCAGTATCAGGTGGACACGGTCCAGGGCTACCTGGAGGATCTGGGCTATACCTGCACCCAATACTCCTTCTCCGACTCCAACGACCTGTCCGCTGTGGCCTCCTCAGCCTGCACGGCCAGCGATGTCCTGTACGTTCCCACCGACAACACCGCTGCCAACAACGCCGAACTGATCGGCAACATCTCCCTGGACACCGGCACTCCCATCATCGCCGGTGAGGAGGGCATCTGCAAGGGCTGCGGCGTGGCCACGCTGACCATCAGCTACTATGACATCGGCTACAAAACCGGTGAGATGGCCTATGATATCCTGGTGAACGGCGCCGATCCCGCCACCATGCCCATCGAGTACGCCCCCCAGTTCACCCCCAAGTACAACCCCACCATGTGCGAGGCTCTGGGCCTGACCCCGCCCGACGGCTATGAGGCCATCGCCGAATAAGGACGAATGGACGGAGAACCGATAAAGAGCCGGCGGATGTTTTCAAATTCTTGTCTGCAAAACTTCCGCCTTCACCGGCGGGGAGCCCTCTCCGGGGCTCTCCGCCGCCCGGTCTCCGTCCTATGGGCGGCGTCTGCGGTATGCTCCGCAGGGCGTCCGTCCACCCTTCCGTCCCGTCATCCAAATCTTATCAACACACTTTCAGCGGAAAAGGGGCTTCCCCTTTCCGCTGAACTTTGCTAGAATAGAGCAGCAAATTGCCTCCGGAAACAGCCGGGGGATTTTGGAGGGATTTCACTTGAACATCATGCATCTGGTCAACGCCCTGCCGGGTGTGGCCGCCCAGGGACTGATCTGGGGCATCATGGCCATCGGCGTCTACATCACGTTCCGGATCCTGGACGTGGCCGACCTGACGGTGGACGGCACCATGGCTACCGGCGGCGCCGCCTTCATCATGCTGACCATGGCGGGGGCGCCGGTGCCGCTGGCGATGCTGGGGGCGTTTCTGGCGGGTGTGCTGGCAGGACTGGTCACCGGCCTGTTCCACACCGCCTGCGGCATTCCGGCAATCCTCGCCGGTATCCTCACCCAGCTGGCCCTGTACTCCGTCAACCTGCGGATCATGGGACAGGCCAACCGGCCCGTCAGCTCCCGACAGTATGACCTGCTGGTGGACCAGCAGAGCGTCCGCTCCCTGAGCCTGGACAACCCCATCCTGGTGGTAGCCATTTTTGTGGCGGCGGTCATTGCCCTGCTGTACTGGTTCTTCGGCACAGAGCTGGGTGCCTCCCTGCGGGCTACCGGTTCCAACCCCAATATGTCCCGGGCCCAGGGCATCAACACCAACTTCACCAAGGTGCTGGGCCTGATGCTGTCCAACGGACTGGTGGCCCTGTCCTCCGCCCTGCTGGCCCAGTACCAGGGTTTCGCGGACGTGAACATGGGCCGGGGCGCCATCGTCATCGGCCTTGCCGCCGTCATCATCGGCGAGGTGATCTTCGGCAAAGTGTTCCGCAACTTTGCGCTGAAGATGCTGGCTGTGGCCATCGGCGCCATTTTGTACTACCTGGTGTACCAGGTGGTCATCTGGCTGGGCCTGAACACCGATGACATGAAGCTCATCACCGCCCTGATCGTGGCGGCCTTTCTGGCCATCCCCTACTGGAAGGGGAAATACGCCCACGTCAAGGTGCCCGCCGGGAGCGCCAATGCCGGAGCAAAAACAGGAGGGGATCAGGATGCTTGAGATCAAGGAGATCTGGAAGACGTTCAACGCCGGGACGGTCAATGAAAAGCAGGCCCTCCGGGGCGTCAGCCTGACGCTGAAGGACGGTGACTTCTGCACGGTCATCGGCGGCAATGGCGCCGGCAAGTCCACCATGCTCAATGCGGTGGCCGGCACCTTTTCTGTGGACAGCGGCGCCATCGTCATCGACGGGGTGGACGTGACCCGCCTGCCGGAGCACAAGCGGGCCAAATTCATCGGTCGGGTGTTTCAGGACCCTATGATGGGCACCGCCCCCACCATGCAGATCGAGGAAAATCTGGCGCTGGCGGCCCGCCGGGGCCAGCCCCGCGGCCTGGGCTGGGGCATCACCAAGACGGAGCGGGCGGACTACCGGGAGCTGCTGCGGGACCTGGGGCTGGGTCTGGAGGACCGTCTGACCAGCAAGGTGGGGCTCCTCTCCGGCGGCCAGCGCCAGGCGCTGACGCTGCTGATGGCCTCCCTGAAGCGGCCCAAGCTGCTGCTGCTGGACGAGCACACCGCCGCCCTGGACCCCAAGACCGCTGCCAAGGTGCTGGAGCTCTCCGACCGGATCGTGGAGGAAAACGGCCTCACCACCATGATGGTCACTCACAACATGAAGGACGCCATCGTCCACGGCAACCGGCTCATCATGATGTACGACGGCCGTATTGTCATCGACGTGTCCGGCGAGGAGAAGAAGAAGCTCACCGTTCCCGACCTGCTGGCCCTGTTCAGCAAAGTCAGCGGCTCTGACGAAGCCGACGACAAGCTGCTGCTTTCCTGAGCCGCGGAAAACCCGATTCAAACTGCATGTTACTCCCCGGCAGGGCCATCCTGCCGGGGTAGTTCTTGCCCCGGATTTTATCTCTTTAAAGCAGCAAAAAAGATTTGTGCAAAATCACGGTTGACATTTCCGCCGCCGCTTCGTATAATGCAAAGCAATCAAGCAAAACCGATGAGCAAGAGGAGTACCTGGTCAGGTCACCTTTCAGAGAGCCGTGGATGGTGGGATCACGGCAGAGAACTTTCCAGCGAATGGACTTGCGAGGGCAGCGCAAACGGCAAAATGCTCAGTAGCGTCTGACGGGACCCGCACCCGTTATCCGGGCGGCGCGTATGAATGTACGTGGAACGAGCGGGCGCTTTGCGTCAACTTGGGTGGTACCGCAGGATGGTTTCAAGTCTTGTCCCAAATATGGGGCAGGGCTTTTTTTGATTCCCCTGATCGGTCCGGGAAAGGAGTATGGAGATATGAAACACAATACCAGACGATGGCGCGGCCTGTGCTGCAATATCAATTCCCTGAACGGACCCCTTTCAAATATTCTGTATCAAAGATTGGAGAATCTATTATGATGAATCTGCTGAAGAAGCTGGCCGCCTGCGGCCTGTCCCTGACCATGATCCTGTCCCTGGCTGCCTGCGGCGGCACCGATGACGCCTCCTCCGGCGAAAGCGGCGGTGAGCCCGTCAAGTATCTGATCGGCATCAGCCAGTACGGCCAGCACGGCTCCCTGGACAACTGCCGGGAGGGTTTCCTCCAGGGCCTGGAGCAGGCCGGTCTGGTGGAGGGCACGGACTTTGAGGTGGACTACCAGAACGCCAACTTCGACGACAACCAGGCCACCCAAATCGGCCAGATGTTTTCCGCCGAGGACGCGGACCTGATGGTAGGCATCGCCACCAACTCCGCCATCGCCTGCTTCAATGCCGCGGAGGACAAGGACATCCCCGTGATCTTCACCGCCATCACCGACCCGGTGGGCGCCCACCTGGACGCGGGCAACATCACCGGCACTTCCGATGCCCTGCCGGTGGAGGGCCAGCTCCAGCTGATCCGGGCCCTGCAGCCGGATGCCGACACCATCGGCATCGTCTACACCACCAGCGAGGCCAACTCCGTCTACTCCATCAGCGTCTATGAGGAGCTGGCAACGGACTACGGCTTCACCATTGACGCGGTGGGCGTCACCTCCCAGGCAGAGGTCACCCAGGCGGTGGATACCTTGCTGTCCCATGGGGTGGACTGCCTGTCCAACCTGACGGACAACAATGTGGTGGGCGTGCTGGGCGCCATTCTGGAGAAGACGGACGAGGCGGGTATCCCTGTCTACGGTTCCGAGGTGGAGCAGGTAAAGCTGGGCTGCGTGGGCGGCGCGGGCCTGGACTACATCCAGCTGGGCATCCAGACCGGCCTGATGGCCGCCAAAGTCCTCACCGGCGAGGCCGCCTGTGAAGACCTGCCCTACGAGACCATCGAAAACTATGGCCTGTATATCAACTCCGACGCGGCGGCCGAGCTGGGCATCACCATTCCCGACGACATCGCCCAGGAGGCCCAGGAGTGCGCGGAATAACATCTGTAACATCCATTACCAAGGAGAACTCTTCATGAAGCTTGTCACCTATCGTCTCAGCGGCGCCGAGCATGTGGGCGCCCTCACCGCCGATGGAAAGGGCGTGCTGCCCCTCCCCGCCGCCGATATGAACACCTTGATCGAAACCATGACCCTTGCCGACCTTCGCTCTGCCGCCGCGGCGGCAGAGCGGGGCGGTGCGGTCCCGCTGTCAGATGTGGAGCTGCTGGCTCCCATCCCCCGCCCCCGGCAGGATGTGGTCTGCCTGGGCATGAACTACCGGGACCACGCGGAGGAATCCGCCCGGTACAGCGCCGATGCCTTCACCAAGAGCAGTACAGCGGCGGTCTACTTCTCCAAGCGGGTCAGCGAGGCCGGGAAGCCCGACGGCGTCATCCCCCGTCACGCGGGCCTTACGGACCGGCTGGACTATGAGGCGGAGCTGGCGGTGGTGCTGGGCAAAGCCGCCCGGGACGTGAAAGCCGCCGATGCGGCAGACTACATCTTCGGCTACACCGTCCTTAACGACGTATCCGCCCGGGACCTGCAGACGGGCCATAAGCAGTGGTATTTCGGCAAGAGTCTGGACGGCTTCACGCCCATGGGCCCCGTGCTGGTCACCGCCGACGAGATCGCCTATCCCCCGGCGCTGGAGATCACCAGCCGGGTCAACGGTGAGCTGCGGCAGAAGTCCAATACCGCTCTGCTGATTACCTCCATCGGGCAGATCCTGGAGGAGCTGACCGGGGGAATGACGCTGCTGCCGGGCACCATCATCGCCACCGGCACCCCGGCGGGAGTGGGCATGGGCTTCGATCCGCCCAGATTCCTCCAGTCCGGCGACACGGTGGAATGCGCCATCGAGGGCATCGGCACCCTCTGCAGCACCGTGATCTGATCTTTTCACAAGGAGGCTTCTCATCTCATGGATGTGATGGAACTGCTGACCAGCACTCTGATCCAGGGGCTGATCTACGCCCTGATCTCCTACGGCGTGTATATCACCTATTCCATTCTGGACTTTCCGGATCTGGGGGTGGATGGCACGTTTCCCCTGGGGGCCGCTGTCACGGCGGTGCTGATGACCAAGGGCGTCGATCCCTGGCTGACCCTGCCCGCCTCCCTGATAGTGGGCGGTCTGGCGGGACTTTTCACCGGTCTGGTCCACGTGAAGCTGAAGGTGCGGAACCTGCTGGCGGGCATCATCACCATGACCGCCCTGTTCTCTGTGAACCTGCAGATCGCCGGGTCCAACCTGACCATCGACCGGGGTACGGACACCATCTTCACCTCTGCCCCGGTGATGGCCCTGTTTGGGGATCTCTCCCTCTCCGGGCGGAAGCTGATTGTGTCCCTGGCGCTGGTCATCGTCATCAAGCTGCTGCTGGACGCCTATTTCCACACGAAGTCCGGCCTGCTGCTGCGGGCTGTGGGCGACAACGCCACCCTGGTGACCACCTTGGCCAAGGACCGAGGCACAGTAAAGATCCTGGGGCTGGTGATCTCCAACGCCCTGGTGGCCTTCGGCGGCTGCATCGTCTGCCACGAAACCCGCAGCTTCTCCGCCACCATGGGTACCGGCCAGCTGGTGTACGGCCTGGCGGCGGTGATTATCGGTGTGTCCATCATACACTTCTACACCGGCACCCGGCTGGCCCGGGGACTGCGGAATTCCGGGCCCCTCCGCTTCCTGGGTTCCCCCCAGGGCACCACGGCGGTAGTGCTGGGCAGTGTGCTCTACAAGCTGTGCATCCAGGTAGCCATGAGCCTGGGACTGCCCACCAATATGATGAAGCTGATTACGGCTGCACTGTTCCTGCTGGTGCTGGTGCTGTCCGGCCGGAAGGGGGAGGCGATCATCCATGCTTGAAGTACGGGACATCACGAAGATCTACAACCCCGGCACCCTGACGGAGCAGCGGCTGTTCGAGCACTTCTCCCTGACAGTGGAGGAGGGCCAGTTCGTGGCCATCGTGGGCAGCAATGGCAGCGGCAAGACCTCCCTGCTGAACATCATCTGCGGCTCTATCCCCATCGAGGGCGGCGACGTGCTGGTGGGCAGCCGGAGCAGCTCCAAGCTGAAGGACTACCAGCGGTACGCCACCATGGGCCGGGTCTACCAGGACCCCGCCGCCGGCACCTGCCCCAACCTCACCATGCTGGAAAATCTGTCCCTGGCGGATAACAAGGGCGGGTCCTACGGCCTGGGCCGGGGCGTCAATAAAAAGCGTATCGACTTCTATCGCCAGCAGCTGGCCTCCCTGGGCCTGGGACTGGAGGATAAGCTGGATGTGCGGATGGGGGCTCTCTCCGGCGGCCAGCGGCAGGCGGTGGCGCTGCTGATGGCCACCATGACGCCCCTGAAATTCCTGATTCTGGACGAGCACACGGCGGCCCTGGACCCCAAGACCGCTGAGGTCATCATGGCCCTGACGGACAGAGTCATCCGTGAAAAGCATTTGACGGCCATGATGGTCACCCACAACCTCCGCTACGCGGTGGAGTACGGAGACCGGATCCTGATGATGAACCGGGGCCGGGTGGTGCTGGACCGGGCCGGAGCGGAAAAGCGGGCCACCTCTATGGACGATATCCTGACCATGTTCAATCAGATCTCTCTGGAGACCGGGAATTGAGGGAAAAGAAAGCGGGCATCCTTTGGATGCCCGCCTTTTTACTCCTTTTCCAGCTCATAGCCCATGGCCGTCAGCTCCCGTCGGATCTGCTCCACATGGGCGGCGTCCCGGGTCTCCAGCACCATGGAGACCATGCAGGCTCCCACGTCGGAATGCTGATCCTCCCGGGCATGGTTGATGCTGAGGATGTTGGCGCCGCTGTCCGCCACCACCTTCAAAAGCTGCAGCAGGCTGCCGGGCTTATCCGCCACCTTCGTGCTGATCTCTGCGATCCGCCCGGCCTTGGACAGGCCCTTGGTGATGATCCGGGACAGCGTGGTCACGTCCACATTGCCGCCGGAGACCACGCACACGGTTTTCTTCTCCGACGTGTCCACCTTGCCGAACATCACCGCCGCCACCGGCACGGCGCCGGCGCCCTCCGCCACGGTCTTCTGCCCCTCCATCAGCGCCAGGATGGCGGAGGCGATCTCGTCCTCGCTGACAGTGACCACCTCATCCACATACTGCTGGCACAGGGCAAAGGTCAGATCACCCGGCTTCTTCACCGCGATGCCGTCCGCAATGGTGGACACGCTCCGCAGCTCCGTGGGGCCCCCGGCGTGGCGGGACAGGTACATGGACGCCGCGCCCGCCGCCTGAACGCCCACGATCCGGCAGTCCGGCTTCAGCTGCTTCACCGCAAAGGCGATGCCGCCGATGAGGCCGCCGCCCCCGATGGGCACCACGATCTGCTCCACGTCCGGCAGCTGCTCCAGGATCTCCAGGCCGATGGTGCCCTGGCCGGCGATCACCAGCGGGTCGTTGAAAGGGTGGGCGAAGGTGTAGCCCTGCTCCTTCGTCAGCCGCTCCGCCTCCGCCGCCGCGTCGTCATAGACGCCGGGCACCAGCACCACCTCTGCGCCGTAGCCACGGGTGGCCTCCACCTTGCTGATGGGCGCCCCGGCGGGCATGCAGATCACCGCCTTGATCCCCAGCCGGGATGCGGACAGGGCAATGCCCTGGGCGTGGTTCCCCGCAGAGCAGGCGATGACGCCCCGGGCCGCCTCCTCCGGCGTCAGGCTGCGGATCTTGTTGTAGGCGCCCCGGAGCTTGAAGGCCCCGGTCAGCTGCAGGTTTTCCGCCTTGATGTACACGTTCTCCCCAAATTTCGGGGCCCTGTCCAGCGGTGTCCGCCGGGCGATGCCCCGCAGGGCCTCCTGGGCCTCCCGGACCATATCCAAAGTCAGCATGGACTCCCCTCCCACGTCTTTCTTATGCTTCATTATATCGGCGTGCCCGGCAGAATACAATGCACAACTCCTCCAATGTTTTTCATCCAATGACATCGTTTTTACAGTTTGTCTTTATACAAAGGATATCCATATTCTCTCCGCGGGCAGCAAGGCGTTCCTCCGCCTGCTGCGGCACGGAAAGTTTTCAATTCATCTCTATACAAATCTTCCGAAAATTGCTATAATGAATCAAATTTTGTCGAAGGAGGAGTGTCCGTGAAACCGCACCGGAAAGCGGCCCCCGCGGAGGCCGCGGCCGCTGGCCGCCAGGAGATGCCCCGCTGTGCCCCCAAGGCGGACAGCGGCCTCTCCTCCGCCCAGGCTCAGGCCCTGGCGGAGGCCGGCTGGGACAACCGCCCGGTGGAGTCTCCCACCAAAAGCGATAAGCAGATCATCCGGGAGAATATCTTCACCTACTTCAACCTGATTTTCGTGGTTCTGGCGGTGTGCCTGCTGCTGGTAGGGGACTGGAAGGACATGACCTTCCTCCTCATCGTGGCAGCCAATGCCGTCATCGGCATCGTCCAGCAGCTGCGCTCCAAACGCACCATTGAGAAGCTGTCCCTCCTCTCCGCCGCGAAGGTGCGGATCATTCGGGACGGAAAGGTCCGGGAGCTGCCGGTGGACCAGCTGGTGCGGGAGGACGTGGTAGAGCTCACCGCCGGCTGCCAGATCCCTGCGGACGGACCGGTCCTCACCGGGCAGGTGCAGGTGAACGAGGCCCTCATCACCGGCGAGGCGGACGCCGTCACCAAGGAGCCTGGGGACCAGCTGCTGTCCGGCAGCTTCGTCATCTCCGGCAAGTGCCGGGCCCGGATGGACCAGGTGGGAGCAGACTCCTACGCCTCCAAGCTGACGCTGGCGGCCAAGAAAGATGACGGCCCCGGCAAAAGCGAGATGATGCGCTCCCTGGACAGCCTGATCCGCTTCATCGGCATCGTGTTGATCCCCATCGGCGCAGCGTTGTTCTACAACCAGTTCATCAATCAGGATCTGGGCCTGCGGCAGTCCGTGGTCAGCACGGTGGCGGCCCTGATCGGCATGATCCCGGAGGGGCTGTTCCTGCTGACTTCCGTGGCCCTGGCGGTCAGCGTGGTGCGGCTGGCCCAGAATCGGACGCTGATCCACGAGATGAACGCCATCGAGACCCTGGCCCGGGTGGACGTGCTGTGCGTGGACAAGACCGGCACCGTCACCAGTCCTCAAATGCAGGTGCGGGAGGTGGTGCCCCTGGACCCGGAGTCCTGTTCCGACACGGACATCACCGACATTCTGGGTGCCTTTTACCGGGTGCTGGATCCGGATAACGACACGGCGAAGGCCATCGCGGACAAGTTTCCCCGGGGGCCCGGCTGGCCGGACCGGGGAGCCGTGCCCTTCACCTCCGCCACCAAGTGGAGCGCCGTGAATTTCCTGGACCGGGGGGCTTATGTGGTGGGCGCACCGGAGTATATCCTGGGGCAGGACTTCGCCGCCCTGGAAAAGCGTACTGCCCCCTACGCCGCCCAGGGCTGCCGGGTACTGCTGCTGGCCCAGTGCGACGGGGCGGAGATCGGGCGCCTCCACGGCGTGGTGATCCCCCTGGCCCTGCTGGTGCTGGAGAATCCCATCCGCCCCAACGCTCCCAAAGTCTTCGATTACTTCCACACCCAGGGCGTGGATGTGAAGGTCATCTCCGGCGACAACCCGGTGACCGTCTCCGCTGTGGCGGCCCAGGCAGGCATCCGGAACGCAGAGCAGTGGGTGGACGCCCGGGAGCTCCAGACGGATCAAGACATCGCCGCGGCCGTGCGGGAGTACACTGTGTTTGGCCGAGTGGTCCCCAACCAGAAGCGGAAGATCGTCCGGGCCCTCCAGAGCCAGGGCCACACGGTG
>OJSQ01003702.1_pt1 | contig 10591 bp, 7 predicted proteins | sample 1599551 | NCBI WGS metagenome assembly OJSQ01 (sample SAMN04168659, study PRJEB22393) | human gut metagenome | biome: human gut microbiome; feature: stool | host: Homo sapiens | collected 2014-05-12
CGGCAACGAGATGAGCCAGGTTCTGGATGAGTTTTCGGAATTGATCGACCCGAAATCCGGCCGTCCCATGACGGACCGCACGGTCCTGATTGCTAATACAAGCAACATGCCGGTGGCGGCGCGCGAGGCGTCCATCTACACCGGTATCACTTTGGCCGAATATTACCGCGATATGGGCTACCACGTCGCCATCATGGCCGATTCCACCTCCCGTTGGGCGGAAGCTCTCCGCGAAATCAGCGGACGCTTGGAAGAAATGCCGGCGGAAGAAGGCTTCCCGGCGTATCTGCCGTCGCGGATCTCGCAGTTCTATGAACGCGCAGGCTATATTGAAACTTTAAACGGAGCTGAGGGTTCCGTCACGATTATCGGCGCGGTTTCGCCGCAGGGCGCGGACTTCTCTGAGCCGGTCACCCAGAATACCAAGCGGTTTGTGCGCTGTTTCTGGGCGCTGGATAAGTCGCTGGCGTATGCCCGTCACTATCCGGCAATCAACTGGACCCAGAGCTATAGCGAATATTTTGGCGATTTGGACCAGTGGTATACCGATCATGTCGGCGAGGAATTTGTCAAGTACCGTCAACGCATCTCCCATATCCTCCAGGAGGAAAATCAACTGATGGAGATCGTCAAGCTAATTGGTTCCGATGTTTTGCCGGACGATCAAAAACTGATTATTGAGACCGCGCGTGTCATTCGTGTCGGATTCCTCCAGCAAAATGCATTCCATGCAGACGATACCTTCGTACCACTGGAGAAACAAAAGCAAATGATGCGTGTCATTTTGCACCTCTATAAAAAAGCCAAGCAACTGGTCGCGGCCAGTGTCCCGATTTCTGGAATTGTCGAAACCGGTTTGTTTGACAAGTTAGTCAAAATGAAATACGACATACCAAACAATCAGCTGGAACAGTTCGACGAATATGTTAAAGAGATCGATGAAACGCTGTCCAGCATTGTCAACGCATAGGGAAGCAGGTGATAATATGATTCTGGATTATATCGGTGTCAAGGAGATCAATGGCTCCTTGATCGTTCTGGACGATGTAGAAAATGCTTCCTTTGAAGAGGTAGTCGACATCCGCATGGACGATGGCACGATGCGCCAGGGGCGTATTGTGCAAATGGAGGGCAAGCGCGTCGTGATTCAAGTGTTCGAAGGCACACGTGGTATCTCCCTCCAAAACACACGCACGCGGCTGTTGGGCCATCCGATGGAAATGCCGCTCTCTCCGGAAATTTTAGGGCGCGTCTTTGACGGCGCTGGCCGTCCGATTGACGGATTGGGCGATATTTTCCCGCTCAAGCGCGCGAACATCAACGGTACGCCGATCAACCCGGTCTCTCGAATTTATCCAAAGAACTACATCAATACCGGTATTTCCACCATTGACGTTCTGATGACCTTGATTCGGGGACAGAAGCTGCCGATCTTCTCCGGTTCCGGCATGAAGCATAACGAGTTAGCTGTCCAAATCGCACGTCAAGCCAAAATCAAGGATGCGAACGAGAACAATTTCGCCATCGTCTTCGCCGCCATGGGCGCCAAAAACGATGTAGCGGAATACTTCCGCCGTTCTTTTGACGAATCCGGTGTTCTACAAAAGGTGGTCATGTTCTTAAATCTTTCGAACGACCCGATCATCGAGCGTATATTGACCCCCCGTTGCGCTCTGACGGTTGCAGAATATCTTGCTTTTGAACTCGGCATGCATGTATTGGTCATCATGACGGATATGACGGCCTATTGCGAAGCGCTGCGTGAGTTCTCCTCTTCCAAGGGCGAGATCCCTGGTCGTAAGGGCTACCCGGGCTATCTGTATTCCGACCTGGCTTCGCTCTATGAGCGTGCCGGTGTCATCGATACCGCCAAGGGTTCGGTTACCCAGATCCCCATCCTGACCATGCCCAACGATGATATTACCCACCCGGTTCCGAACCTCACCGGTTATATCACCGAGGGTCAGATCGTTCTGGACCGTTCGCTGGATCAGAACGGCATCTATCCGCCTATCTCGGTACTGCCCTCCCTGTCCCGTCTGATGAAGGACGGCATCGGTGAGGGATTTACCCGTGAAGATCATCAGGATGTGGCAAACCAGCTGTTTTCCTGCTACGCAAAGGTGGGCGACGCGAGAGCCCTCGCATCTGTTATCGGTGAAGATGAGCTCTCCCCGATCGATAAAAAGTATCTGGAATTCGGCCGGGAATTTGAAAAACGGTTCATCGGACAGGATATCCATGACAACCGTACCATCATCGACACCTTAAATATCGGCTGGGAGCTTTTAGGACTTCTTCCGAGAGAAGAGCTCGACCGTATTGACACGAAGATCTTAGACAAGTATTATAAACCTGCAGACGCCGCTTCAGACGCTTCATAAGGAGGGGATCTCATGAATCCGAACACATTCCCCACCAAGGGAAATCTGATCCTTGCGAAAAACTCCCTCGCCCTTGCGACTCAGGGGTACGGACTGATGGATAAAAAGAGGAACATCTTGCTGCGGGAACTTATGGGCCTGATCGATCAGGCAAAAGCGATCCAGTCCGAGATCGATTCCACTTTTACCGCCGCCTACAAGGCACTCCAGAAGGCCAATATCGAGATGGGAATCCACTATGTGGAGGAGATCGCAGATTCACTTCCCGTCACGAATGATATCCGGATCAAGGCGCGCAGCATCATGGGAACGGAGATCCCGCTTGTCGAGTATACACCGTCAAAAGATGAAAAACCGCCTTATTCGTTTTACAGCACCAGCGATTCGCTGGACGAGGCGCGGATCGCCTTCGAGCGCGTGAAGGAACTGACCGCAGACCTCGCAACCGTGGAGACATCCGCCTACCGTCTTGCCGAGAGCATTAAGAAGACCCAGAAGCGGGCCAATGCACTAAAGAACATCACGATCCCGTCATACCAGGCACTTGTGAAGGACATCACCAACGCCCTGGAGGAAAAGGACCGCGAAGAGTTCACAAGACTAAAAGTAATCAAACGGAGTACCACGAAATGACAAAAACAGCAAAGACCATTACCTACGCCGCCGGGATCTTCACCGCGTTCTGGCTGATCATCGCGTTCCTTATCACGTCCGTTGAGGCGGTCGCCTACTGGACGCCGGGATATTATGAGAAGGAATACACGAAATATCAGGTTCTGAATGATCTTCCTGAGATGACCATGGATGATCTTTTAGACGTTACCGATGAAATGATGGCATTTCTTCGCGGAAAGCGTGAAAACCTTCACGTATACACCACCATGGGCGGGGAATACCGGGAATTTTTTAATGACCGGGAGATTGCCCACATGGAGGACGTGCGGGGACTCTTCATCGGCGGCCTGTGGCTTCGCCGGATCGGGATCCTGATCACCCTATGCTTCGCGGCCCTGGCTTATTTCTGGGGACGTAAGAGTGCGGAGCGGACAGAGGCGTTAAAGCGCCTGATCCCGAAATCCCTCTGTATCGGCACCGGCGCGGTCTTTGCCGTAGCACTGGCCCTGATCGGCATTATATCCACAGACTTCTCAAAATATTTCATTGTTTTCCACAAAATCTTTTTCAACAATGATCTGTGGGTCCTCGATCCACGCACCGACATGCTCATCAACATCGTTCCGGAAGGTTTCTTTTTCGATACCGCCGCGCGGATCGCGCTGGTGTTTGCGGTGATCGTTGGGATGTTTTTTGTTGGAAATCTGGTATTATATAAAAGAGCCGGCAGATAGATCTGTCGGCTCTTTTTATATCATTTATCGGTTGCAGCCCTGTCTTCAAACTGCTATAATCCATAGTACGAGTACTGTGATCATTCAATCCTTCACAATTACAGGCAAAAATCCATTCCTGATCGGCTGTGCCGATGGGATTTGAGACATCAAAACAGCCGCCACGTCGGGTAAACATAGCGGCAATTTTTTCAAGGAGTTCCATGAAACGAATTTTAAGTATTTTTCTCTGTCTGACGCTGATCCTCGGCTTTTGTCCGGGACAGACGGCATATGCGGCGGCTGAGTGGCCGTCGGAGATCTCGATCTCGGCGGACGGCGGGATCCTAATGGACATCAATTCGGGAGCGGTTTTGTTTGAGAAGAACAGCCATGAACCGTATTATCCGGCAAGTATCACAAAGATCCTGACGGCACTGATCGTGATTGAAAACTGTGGGCTTGATGAGACCGTGACGTTCTCCAACACAGCAGTGAACTCTCTTGAGCCGAACTCCTCCATTCTGGGGGCCCGCGCCGGAGATACGTTAAGTGTCCGGGACTGTCTTTATGCCCTGCTTTTACAGTCCGCGAATGAGGTTGCAAACGCTCTGGCCGAACACTGCGCAGGCAGTATTGATGCTTTTGCGGAGAAGATGAATGAGAAGGCGGCGGAGCTTGGATGTACGGACTCCCATTTCGCAAACCCGAGCGGTCTGAATAATCCGAATCACTATGTATCCGCTTATGACATGGCTCTGATCGCGAAGGCGGCATTTAATAATCCGACATTTGTAGAGGTTGATTCCACAACATACTATGACGTTCCTGCGGGGAAATTAAAGCAGTACCCGGATGGCTGGCGCTACTACGCCCACCACAGAATGCTGCGGCGGAATGATTCCCTTTATTACGACGGTGTCATCGGCGGAAAGACCGGTTACACCTTGCTTGCGGGAAATACATTGGTGACATGCGCGGAGCGCGATGGAATGAAGCTCATAGCTGTCGTTCTCAATGGTCACCAGACCCATTATTCCGACACAAAAGCACTGTTTGACTATGGATTTAAAAATTTCAAGTCCGTTCCGGTTGCGGATCAGGACAGCACTTACAGCAAGGTGGCTGATGATCTGACGATCTCCGGGATCTTTTCCGGGAGTGCTACAAGACTCACGGTAAATAAAAACAGCGCGGTGACTTTACCTGCGGATGGGAGCTTCTCCGATGTGACTTCCACACTGGACTACGACCTGACTGACGATGCACCGGATGGGGCGATTGCACGGATCGATTACCGCTATGGGGATAAGCTTGTGGGACAGGCTTATCTGGAGGCAACTGTGACACAGGGATATGTGCCCGGAGCAGTGAATCAGAGCACGGATACCGCGGAGACTGAGACTGTGGCTGAAACCGTTCCTTCTAAGGCACCTGACAAGAAAACCGAACCTTCCTCTAAAAAAACGGGCAGCAATAAGACATCCTGGACCTCCTCTCCTGCTTTCGGCATTGTTAAGAAAGTCCTGATCGCTGCCGCTGTCATCGGAGCCATTGGCGGCGCCGTCTTCGGAATCATGATCTATCAGGAAAACAAGGCCCAGAACGAGCGTTTTCTCCGTCATCAGCGGCGCGAAAAACGTTTAAAGGAATGGGGATATTCTTCCACAGAATTTGATATGATCATGGAAGAGCACTTAAGATCCAAGTCTGGGATTAAGCAGCCGGGATTCCGGGAGCGGCTCAGAGATCGTTTTCGGAGACGATAAGTTTTATTTTATGTAAACTAAAAGAGCAGATGTATGCTTTTTGAAGCAATACCTCTGCCCTTTTTCTATCTTTTCACATCCGTTTTGTTCAGGAGCAAAGTGCTCAACTGCTGCTGTATCCTCCGGGCTGCCGCCTCTATTCCACTCCATGGAGTTTCTTCTGCCTGCTTTTCTCCGCACGGCGGATCCGGGCCTCCTCTTTTTTCAGGAAAACAGCTTCTGCACCTTCCTCATCCACCGGTTTTACTGTCTTTACGGCAAAAACTCTGCCGTCCTCCGACTTTTTCATCCGGATTTTTCCTTTCATCATACCGTGTTCCGGGCATGTCGCAAGGCAGAGGTAATAGCGCTGCCCCGAGGAAAACCAGCGGATCTTTTTCCTCAACATCCGGCGGCACTTCGTGCAGACAACATCTGTCACCCGCTTCTCCTCCATCGCCTCTTCCTTTGTCTCAAACATCCGGGACACAAACTTCGTGTACTCCGGGAACCGCAGCGTGAACTCCTCATCCTCGCTCTCCGGCGGCATATAGTAGTCCACGGACACATAGTCCTTCACAGACTCAAAATCCATGGCCCGCATCACACGTCCCGTATACTCTGCGTCGCCAAGCGCCCTATGGAACGGCGCGTCCACATCAAGTGCAAAGGACTCCACCGCTTCATCAAGCGAAATTCTCGCCTTTCCGTCCTGATAGCACAGGCTGTACAGTTTCTGGACATCATAAAAAAGGAACGGTTTCGGGAACGGGATCGTCATCCCATGATAGACCATGTTCCTCTGCAGTTCCGTAAGGTCCATACTTCCCCAGGTGCAGAATATGCAGTCCTCGCCGCACCATTTAAGGAAATCCTCCATCACCGCCGCAAACGGCTCTCCATCCCGCTCTAACTCTTCGATTGAAACATGGGTCACCTCAGAGATAATCCGGTGCATCTGGCGGTACACGCAGGGACGGATGATCCGGTGAAACTCCGCAACCTTCTCACGCTCTTCATTCAGTTTTACTGCTCCGATCTCAAAGATCTCAAAAGGAAGCCGCTCCACAGACGCTTCTTTACCGCCCGGGTTCTGGTTCCATTCCAAATCAAATACAATAAAATTTTTCATAATACAAGAGTATAGCACAGTTTTTTCTGCCCGTCACTGAGAAAATTGTTGCTGTACACGGGCAGGGATCAGTCGCTTACTTTTTTCTTGCACTCTGTTTCAAATAATCCTATAATAAGCATAGTTTGAGATAGAAAAACTACAGCAACAGCGTTTCCGCCTCTGTAGGATCACTCAGGTAAGACCATCTGCTTCTGATCTGGTGCTTTTATCTGGAGATTTGCTGCGCTGGAACGCGGAAAGGATTCTTATCATGAAACACATCACAGGACTTGCGCATATCGCGCTTTTCACAAAGGATCTTGAAACATCCATAAAATTCTACGAATGTCTCGGTGGAAAGGTCACTGGACAGGCTGATGTCCAGAAACCGCTTGGAACTAACCACATCAAGATCGTCAGCATGCCGGGCTTTGACCTCGAGATCATCGAGCCACATGACGGCACTGAGGTTACGATCGAGGGTGGTCTCTTCCCGCACATCGCAATCGAAGTCAATGACATCGACGCTGCCATCGCAGACTTAAAGGCAGCCGGGATCACAAACTTCCGGGGCGGTGTCGACAAGGCAGCTGACCTCCCGATCTTCGGCGGCATCCGAAACGCGTTTTTTATTGGACCGAACGGAGAACAGCTGGAGCTTTTACAGCATCTGTAAAATTCGGTTGACCGCAGATCATGCGGATCACTGTAATTTAAGTACATAAGTAAAGTCCCCGGATAAGGAACTACCGCAGCTGGTCAACTGACCGATGGCACATTCCCTATCCGGGGGCTTTTTATCTTATCCCAATAACGCCTTCAAATCCTCCTCCGGTGTCGTCACTGGACCGATTCCGTAGTTCTCCACAAGGAAATTCAGGATATTCGGGGAGAGGAACGCCGGTAAGGACGGGCCGAGGCGGATATTCCTGATCCCAAGATGCAGGAGTGTCAGGAGAATACACACTGCCTTCTGCTCATACCAGGAGAGCACGAAGGACAGCGGAAGCTCGTTCACCTCGCACCCAAACGCCTCCGCCAGCGCCATAGCCACCTTGATGGCACCGTAGGCATCGTTGCACTGGCCCATGTCCATGATCCGCGGGAGACCGCCGATGTTTCCAAGGTCCAGATCGTTAAAGCGGAACTTGCCGCACGCCAGTGTCAGGACAATGCTGTCCGCCGGAGTCTGCTTTACAAAATCCGTATAGTAGTTTCTTCCCGGCTTCGCGCCATCACAGCCTGCAACGAGGAAGAAATGGCGGATCGCGCCGGATTTTACCGCGTCGATGACCTGATCAGCCATGGAAAGGATCGTTCCATGTCCGAATCCTGTCATGACCTGAGTTCCGCCGTTGATTCCCGTAAACTGGCGGTCTTCCTGATATCCGCCGAGTTCCAGCGCCTTCTCGATCACCGGGGTAAAGTCTTTCTCATCATCAATATGAACCATTCCCGGATATGCTACGACCTCCGTCGTGAACACGCGGTCCGCGTAGGATTTCTTCGGCGGCATCAGACAGTTTGTGGTAAAGAGGATCGGAGCCGGGATATCCGCAAATTCCTTCTGCTGATTCTGCCATGCAGTTCCGAAATTGCCCTTTAACTGCGGATACTTTCTGAGCTCCGGGTAAGCGTGGGCCGGCAACATCTCGCCGTGGGTGTAGATGTTAACGCCTTTTCCCTCTGTCTGCTTTAAGAGAAGCTCCAGGTCCTTGAGGTCATGTCCCGTCACAACGATAAACGGTCCTCTTTCTACTACAAGCGGTACGCTGACCGGGATCGGAGTCCCGTAAGTTCCCGTGTTTGCTGCGTCCAGCATCGCCATGCAGGTGAGGTTCACCTCGCCGACCTTCAGGACCGTCGGGAGCAGGCTTTCGACGGTACCGTCTTTTGCGATCTCCCGGAGCCCCGTTAAGAAGAACTGGTTTACCGTCTCATCAGATGCCCCCAGCATCAGCGCATGGTACGCGTACGCCGCCATACCCTTTAATCCGAACAGGATCAGAGATTTCAGGGAGCGGATATCAGGGTCCATGTCCCACAGCAGACCGAGATTATAATCATCCGTATCTTGCACACTTGCTGCCGCACCTGACTCTCCCGCTGCCTTTTCGCGCGGTCCTGCACTTTTCTTCACCGGCGCTGCGAGCAGCCGCTCCTTCTCCCTGTGCGTCTTCTCAATCTGCGCCCGGATCGCGTCATCATCAAAGCTTACATTCGTAAGTGTCGTAAAAAGCCCCTCGATCACCGTGCGGTACACTCGATCTCCCGGACATTCCACGCCTTCTGCCGCTCTCGCAAGCCCGATCATCGCACCTACAAGCTGGTCCTGCAGCCTTGCTGTCTCCGCCGTCTTTCCGCAGACACCCGTGCTCCCGGTACATCCCGCGCAGCCTGCGGTCTGCTCACACTGATAACAGAACATTTTTTGATCCATTTCATATACCTCCATATATTTCCCCGACTCTTCCCGCGTGACTCCAGGCAGCCCATACAAGCAGCCAACACTGTCTTCGCAGTTTTGCCGATCTCAAATTATCCTGACACGCCTGCCGTCCCTGCGGCAGCCATAACCGATAAGTCATCATGTTTCCCTGTCCGGCACCGCCGAACCATGTACACATTATATCCGCGAAATCAGCTTTCGTATGTTGTAATTACAACATTTTTAAACAGACCACCTGGAAATAATTTCCACACGTCCACCTCTCACACTTTTCGCAGACCAGAACGGATCCAGCCGCTCTTTATAATTTCCTGTGCGAATCAGGAATTTTCAGGACTTTAAAATCCATAAATTTCGCTTTTCTTTACATCCATAAACGTTTATAATGGAACAAATGCTTTATGAAAGGATTCAGATTATGTTTCGTATTCTTTCCGCTTTCAGGCGGTTAAATTCATTTCAGATCATTGTTTTAGGCTTTGCCTTCGTGATCTTGCTCGGCGCCGGCATCCTGATGCTGCCGGTATCCTCCGCGGACGGAAGCTGGACTCCATTTGTAAATGCCCTGTTTACCTCCGTCACCTCCGTCTGCGTGACCGGTCTTGTGGTCTGTGACACCGGAACCTACTGGTCTTCCTTCGGACATGCCGTAATTCTGCTTCTGATCCAGACCGGCGGTCTCGGCGTTGTGACGATCTCGGCTTCCTTTACGATCCTCTCCGGAAAGAAGATCGGTCTTTCCCAGCGGAGTATCATGGCGGAATCGGTCGCTGCCCCTCAGCTCAGAGGAGTTGTCCGCCTGACCGGTTTTATTGTAAGAGTCACTCTCGGTATCGAACTGATCGGCGCTCTCCTGATGGCACCTGTATTCTGCCGCGATTTTGGTCTCTTCCGGGGACTCTGGATGTCTTTATTCCACTCCGTATCCGCATTCTGCAACGCCGGAATCGATCTGCTTGGTGTCCGGGGAGCATATTCCTCCCTGACATCCTACGCATATGACCCGCTGATCAATCTCGTGATCATCCTGCTTATCGTGATCGGCGGAATCGGTTTTCTGACCTGGGATGATATTTACAGAAACCGGCACCATATTTCCCGATACCGGATGCAGAGTAAGGTCATCCTCTCCTACTCGCTGGCACTGATCTTTATCCCGGCTATCCTCTTCTTTTTTCTGGAATTTCAGGATATCCCGGCCGGAAAACGGATCCTTGTATCCTTATTCCAGTCGGTGACAACGCGAACTGCCGGTTTTAATACAGCGGATCTTTCCTCCATGCGGGAATCCGGCCAGTTCCTTATGATCCTTCTCATGCTGGTCGGAGGAAGTCCGGGATCCACCGCCGGCGGAATCAAGACGACCACTCTGGCCGTTCTGATCTCCTGTGCGACTGCTGTCTTTGCCAGAAAGGACAGCCCGGAAATGTTTAAACGGCGCATTGTCCCCGATATTGTCGCCACAGCGATCGCGATCCTTTTCATGTATACAAGCCTCGGTATCCTGTGTGCCATGACGCTCAGCATTCTGGAAAGCCTGCCTCTTATACCGTGCCTGTTTGAGGCGA
>OJSQ01003703.1_pt1 | contig 10590 bp, 7 predicted proteins | sample 1599551 | NCBI WGS metagenome assembly OJSQ01 (sample SAMN04168659, study PRJEB22393) | human gut metagenome | biome: human gut microbiome; feature: stool | host: Homo sapiens | collected 2014-05-12
TTGCAGAAGAGATCGATGAGAGAGGTCTGGCAAGACTGACACAGAGAAACAAGTTTTCTGTAGGAGAGACCATCGAGATCATGAAACCGGACGGAAGGAATATTCCGGTCACAGTGGAAGCCATTTATAATGAAGAGGGCGAAGCTATGGAGAGTGCACCACATGCTCAGCAGAGGATCTATGTGAAACTGACTGAGATGCCGGAGGTATTTGATATTCTCCGAAGAGGTGAATGATCCGAAAGGGTGGATAAGAGAGTAAAGGGGAGAACGAAAAGAACGTTCTCCCCTTTACTGATTTTCAGGAAAAAGAGTACGGAGTTTTCGAAGAGCGTTCTTTTCGATACGGGATACATAGGAGCGGCTGATGGAGAGATTTTCAGCAATCTCTCGCTGGGTCAGTGGCTCCTGACCATTCAAACCGTAGCGGCAGCAGATCACCTGGTATTCCTTTGGGGAGAGTACTGTCCGGATATAACGGAGAAGATAGGAAATGCTGTCCCTTTTGAAACAATCATCCACAACATCAACGGGTGGACTTTCAATGATATCGAGAAGGCTGATCTCGTTGCCTTCCCGGTCTGTGCCGATGGGTTCATAGAGAGAAACTTCTCTGGAACGTTTCCTGCGGGCACGGAACATCATGAGAAGCTCATTGTCAATGCACCGTGCAGCATAAGTGGAAAGCTTGGAAGTCCGGCTGGGATCAAAGGTGGAAATGGCTTTGATCAGACCTATGGTGCCTATGGAGATCAGATCATCCTGATCCTCGTCACATCCCTGATATTTTTTTGCAACATGTGCTACGAGGCGGAGATTGTGTTCGATAAGGATATTTTTTGCTTCCGGATCGCCCCTTTGGAGCTGTAGAAGATAGAACTGCTCTTCCGCAAAAGAAAGCGGTTTCAGAAAGGTTTTCAAGGGTTCACCTCAAAGGGGATTTCCTTATAGCTTATGAGCCGGACGTGCTTTTCGTGCTTTTCCAACAGAAACTTTATAAAAAGGACAGAGGCGAACACCTGTTGCGCCACATTCTGATCTGGTGTATAATCATAAAATACGAGTGACAACAATCAGTGTATATTGATGAGGAGTATATATTTTGAAAAAGAGGATAGAACAGCTTCTTAACGGAAAATTTATTTATGAACAGCCTGAGCTTCTGTTTTCACAGGACCGTATTTTCGCTACGCTGAAGGCAGGAGAGACTACAAAGGATGAGATTTATTTCGGTACCGATGACAACCGCAGGATCAGTGGCTTTGTGACTTCATCTGACCGGAGACTGGTGCCCGGATTTGACCGCTTTTCCGGAACCACAGTGCGCATGCCTTATGGGGTAGATGCAGAGGGAATGAGGCCGGGAGAGAGCTTTGAAGGCTGGCTGTGTTTTACTACCAGTATCGGAGAATATAAGCTGCCGTTCACTGTACAGGTACAGACGGAAGAGGTGAAGAGTGCAGGCAGAAAGGTATCTTCTCTGGAAGAATTTCTGCACATTGCAAAGGAAGATTTCCATGAGGCTTACCGGATCTTTACAGAACGACATTTTTTCCTGATCCTGAGTGATCAGAGTGAGAAGATCCGTTCTCTTTATGCAGGAATGTCACAGCAGCCGGTGACCTATCAGCATCTGGAGGAATTTCTGATCGCAGCCGGTGCCAAGGAAAAGGTGACATTGAGTCTGAACAGAGAAGAGGCGAGTTTTTATGATGTCAGTGAATCTGTTCAGGAATCCCTTTATATCCACAGGAGCGGATGGGGACACCTGCGGGCAGATATTGAGGTAAACGGGGATTTTCTGGAGGCAGGCAAGCATGTGGTCACAGAAGAGGATTTTATCGGAAGTACCTGTGAAATAAACTATGTGATCCGCCAGGAAAAACTGGGAAAAGGAAATCAGTACGGCGAGATCATTGTAAAAACCCCATACCAGAAACTGATATATCACGTTCTTGCATCCAGAGGAACTGAGAGTGCCGTGAACCTGGATCTTCTGGAAAAACAGTACCGGATATCTCTGATGAAGGAATACCTGGGATATCTCTGTAAAAGAACAGATTTTCAGGCCTGGACAGCCTCTACTCATGAGAAGCTTGACCGTATGGGCGAAAACGGACTGAAATATCCGGAATATCAGCTTCTGGAAGCCTATCTTCTTCATCTGGAAGGAGAAGATGACCAGGCTTCAGAAATCCTTGAGCGTTATCAGAATAAATCCTTTCATCACAATGAACTGGAACTGGCAGGGATTTATCTGTATCTGTGTACACAGACCGGGCTGTACCGGGATAAGGAACAGGCCCTCCGCAAGGTACAGAATTTCCAGATGCAGAAGGAAGACAGCTTTATCCTTCTGAAACTGGTATTTGAAATGGATCATACGCTTTCTCCGTCAAAAAAGATCTTTCTGATGGAGGAACTTTTTGAGCGGGGATGTACAAGTCCTTTTCTGTATCTGGAAGCATGGAACCGTATTTGTGCAGATATGTCTCTGCTGCATCGAATCAATGGGTTCTGGGCCCAGGTATTCCTTTTTGCAGGAAAAGAACAGATGCTGACGGAAGAGCTGGTCATGCGCCTGGCATATCTTTCCGGTTATGAGAAAGCTTTTAACGAAAGTCTGTACCGTGCTATGGCCATGGGATGTGAAGCCTTTCCGTCGGATGATACCGTGGAAGCGATCTGTAAATATATTATGAAGGGAAATCCAAGAAAACCGGAATATTTTCAGTGGTTTTCCGCTGCCGTGGACCGCGGGATCCGGATCACACGGCTGTATGAATATTATGTGGAAACACTGGATACTTCTTATCGGAGAGTCCTGCCGAAACCGCTTTTGATGTATTTTACCTATAACAACAATACTCTCGGTGATTCCAAGCGTGCCTATCTGTATGCATGCATCATTGCAGGGAAGGAACGTGATCCACAGACATACGAAAGTTATCGTGAAAGCATGGAGGAATTTGCTTTCCGTAAGTTACGGGAAGGCCGGATGAATGAAAATTATGCCGCTGTTTATCAGGAATTCATGCGGGAACCATCGGACAGCGAAAAAGCGCAGGTGATCGCCTCCAGAATGTTTACCTGCCGGCTGTATACGGATGATCCGAAGGTTCGCAGTGTGATCGTCCGTCACAGACAGATGAAACAGGAAGAAATCTATCCGTGTATCCATGGGATCGCTTACCCAAGGATTTGCAGCGAAGATGCGGCCGTTGTATTTCAGGATGAAAAACAGAGACGTTATGCTACTACGGTAGATTATAATCTGACACCACTTTTTGATGATCGTGAGATGGTTCCGGCAGTGTTGGAAAAAGGGGCGGATGAACCGGCTGTGCTTTTGTATTACTGTCAGGGTCAGGAGATCAGTCGTAAGAATCTGGGAATTTTTCAGAAACTGGTCCTTTCACCGGCGTTTACCGATGAATATAAGAGGCTGATCCGCAAAAAGATCCTGGATTATTATCGGGATCACGTGCAGGGAGAAGATCTGGATGCCTGTCTGGAGATGATGGATTATCGGGAATATGCCATGGTCGACCGGAAAACCCTTCTGGAGATCCTGATCCAGCGGGGACTGTTTCCGCAGGCTATGAGCGTGGTGGAAGCATTTGGATTTGAAGGAGTAGAGGAGCGTGCGCTTCTGAAGCTGGTAAGCCGTATGATCATCCGCTGTGACTGTGCGGAAGACGAAGAGCTGATCGCACTTTCCTCTCATGTATACCGACAGGGAATCTATGATGAAGTGATCCTCATGTATCTGATGAAATTCCGGTTTGGACCTGTGGATGAACTTCTGGATATCTGGAAAAGTGCCTGTGGGTTTGAGATGGATACCTATAATCTGGAGGAGAGGATTCTTTCTCTTCTGATGTTTAACTGGGATTATCGGCCAGAGGGTGAGGATATCCTGAAAGCATATATCCGCCATTCCGGAAAAGAGAGTGTGATCGGTGCGTATCTGACTCTGATGTCTTACGGAATGTTTGTAAAAGAAATGCCGGAGATGCCTGGACTTAAGGAGTATCTGAAAAATCGCAGAGAAAAGGAGTGGCCCGGAGACCGGATCTGTGACCTGACCCTTCTGAAACTGCTTTCCGAAGAAAAAACTTCTGATGAAGAAAATCTGGAAATGGAGGAAAAAATCCTCTCTTCCTGTGTAAAGGAAGGAATGCTATTTGAGTTTTTCCGGAATCTGGATCAGAATATCCTGCGACTGTATCAGCTGGATGATAAGACTTTTGTAGAGTATCATACTTCACCGGAGGCTTCGGTCACACTGTATTATTCCCTGGATACAGGTCTTGGAACTGTACCGGACTATAAAAGTGAACCGCTCAAAAATATCTATGAGGGAATTTTTGCCAGAGCATTTACATTGTTTTATGGAGAGACCCTGCGATATTATTTCCAGACAGAAGATGAAACTGGTGTACACAAAACGGAAGAAAAAATACTGACCATGAACCAGAGTAATGACCAGGCATCCAGCAAATATCAGCTGATCAATCAGATACTCTGTGCAAGGAAACTGGAGAAAGACACGGAAGTGAAGGAGAAGCTGGCACAGTATGTCCGGCAGGAACAGTACGTTAATGAAATGTTTGTCATAGAGAAGGAACCGGAAAGATGAATGAAATTCGTGACTTGATCATAGGAATTGATATTGGAAAAGAATACACACAGATCTGTTATTATGACAGAAAAGCAGAAGAAGCCCGTTCTCTTTCCATGAAGGTAGGAGCCAGTCAGTACGAAGCTCCGGGCTGTATCTGCTATCGTACCGATCACGGTGATTACTGCGTAGGCCTGGAAGCAGAGTATTTTGCCAGGGAAAAGGGCGGAATCATGATCGGAAATATTTATGATATCTGTCAGAAGGAAGAAAAGATCCAGGTGGCAGGAGAGGAAAAAGAGCCGGCAGAGCTTCTGGCACATTTTCTAAGGGGAATCCTGAAATTTCTGGGAATCCAGGATATCGTAAAGAATACCCGGTGCCTTTGTATCACATCGCCGGAGCTTAGTACACTTCAGGTACGGAATTATCAGAAGGCCTGCAGCCTTGCAGGTTTTTCCCGTGAGAAATATATGCTTATGGACTATGGCGAGAGCTTTTATTATTATGCGCTGGGACAGAAACGGGAAACCTGGAATCGAAGTGTAGGCTGGTATGCCTTTGCAGGCGATACGGTAACCTTCCGGAAGCTGACCATCAACGGCTCTTCCAGACCGGTGCTTGTAAAACTGGAGGATCCGGTCAGTACAAAGCTTGAACCGGAAGAAGAGATCCGTGATGTGGAATTTTACCGTTTTATCAGTAAGACTCTCGGCAAAGAGCTCTTCTCCAGTGTGCAGATCACGGGAGAAGGATTTGACCAGCAGTGGGCACAGCAGTCTGTAAAGCTCCTGTGTCATCAGGGACGGAAGGTTTTTTACGGAAACAATCTTTTTGCAAAGGGAGCCTGCATAGCCGGTAAGGACAAGCTGGAGGATAAAAAACTCAAAGGTTACCGCTATTTAAGCGATTCGCTGGTGGCTGCGGACGTAGGAATGGATATGCGGGTGATGGGCTCTCCGGCTTACTATCCGCTGATCGAAAGCGGCAGCAACTGGTATGAATGCAGTGCATCCTGCGAGCTGATCCTGGATGATACCAGTGAACTGGTATTTGTGGTAAGTATTCCGGAAGAAACCGAGAAGAAACGTGTGGCCATGGCACTTGAGGGTCTGCCAAAGCGGCCTAATCGGACTTCAAGGCTTTCCCTCACGCTGAAATACGTATCGCCGAGAGACTGTGAGATCACAGTAGAGGATCTGGGCTTTGGCGAAATGTATCCTTCCAGTGGGAAGATCTGGAGGGAACTGGTACGATGGGATGAGCAGGAAGAAAGGAAGCAGGCATGAGCGGATATATTTTATGTCAGGTAAAAAAGGCAGAGAAGCCGTTTTATATCGAAAATATCAGTACCAATATCTATTCTATAGAAGAACTCTGCTATTATCTTTATAACAATCTTTATCTTGTGGACAGCTCATTGATCAGCAGTAAGCTCTGTACCTGGCTAGAGGAAGAACTGGAGCTTCCGAAGCTTGCGGCCAAGCTGAAACCTTATATTGGAAGAGAGGCCGGACTTGAAGAAGTACTGTATCCGATATTTAAAGAGATCAATTATCTGGCTTATGAAGAGCTTAAGACCTTAAACGGGCGCATTGAAGCCAGAAAACGTGAACCTGAAGAAATACGGGAGAAACGCAAAGGTGATGCGCTGATGGAGAATCGGATGTATGTGAATGCACTCCGTGTTTATCAGAAGCTTCTGGAGCATGGCGGGAAAGAAATCACCGGAGAGATGCGTGAAAGGATCCTGCATAATCAGGGATGCGCATACAGTTACCTGTTCCAGATGGATAAAGCGCTGGATTGTTTTTGGAAAGCATGGAAGGAGAATCATTCAGAGAAAGCGATGAAGGTTTATCTTCTGGCCTACCGCAGTGTTCACAGTGAAGAAGAATACAGGAAACGACAGGAAGATCTGAAGACAGATGAAATGGTAAGGCAGGAAACTGACCAGGCTCTGAAAAGCTTTGCCGGTCTCCCGGAGCAGCATATCGCATCCGGAGAAACCGACAGGATCCTGGAGGATCTCACAAGAGAATATCACAGAAGTACCGGCTCTTAAAGCTGTTCAAGAAGTCCCAGCAGGATCTGCCGGGCTTCTTTTTTTGTATATACGGATTCTTCCTCAGACAGGGAACAGAGGTAATCATTCAGGGCCTGTCCGATACTGGTCTCTTTCAGATAGATACAGAGAAAAGTATCTTTTTCGGAAAGAAAGCAGAGAAAAACGGAATAGTCAGACAGAACTTCCAGATGGATCCCGGTTTCAGGAAGTACGGAAGGCTTCAGGATCCTGCATTTTTCATGTCCCATATCTGTGTCAAGAAGATGCTTGAGGGCTTTTTTTCGTTCTTCTTTCGGAAGAGGGGTCTGATGGTAGGAATAAGGTCCGTCAAGGAGTCCGGTACGGGCAAATTTCCGGATCCCGCTCAGTGTAAAATAATTGCAGGAAAAGGCAGCTTCTGTAAAAGAAAAGGAAGTCTGGTTCAGAACCGCTGCCAGTTGGGTATAGACCGGATCGGAAAGATCGATATCCCTGTTATCAAACAATGACTGAATAAAGCCCGGACCATAGGACATCAGTGCAAGGCAGGGATGAGATTCCAGTGCAAAATTTGTTGAGATCTTTGTCTGCATGATAGAACCAAAGATATTAAGGATCCTGTCCGGAGAATCCGACTGCAGGAAGAATTGGCTGGAATTCTCAAGAACCCGCCGGAATTCCTGTTGATATGCGTGGATCGCTTCCGGATTTTCAGTAAAAATACAGGTCATCATATCCGAGGATAACAGCAGCAGTTTTTTTTCTGTGAGTAAGAAAAAAGGAAACAGTTCATAGCTGGAAAACTCTCGGCCTGTCTGAGTATAGTAATAATATGGCTGGTAGCCCACAAAACCTGACAGGATCGGAAGGAGTGTGCAGAGAAAGGTTTCCAGATTCATGTTGTAATCCGGTGAGGCGGACGGGTTCTGGTGAAGCGGCAGGATCTGGATCACCGGTGGCAGTTTCTCATATTTGGGATAAAGATGGGAAAAAATCTGTACAAGAAGCCGGCAGTTGGCCGGAAGGTTGGTACGGATCGTTTCAGAAGAACCGGAAGACAGGATGTCCTCAAAAAGGTTCAGGACCTTCTTTTCCACATCAAGAGAAAAAGTTCCACGGTAAAAGGGAAAGGATGGAAGCCTGAGAAAACCCTCCCGGGAAATGACCTGCTGGGAGCTGATAACACCCAGAAGCTCCTGTATATATTTGCGGTTGTAATATATTTCTTTTCCGATTTTTTCTATTTTATATAATTCCATCAGTTCCCTGCGCTGGGAAGGATTGATCCGGAGGGAATCGCAGAACTGGCGCACAAAATCAATACCGGGAAGACGTTTCCCTGTGATCATACGTTGTAGCGAGGTACGGTCAAGTCCCGAAGAAGCAGATAACTGATAAACGTTTTCTCCTGTATCCTTTAGGTATTCCCGGCATTTGTTGCTGAAATCAGACATAGTAGTACTCCTTTTGGTGCTTATATGACATTATTATACGAAAACAGATCATGAATTACAATAATTTGCAAAAAAACAAGGCACAATTAGAAGCACATATTGCGCAGGTCTTTCTTTGAAAATAAAATGTTAATATCAGAAAGAGCATGAGGGAGGAAAACACGGCAATGGCAGTGATGACGATCGCGATATGTGATGAAATACGAAAGGATGCACAGAAGCTGTACAGGCAGCTTTCCACACTGGTCCCTGATGCAGAGCTCCTTCTGTATCGGACCAGAGAGAGTCTTCTGAAAGGACTGGCAGAGGGACACAAGATCTGCGATCTGATATTTCTGGGGCTGGATGGTGATCAGGGCAGGAGTCTGGAAACTGTACGGACAATGCGCCTGAAAGGACATTATATCCCGGTTGTGCTGGTGGCAGAGAATGAAAAATTCTATAAAGAAGCATTTGAAGTGTTTGCCTATAACTATCTGGTCAAACCGGTTGAAAGTGGAGAACTGGAACATGTTCTGGTACATATCCTGGAGGTATGCAGGCGTGAAGGCGGAAGAGCGCTGTATTTTCGCTACAGGAAACAGGTTTATACACTGCAGCACGATCATCTGGCATATATATCCAGTAGTCTTCACAGTGTGACATTTCATCTTACCGATGGAAAAAAGATCAGCTGCAGAGCCAGGCTGGGGGATTTTTCGGGACAGCTGTCAGACAGCAGTTTTCTGAGATGTCATCAGAGCTTTTGTATTAACATGGAGAAGGTAACTTCACTTAAGAAGAACAGTTTTGTGGTCGGACAGACGGAAATCCCAATTTCCAGAACATATCTGAAAACGGCCAGAAAGAAATACAAAGATTATCTGGCAGAGCAGAAGGTTTGCTCTTGACAGCTCCTTTTGGGTATGTTACTATAACCATACGCTTTCACGTGGTAGAGTGACCATGTGATAAAGAGATAACCGAAAAAAGGAGAATGACCATGAAGAAAAGAACAGTTGCAGTAGTAATGGCGGCAGCGATGACAATAGGAATGATGGTAACAGGAGTGAGTGTACAGGCAGGTGTTGAGGATAAGACCCTGATCGTAGGATTTGATGCTGAATATCCTCCGTTCGGATATAAGGATGATAACGGAGAATATGTAGGATTTGACCTGGATCTGGCAGCGGAAGTATGCAAGAGACAGGGCTGGGAACTGGTAAAGCAACCCATTGACTGGGATGCAAAGGATATGGAGCTTTCTTCCGGAGCCATTGACTGTATCTGGAACGGGTTCACCATGAACGGCAGAGAGGATGCCTACACCTGGACCGAGCCCTATGTGGATAACAGCCAGGTGTTCGTCGTAGCAGCAGCTTCCGGTGTACAGAATAAGGAAGAGCTGGCAGGCAAGGTTGTAGCGGTACAGAAGGATTCTTCCGCACTGGCTGCACTGAATGATGAAGAGAACAGTGATAACATTGCACTGCGTGATTCCTTTGCACAGCTGATCGAGTATGCGGATTATAACACCGCATTCATGGATCTGGAGCAGGGTGCGGTAGATGCTGTAGCTATCGATATCGGTGTGGCACAGTACCAGATCGCCCAGAGAGAAGCAGGGAAGTTCGTTATGTTGCAGGGTGAGGACAACAAGCTGGCAGTAGAGCAGTACGCCGTTGGTTTCTTAAAGGGTAACGATGAGTTAAGAGATACCGTGCAGAAGACCCTTGATGAGATGGCAGCAGACGGTACTTTCACACAGATCGCTGAAAAGTGGGGACTGACCGACAGTGTCTGCCTCGGTAAATAACAAAAGATAATTGATGTAAGTCAGGATAATTAAGGAGTAGATTTCATGAGTTTGCTGACCATGAGTGCCCAGCTGGCAGAGGGCTTTCTGATAACGGTGGAAATATTTGTACTGACCCTTTTATTCTCCCTTCCTCTTGGGTTGATCGTAGCCTTCGGAAGAATGTCGGGATGTAAGGTGATCCGCATTATTTCCAAAATTTACATATCCATCATGAGAGGAACCCCTCTGATGCTGCAGATCATCGTGGTGTATTTCGCACCCTTTTATGTGTTCCGCATGCACGTGGGAACGGGGTATCGTTTCCCGGCGGTGATCGTGGCATTCGTGATCAACTATGCAGCATATTTTGCGGAAATCTACCGTGCGGGGATCGAATCTATTCCGGTGGGACAGTATGAGGCTGCGCAGGTACTGGGCTACAGTAAGGCACAGACTTTCGTGAAGATCATTCTGCCGCAGGTGGTGAAGCGGGTGCTTCCGCCGGTGACCAATGAGACTATCACATTAGTCAAGGATACTTCTATGGCATTTACCATTTCCATCGCGGAGATGTTTACAGTCGCGAAGCAGATCGGAGCGGCACAGACCAGTGTGGTTCCGTTGCTGGCGGCAGGTGTATTCTATTATATCTTTAATCTCGTTGTGGCATCCTTCATGGAATACCTGGA
>OJSQ01003704.1_pt1 | contig 10586 bp, 9 predicted proteins | sample 1599551 | NCBI WGS metagenome assembly OJSQ01 (sample SAMN04168659, study PRJEB22393) | human gut metagenome | biome: human gut microbiome; feature: stool | host: Homo sapiens | collected 2014-05-12
GCATGCCGCTCTGGACGATGTCCTGGTGTGCGGCCACGACACAGGCTCCTTCGTAGCCTATCTGCCGCAGACGCGGGGTCAGCGGTACGCCGCCGCGCGCGAAGAGCTCGATCGGCTCCATCGCCGGGGTGTTGTGTTCGCTGCCGAACGTGACGACGAAGCCGCTGTCGTGCAGATAACCGGCATAGCGTTCCAACACCTCGATGCTGTTGCGCGCGGTGATGAATTCGACCGAGAAGATGCCGCGTTTTTTGAGTTCGGCAGCGGTCGCCCGCACATCTGCCTCGAACTGCGTGAAATTGCCGTTGGCGTCATCGGCCAGGAAGGGGTAGGTCGGAATACCGCCTGCCGCGAGGATGATTTTGCGCACGTCCTCCATCGGCAGGAATGCCGCCGGGGTTTCGGCCACGAAAGCCGCTCCTCCCGATTTGAGCAGGTTGCCGCGGATTTCATTCTCGACGCCCGCCACGTTGGACAGTTTCGATTTGAGCGGCTTGCCGCCGAAGAGTTTTGTGAAAAAAGCCGTCAGCGTCTCTTGGTTCTCTTCGCCGAACGTTTCATAGGCCTTCATGCGCAGCGCTTTGGCCAGGTGCCTTTCGCGGATCGAACCGCCCGTCAGGTTCTTCTCGATCCATTCGAAATCGAGGACGATGCCCGTCTGCTGCTCGGCGAGCAGTTCGTTGAGCTTCGCGCACATTTGTTTCACCTGCTCATGCGTCTCGGCGCACACCCGCGCCAGTTGCGAGGCATACGGCTCGGGCAGTACGGGCGGGCAAGCCAGTCCTTTGCCGCTGAGGTAGGTGCGGCCCGGGTTGTTCGGGTCGTTGACCCGTACGCCGGCCTCCTGATCGGCCTTGTGCAGGCTGATGAATTCGATGTTGAACAGCGGATAGAGTTTACGCTTGCGGCACTCCCGGTCCCACTCCCCGTAGCCTGCGGTCGTGTAAAAGTCGTTGATGCCGACTACCTTTACGTTTTCCGCCACGGCCCGGTTGAGGGCGTCGGTCAGTGTATCGAAAGCGCTGAAGGAGTAAGGTGTGTGGAGGTGGGCGTTGACGCTCACCTCCTGTACCTTATGCTTGGAATTGGATTGACAGAATTCGCACATGGTTTATTGCTTGGTTACTAATCGGACGGGTCCGGTTAAATGCCCGCTTTAGCGCGGCGGATTTGTTCCGCATCGGTGTAGTTGCGGGTCGGCACATGTCCTTTGAGCGGAACGATCTTCTCATGAATGGCATCGATGAAGCTGTCCACCTGCGGGAAGAAAGCGTATTCGAGCTCGTAGGCCGGCGTGATCCAGTCGCGTGAACCGAGCACCACGGGAGGTGCATCCAGTTCGTCGAAGGCCAGTTCGGTGACGTTGCGGGCCAGGTCGTTGAGGAACGATCCGCGGCTGGTGGCGTCGCCTGCGATGATGATGCGTCCGGTTTTCTTAACCGACTCGAGCACTTTCTCGTAGTTGAACGGAACCAGCGAGCGGGCGTCGATCACTTCGGCGCTCATGCCGTATTTCTCTTCGAGCGTTTGGCCGCTTCGAGCGCGCGGTACAGCGTGGCGCCGATGGTCAGGATTGTGATGTCCTTGCCTTCGCGTTTCACGTCGGGTTCGCCCAGCGGAATTTCATAATATCCTTCCGGTACGCCGCCTTCGTGGAACTGTTCGCCCACGTCGTAAATGCGCTGGCTCTCAAAGAAGATCACCGGGTCGGTGCCTTGCAGGGCGGCATTCATCAGCCCCTTCGCGTCATAGGGCGTAACGGGGAACACGACCTTCAGGCCCGGGATATGCGCTGCCAGCGAGGTCCAGTCCTGCGAGTGCTGCGCACCGTATTTCGAACCGACCGACACGCGTACGACCACGGGCATCTTGAGGATGTTGCCGCTCATCGCCTGCCATTTGGGCAGTTGGTTGAACACTTCGTCTCCGCAGCAGCCGAGGAAGTCGCAGTACATAATTTCGGGGATCACGCGTCCGCCGCACATTGCGTATCCGATCGCGGTGCCGATGATGGCCGCCTCGGCGATCGGCGCATTGAACAGGCGGTGGTAGGGAAGTGCCTCGGTCAGGCCGCGGTACACGGCGAATGCTCCGCCCCAGTCACGGTTCTCCTCACCGTAGGCCACCAGCGAAGCGTCTTTGTAGAAACGGTCGATGATCGCTTCGAAGATACCGTCGCGCAGTTGGAACTGTTTCATTTTCGAGAACGGCTTGCCGTCCTTGTCGAATGCGAAGCGCTCCTTTTTGGCAATTTGCTGCACGCGCGGGTTTTCGCTCATCGGATGGTTTACGTCGGGTTTGGCGTCCGACAGAGAGTCGATGCTCTGGTTCGAGAACATCATCGTGCCGAGCAGTTCCGGCTCTTTGTGCAGATCCATGCGCGGCGAGAGTTCGTCGTCGATCGAGAGCTTGAAGGTGTCGAACATGATATCCTTGATCTCCTTGGTGACTGCGTCCAGGTCGGCCTGCGTGGCAACGCCTGCGTCGATCAGCTCCTTGCCGTACGATGCGATGCAGTCCTGTGCCTCCCATGCTTCGACCTCCTCTTTGGTGCGGTACGACGATGCGTCCGAGGGCGAGTGTCCGCTGTAACGGTAGGTCAGCACGTCGAGCAGCACGGGGCCGGCCTTCTCTTTTTCGAGGATCGCTTTTTTACGGCGGTAAGCGTCGATCACGGCCAGCGGATTGAAGCCGTCCACGCGTTCGGCATGCATCTGCTCGGGGTTCACGCCGGCGCCGATGCGGGCTGCGAAATCGAAGCCCATCGTTTCGCCGCGGGTCTGCCCGCCCATGCCGTACTGGTTGTCCATGATGTTGATGATCACCGGCAGGCCGCCTTTCATGTCGCCATCCCAGAGTTGTTTGAATTGGTCCATAGCGGCGAAGGTCATGCCTTCCCAGACCGGACCGCGTGCCATCGACGCATCGCCGATGTTGGCCACGACGATACCGGGTTTGCGGTTCACTTTCTTATAGAGCGCCGCGCCGACGGCGATGCTGCCGCTGCCGCCTACGATGGCGTTGTTCGGGTAGATGCCGAACGGCGTGAAGAAGGTGTGCATGCTGCCGCCCAGCCCTTTGTTGAATCCGGTCGTACGGGCAAAAATTTCGGCCAGTGCGCCGTACAGCAGGAAGCGGATACCGAGTTCCTTGACCGAGCCGCCTTTATATGCCTTTTTGGCAACGTTCACGGTGGCGCCGTCCCAGAATTCGTTCATGATCTTCTCGAGCGACTTGTCGTCGAGCAGTTCGATGGCACGCAGACCTTTGGCGAGAATTTCGCCGTGGCTGCGGTGGGAACCGAAGATAAAGTCGTTGATGTCGAGCATGTAGGCCATCCCGACAGCAGCGGCTTCCTGGCCGGCCGAGAGGTGGGCGGGGCCCGGGTTGTTGTATTCGACGCCGTTGTAGCCGCCGGTGGTCTTCACCAGTTGCAGCATCGTTTCGAATTCGCGGATCACCACCATGTCGCGGTAGATACGTTTCAGGTCGTCTTTGGTGAAGTGCTTGCTTTTGAGCTCCTCCTTCGCGGTTTTTTTGTACTGGTTGACGGGGATCGGCGAGAAGGTGATCTCACCGGCTTTCCGCATCTCTTTAGGATCGATGTATTGTGACTTAGGCATAACTGTTATTTGTTTTTAGGTTTTTGCTGGTTGTATGAGAAGCTGCTCTTTCCCCGTTTTTATAGCGGTTCAGATGCTCCGGGCCGGCTCGCTTCCCAGATTTTGTGTTATTCTCCGAAGGCGAAGACGGTCTCCTTGAAAATTTCCGACACGGTCGGGTGCGGGAAAACCACCTCTTCCATCTCCTTGAGCGTCATCTCCTGCTCGATGGCCATGCAGGCGCCGTAGATGATTTCGCTGCACGGGTTGCCGAGCATATGCACGCCAAGCACTTCGCCGTACTGCTCGCCGACGAGCACTTTGCAGATGCCCGTGCCTCCTTCGTTTTCAGCGACGAAACGTCCGGCATAGGCCATGGGGAGCTTCTGGATGCGGTATGCGATACCTTCTTTTTTGGCCGACTCTTCGGTCAGGCCGACACCCGCCACTTCGGGATTCGTATAGACTACTCCCGGAATGGCGTTGTAACGCATAACGTCCGGGCGGCCTGTCAGGTTGTTCACGACTACCTCGCCTTCGCGGCTGGCGGTGTGCGCGAGCATCGAAAAGCCGGTCACGTCGCCTGCGGCAAAGACGTTCGGTACGTTCGTGCGCATCCTGTTGTCTACTTTTACTGCTCCGCGATTCAGCTCCACGCCTAACGTTTCGAGGCCCAGTCCGGCGGTTACCGCACGGCGGCCGACGCTGACCAATATTTTATCACCTTTGGCCGATGCGGTATTGCCCTGCGGATCGACATAGATCACCTCGTTGCCTTTGATTTCGGTCACACGGCACGACAAGTTGAATTTGATGCCTTTTTTCGCATAGATATCGCGCAGCATCGCGCTGATTTCGCCGTCGAGGCCGCCGAGGATTTCGGGCAACATCTCCACGACCGTCACTTCGGTGCCGAGGCTGTTGAAGAAGCTCGCGAACTCCATCCCGATCACGCCTCCTCCGATAATCACCAACGATTTGGGCTGTTCTTTCATCGCCAGGATTTCACGGTTCGTCAGGATGATGTCGCCGGCCTCCTTCAGGCCCGGGATCGGCGGTACGAAAGCCTCCGAACCGGTACAGAGCAACAGGTTGACTGCGTAGTAGATCTCGCCGTTGCACTCGATTTCGATGCCGTTTTCGGAGCGGCCTTTGATTTTCGCTTCACCTTTGACGACTTTGACGTTGTGCGCTTTCATTTTGGCGCCCACGCCGCCGACCAGCTTGCGGACCACTTTGTTCTTGCGGTCCACGATTTTGCCGTAGTCGTAGGTCGCATCCTCGGCGAATACGCCGTATTTGTCGCCGTGCTTCGCATAGTCGTATATCTTCGCGCTGTAAAGCAGCGTTTTGGTCGGAATACACCCCTCATTGAGGCAGACACCGCCTAACTCGCGCTTCTCGAACAGCACGACGTTCAACCCTTTCGCTCCGGCGCGTTCCGCAGCCACGTATCCGCCCGGGCCGCCGCCGATAATTGCCAAATCTATCATTTTTGTCGATTTAAGTCTGTTAATGGTGTGCGGGGCGGTGTCGTAAGAACTTCCACTCCGCCGTGCATGTAATTAAAGTTCGAAGTCGAGCGCTTCGATTTCGTTGGCCACCTCTTTGACGAAGCGGGTCGCCTCGCCGCCGTCCAGTGCGCGGTGGTCGTAGGTGAGGCTCAGGCCGATGTGCGGCACGAAGGCGTATACGCCGCCGCCGATATCTTTCGGGCGGGGTACGATCGTATTCACACCGAGGATCGCCACCTGCGGCAGGTTGATCACGGGGGTAAAGATCTCGACGCCGTAGTTGCCGAGGTTCGATACGGTGAACGATGCTGCTTCGGAAGAGAGCAGGTCGGGATCGATCGAGCCCTTCTTGCAGGCGTTGGCAACCTCTTTGAGTTGGTTGGCGAGACCCTGGATCGAAAGGTCGTCGGCATTTTTCACCGTCGGCACCATCAGGCCGCGGTCGGTATCGACGGCCAAGCCGAGGTGGACTTTCGAAAAGACGCGCGTGCTGTCACCGAGGAAATGCGAGTTGACCTGCGGGAATTTTTTAAGCGCTTTGATCACCGCCATGCAGACCATGTCGTTGAGGGTAATGTTGGTCGGGTAGCCGTTGTCGACGGCTTTCTTGACTTTCTTCCGCAGTTCCAGGATGCGGCGGGCGTCCGCGCTGAGGTGGTGCGTCAGCTGGGCCGAGTTTTGCAACGATGCGTGCATCGCTTTGGCGATCAGCTTGCGCATGTTGGTCAGCGGCTTGATCTCGCTGTCGGTCGCGTAAACGCTGTTCTTGAGGGCCCCCATATCGGCGCCTTTGATCATGCCGGCCAATCCGCTGCCCGCTTCGGGTGCGGCTGCACCGGTCTCCTTCGCGATGGCTTTCGCCAGCGGGGTGAGTTTGGGCGTGGCGGCGATGGCGGCCTGTACGTCGCGTTCGATGACGCGGCCGTGAGGGCCGGAACCTTGCAGCGCGGCGGCGTTGACCGCCTCTTTTTCCGCCAGTGCGCGGGCGCGCGGCGATACGGGCGAAGTGCCTTCGGTGGTAGCGGGCTTGACGGCGGTTGCGGCTGCGGTTACGATAGCAGGTGTTGCTGCGGGTGCAGCAGCGGCGGCAACCGGGGTTTCGGCTGCGGGAGCAGCGGCAGCGGCTTCTCCGCCCGGACGGAACTCTGCGGTGCTTTCACCCTCGTTGCCGATTACCATTACGTTGGTCAGCACCGGAATTTCGTCGCCGTCGTCGAAAAAGACGTCCAATACGGTACCGGCCGCCTGGGCCTCCTCTTCGAACGAAGCCTTATCCGTCTCGTAAGAGAAAAGGATGTCGCCCACGGCGACTGTGTCGCCCTTTTTCTTTTTCATTTCGGTCAGGATACAGCTTTCGACGGACTGTCCCTGTTTAGGCATGATGACTACTGTTGCCATATGAGTTTTAAGTTATGTATGATTTAGTTAGTTCTCCGCAAAACCCGGTTTTTGCAAAGTTACAACAATAACTTATATATACAAGTGATTTTTATTGATTTTTCTAAGCATTGATATATAGATAATTGTATATATTTTACAGGTTTACAAGTTGTGAACATGTATATACAAATTTTTCCGGCAAAAATTTGTCGGGCCGGATATCTTTCCCTATATTTGGCTTCGACTAAACTTTTTGCGCCTGACTTTCAGGCGTCTGAATCAGACCTTCAAAATGCCATGGTAGAGCTGCCCCGATATAAACAAGTTTACGAAACCCTCCGGCGCCATATCGCCGAGGGAGTCTATTCTGCGGGCGATTTGTTGCCCTCCGAACATGAACTGAGCATTGTGCACCGGGTCGCCCGGCCCACCGTGCGCCGTGCGCTCGATCAACTGGTGGCCGACGGGTTTATCCTGAAACACCAGGGAAAAGGAAGTATCGTGAAAGGTGTGCCCAAAGGAATCGGTATTCTTTCGCTGACGGGTACCACATCGGCCGTCGGGCGCGAGGATTTCCTCACGCATATCATCCTCCGGCCGGAAGTGCGTTCCTGGACCGAGGCGTTTTCGTTTCCGGTCACCCCGTATGAGCAGGAGGTCGGATGCATCTATTTCGAACGGCTCCGGCTGCTTAACGGCGAGCCTGTGTTCCTCGATATCACGATGTTGCCGAATATCAACCTGCCGCGGTTTACTTCGTATAATCTGGAGAATACCTCGCTGTTCGACTTCCTGCGCACGAAATACCAGATCGTCGTGACGGGCGGGACGCAGCAGTTGTACGCGATCCGGGCGGATAAGCGCCTGCAGGAACACCTGCGCGTCAAGCCGGGACACCCGATCCTGCAACTCGATCGCAAGATCGAGACTTCGCGTCCCGGTTTCCACATTTACAGCCAGGTTTTCTGCGCCACGCGCGGCTATGGCCTGCGGGGCACTTTTTAAGAATTAATTCGTACCTTTGGGCTGTCATTTTTAAGCAGTAATATTTAGTCTGGGCCTGATGCAGCCGGGATTTCCCGGTCCGATTCTTTTTAAACGGATCGCAGGCGAGGCCGGGACTTTTCAAAAAATAAACCATAACGAGATGAATCCGATCCGACAGAGTGCTATCGATACGATCAATACCGAGGCTGCGGCCGTCAAACACCTGACCGAACTGCTGACCGACGATTTCGAAAAAGCCGTGAAAGCGATCATTGCCTGTAAAGGCAAGGTGATCGTCACCGGCATGGGTAAATCGGGGCTGATCGGCAAAAAAATCGCTGCGACGCTGGCCAGCACCGGTACCCCGTCGTTTTTCCTTCATCCGGGTGAGGCGTACCACGGCGATCTGGGGATGATCGAACCGCAGGACATCGTTTTGGCGATTGCCAATTCGGGGCAGACCGACGAAATACTGAAATTGATACCCTTCCTGCAATACAACAAGAACGTCGTGATCGCAATGACCGGTAATCCCGAATCGACGCTGGCCAAGCATGCGCATTATCACCTCAATATCGCCGTGGCGCATGAGGCCTGTCCGTTGGATCTGGCGCCCACGTCGTCGACTACGACGACGCTGGTGATGGGAGATGCGCTGGCTATCGCGCTGATCAACGAACGTAACTTCAAAGCGGAGGATTACGCCGTGTTCCATCCGGGCGGCAGCCTCGGGCGGCGCCTGCTGATGACCGTGGGCAACGTGATGCGTTCGCACGACCTCCCAGTCGTGGCGCCCGACTGCTCGGCGACGGATATGATCCACGCCATCAGCAAGGGCGGGCTGGGGCTCATCATCATCTGCGACGGCGAGAGGATCGAGGGCATCGTGACCGATGGCGACGTGCGCCGTGCGATGGAGCGCCGCCGCGCCGAGTTTTTCAATATCAAGGCCGCCGATATCGCCACGCCCAACCCGAAAACCATCTCCGCGGATAAGAAACTGATCGAGGCCGAGAAGATGATGACCCGTAACAAGGTCACGTCGCTGCTCGTCACCGACGATGCAGGGAAGTTGCAGGGCGTGATCCAGATTTACGACATCAAGTTATAGGGCTTTCGCAACTGCGTCACGCCGCATAGACGGGGACGGTCTGTTCGGAACGGAGCGCCTGCCGTGAAAACAAAGGGGACGGTACCATGCGGTACCGTCCCCGCGTGTCTTGTCTGCCGGTATGTCTCCGCGGTCAGTCCCCCTCTTCGAGCTGGAAAACCTGTTCGACGGGTTTGCCGAAGATCCGGGCGATCTTCAGTGCCAGTACCGTCGAGGGGACGAAGCGCCCGGCCTCGATGGCGTTTACGGTCTGGCGGCTTACGCCGATGGCATCGGCCAACTGCTGCTGGGTCATGCGCACTTCGGCGCGTTCGACCCGGATCCTATTCTTCATCTGCGACCGCGTGTTTCAGGCGCCACAGTTTCCAGCGGAATACCGCGAGGAATATCAGCAGCATGGTGAGCAGGTTGTAGATCATGACGTAGAGGAAACTGAGGTCGTAGGTGCATAGCGCCGTGGCGATAAGCAGGGCATAGTTGACGTAAAGTGCCGTCAGCAGGGCGTTCAGCCGTATGCGGGAGATCATTTCATCCTCGATCCGTTCGCGGGAGCAGGCTACGAATATCCCGCCGATGCAGATGCCCACCAGAGCGATGTTGTTCAGCGCGCGGCCTGTCGTAGTCGAGCAGAGCGTTTCGTAGCAGGCCGTTCCTTGGGCCGGCATCAGATAGGTCGGGTAGCCGTTGAAGCCGTCGATGAGCATCAGTACGCCCAACAGCAACGTCGGGATCAGGATGACCCAGCCGATTTTCTTAAAACTGTGGGGAAGTAGTAATTCCTTTGTCATAACGTGGTTGTTTAAAGGTTTGAGACAGGACAAATGTAAAGTATATTTTACATTTTAGCAAATAAACACGACAAAATTTTTGCGGCATAAAAATTAGAGGGTCTTTTAGACCCTCTAAAAATTTTGTTCGGCGGTATGATTTACCGGGGCGGAATTGCGCAGGGCGGCTCCGTACGTATCCCGAATTCCCGGGCACGCACACCCTGAACCCCGGGAATCGGGTATGGGATGGAGGCTGCATGCGGAATTCCGGATACGGAGGCGTAATCCGGAAGTCGAAATCCAAGATTTGGAATCCCGGAGTCGTAACACGGCTCGGGGAACCCCTGCACCCCTGGTGCTTCTCCTTTCCGGAATCAGTTGCGGATGTGGTGCGGCATCTCGGCGGGAATCTCCATCGAGATTTCTGCCAGTCCGCCCACGACGCCGTCCACGCGCCAGGGTGTCTGGTAGATCATTTTGCGGACGCCGTTTTTCTCGATCGTATAGACATTCGTGCCCCCGTCGGCGAGCAGGCGGCGGATGATTTCGCGCGACCGCTCGCCGTGGCAGTCGAAGAGGTTTTTGCCGACCATGTCGCCGTGCCGTGCGAAGGTCGTGCGCGCCTTGTCGTTCATGTAGAGGATCGTGCCCCCGGTGTCGCATACCGTAACCGCGCAGTCCATGCCGTCGGCCCAGGGGTAGGGATTTTCTGTCGTCATATTGCCGTAGGTTTATCGTCGGGGAAAGCCTCCCTTTTCAACGGGAGGTTCGGAGTGATTATGGGCATTGTAGCGAAGATACGGCGCTAAACCCCGGTTTACTGTTGTATCTTCACCAATTGTTCGCGGTAGGCGTTCAAGATGCGCGATTTGGAAATGAAGCCCAGGTAGCGGTTTTGTTTGTCGACCACGGGCAGCATCCAGGTATGCTTGTCCTCGAATTTCTCCATGACACCCTGTATCGACTCGTGTTCGAGGATTTTGTCCGGGGGCTGGATCATGTAGTCGGAGATCGGGTGCCCGTATTTTTCGTGTTTGAACATGTCCTCGCGCAGGTCGTCCAGCTGGACGACGCCCAGCAGGTGTCCGAAGTTGTCGATCACGGGGAAGATGTTGCGGCGTGCCGTCGAGATGATGTGCACGATGTCGCCCAGTGTGAAATTCTCCTTGATGCGCAGGAAATCGGTCTCCATCAGTTCGTCGAGTTTCAGGAAGACGAAGAC
>OJSQ01003713.1_pt1 | contig 10560 bp, 8 predicted proteins | sample 1599551 | NCBI WGS metagenome assembly OJSQ01 (sample SAMN04168659, study PRJEB22393) | human gut metagenome | biome: human gut microbiome; feature: stool | host: Homo sapiens | collected 2014-05-12
GGTTATCGGGAATCCGGGCAGGTTCGTCTGAATCTGATAAAAATGCCGCTGATCCGTATCCATGGCGTCTCTCATAAGATCACACACAAAGAAATAGCCAGATTAAAGGGATTTCCGGAAGATTTTCCACGTTCTGTGCCAAACAAAAGCCGGATGTACAGAAGCCTGATATATGCGCCGAACATAAAAGTGACAGAACAGGTCGTTCGCAATCTCTGCGTAGAACCCTATATAAATTCAGAGGGTGATGTGCAGATGAAAAACTGGGAAAATATGGCCCGCTTTAAGCAGCTTTTTGAAAAATACCTTACATATAAAGGGGTTTCTTTCCAAAGCGATGAATGGGTCTTTATGACCAGAATGTACAGTGATTCCAAAGAAATCGCTACACTTAAACGGTTGCAGAGTTATAGCCGTCTGGTTGGAAAAGCAGTGTCAGATCAGAAAAAGGATCTGCCATTACAAAATATCTGTGTAGTGGCGAATCTGGTCTCTGATGAGACTAAGAGAAAGTACGAAGAGGCGAAGCTTGGATATGTCTGGGACATCCGAAATGTGCTGTGGCTCTTTGAGGACTATCCGGAACTGAAGAACGAACTGATCTCGATTCTGAATTATTCGGTGGAAAACATAGAACCGGAGAGACCGGAGCCTTTTATCTTTGAGGAAAGCAGCCAGATGGAGAATACGGATCCGGAATCGGTTGCTGACAGCTATATAGCGCAGTTAAAAGTGTTGGAGACCGGTAGTGCAGCTTTCAAGAAATATGAGGAACTTTGTGTTTCTATTCTGAAATATATCCTTGGAGAATATCTGACTTTGTGGGAGCAGCAGAAGACAACAGAGGAAGATCTGTATCGTTTTGACATGTGCTGTAAGATCAAAAACGGGGTGACACAGGATTTTTTTGACACGATCTGTAAGTATTTTTCTACGAAGTATATCGTGTTCGAGTTTAAAAACTATGAAAAGCCTATTACTCAGAGGGAAATTTACACTACAGAAAAATATCTGTACGAAAAGCTCTCCGTAAAGTTGCGATCATTATTTCCAGAAAAGGAGCGGATAAACATGCGAAAATGGCTGCACGGGGAAGTCTACGGGAAAGCGGGAAACTGATCATCTGCCTGTCCGATGAAGATTTGAAAGCGATGCTCCAGATAAAAAAAGAAGGGGAAAAAACAACGGGAGGGTATTTGGAAGATATTTTGGATGATATGCTGATGCGCCTGGAAAAATAGAAAATTTTGTGAAAAATCACTCAAAAATCCCCATTTCGAGGGCAGAGTTTTGGAAGATAATCCGCTGCCTTCGAATTTTTTTATTTTCGAAATAAATCTGTTGTTGTAATATGGAAATTGATGTGGCATAATAAATGGGAAAATGTTAAAAATAAGAAAAATCCAGATTAAGGAAATGTAAAGTCGCATTTTCAGGATAACATGGCTCCTGACAGGTTATGACAGGAAGCGAGTATGACAAAGGAGAAAATTATGGCAATTTTTTCAATGATCTTATCTTTGTTGTGTGGAGTATCATTATTTTTGTTTGGTATGTCCCTAATGGGCGATGGTCTGAAGCTGGCAGCAGGTAATAAGCTGGAAGCATTTCTTTATAAGATGACCAATACTCCGCTGAAGGGTGTCGCACTTGGTACTGGTGTTACCAGTGTGATCCAGTCGTCTTCTGCGACGACAGTTATGGTGATCGGTTTTGTAAACTCCGGTATGATGAAACTGAAACAGGCGATCGGTATCATCATGGGAGCCAATATCGGAACCAGTATTACTGGCTGGATCTTATGTCTTTCTTATATTGAAGGATCTAATGGAATCGCTAGTGTTCTTTCCACAGCAACTATTTCTGCTGTTGTGGCTGTAGTTGGTATTATTTTCCGTATGTTCTGTAAGCGTACCTTACATAAGAACGTGGGAAATATCATGCTTGGTTTTGCGATCCTGATGACAGGTATGCAGATGATGAGTGGTGCGGTATCTCCATTGCGTGAGAGTCCGATGTTCATCAAGATGCTGACTATGTTTTCCAATCCGATCGCAGGTATTCTCGTAGGTATCGCTTTTACTGCGGTACTCCAGAGTGCGTCTGCAACAGTCGGTGTGCTCCAGGCTCTTTCCGTAACCGGTATCCTGACATTTGCAAGTGCATTTCCGATCGTTCTTGGTATCGGTGTTGGTGCTGCATGTCCAGTTCTGATCTCAGCCATCGGAGCAAATAAGAACGGTAAAAGAACGGCTCTTGTATATCTGATCAATGACCTGTTTGGTCTGATTCTCTGGTCTGTGATCTTTTATACCGTGAATGCGTTTGTACATTTTACATTTATGGATATGACCATGACACCGGTAGCGATCGCACTTTTGAACACAGTTTTCCGTCTGGCAACGGTTATCGTGCTGTTTCCATTCATTCCAAAGATCGAGAAGCTGGTATGCTGGCTTGTGAAGGATGACAAAGAAGATCTGGAAGATGAGGCAGACTTTGATCTTCTGGAAGAGCGTCTTCTGAATTACCCGGCCCTTGCTATCGCACAGTGTCACCGTGTAATGAACGGAATGTCCAAGAAGCTCCGTAAGAATGTCAACAGAGCCATGAATCTTCTGAATGATTATCAGCAGGATAAGTATGATAAGGTTCAGCGAAAAGAGGATCTGATCGACAAGTATGAAAGTCGTCTAGGAGAGTATCTGATCCAGCTGACAAAGAGAGAGATGAATTCTGCACAGACAAGACAGACTTCACTGTATCTGCATACGATCAATGACTTTGAGCGTATCGGTGATCATGCTTCTTACATTGCTCATATGTCCAATGAAATGCATGATAACCATACGAATTTTTCACAGGAAGCCTGGGATGAGCTGAATGTTGTTATGGAGGCAGTTCGTGAGGATATCAATATAACCTGCAATGCTTTCATGAAAGATGATAAAGAAATGGCACAGAGAGTAGCACCTCTCGGAGCTGTGATCACAGGACTTTGTGATGTACTGAAGATGCGTCATGCAGAGCGACTGAGCCAGGGCAAATGCGGACTGGAAGAGGGAACGGTATTTAGTGATATCCTTAACAGTTTCTGTCGTATCGCAACTCACTGTGCAAGTGCTATGGTGGCACTTATGAAGAGCGGAGAGACAGGATCTGATCTTCATATTCACGATTCCAAGATCTATCCCACAAACAGTGCGGACTACTACCAGTATTTCAAGGAATACGGACAGAAATATGATATTGGAAATCAGGAAGGCCATATGCTCAGTATGGAGCCGGAAGAGGTAGAATAAGAAATGAAAAAGAAGGGGCTGATTATTGACAGCCTCTTCTTTTTTATTTCTACCACGGGTATTTTCCCTTTTTGGCATAAGGTAGAAGTTTACCATCGAATTTGATGATGACACGATGATTTCCTTCTGCATCTTCGGTTACATCTACATCCAGTCCGAAATCGATTGCGCTCATGATTGCGTTTCCGCCCTGTTCGTGAATGATGTCTTTGATAGCAGGACCGTAGGTATCAATGACAGCCTTACTACGGTGCGGAAACTAAAGGAAAAGGGCGTGGAGGTGTACTTCCAGAAAGAAAACATTTACACCCTTGACTCCAAGGGGGAACTGCTGATCACCATCATGTCCTCCCTGGCGCAGGAAGAATCCCGGTCCATTTCAGAGAATGTGACCTGGGGACAAAGAAAACGGTTTGCCGATGGAAAGGTCAACCTCCCATACAAGCAGTTCCTCGGCTATCGCAAAGGAGCGGACGGTTTTCCAGAAGTCGTTCCGGAGGAGGCGATCGTTGTCTACCGGATCTATACTCGATTCATGGAGGGGTCGACGCCGGGGGCCATTGCAAAGGAACTGACAGCAGATGGGATTCCGACTCCATCGAGAAAACAACGCTGGCAGACCAGTACAGTGGAAAGCATCCTTCAAAACGAGAAATACAAGGGCGCTGCACTCCTTCAGAAATGCTTCACGGTCGATTTCCTCACAAAAAAGAGGAAGGTCAATGAGGGCGAGGTGCCGCAGTATTATGTGGAGGGCAACCATGAGGCGATCATCAGCCCTGCGGTGTTCGACATGGTACAGGCTGAACTTGCCAAGCGCACGAAGGGCGGTTCACGATACAGCGGCGTGAGTATTTTCTCCAACAAGATAAAGTGCGCCGACTGTGGCGGCTGGTACGGCTCGAAGGTCTGACATTCTACAGACCGATACCGTAAGGTCATATACCGCTGCAACCACAAGTACGATGGCGAGAAATGCAAAACTCCACATGTGACCGAGGAAGAGGTCAAGGCGGCGTTTGTGTCCGCCTACAATCAGCTTGTGAACGAGAAAAAGGAAATCATCGCCAATGGATATCCTAAAATTAAATCTTGTCAAACGCCTTCTTCATCTCAAAATCCGAAAGGCACCCTCGTTGAGCCTGCTCCCTGATGTCCTGCGCTCTGGCGACCAGAGCATTCCACTCATCGGTTGAAATCTTCCCGCGTGCCTTCCGCTTTTTCAAACGGTTGTAAGTGTTTTCGTATTCGATCTGTACCGGCGTCTTGCTGTCCCGGTCTGTCTGCTTGTTGTGCGCGCCGACCTGCCTGCAGGTGCGCTTCGTTTCTCCCGGCGCGATCCGGGTGCAGTACCGCACATCGTATCCTTTCTGCAGCAGGAAGAACTTCCTGCAGTTGTGGCAGCGGCGCGGAACATTTCCGTGCATCAGGCCACGGAAGAGATCCATGTGGAGAAAATCGGCCAGGCTGGAGAAAACAACACGCTCCGCAAGGATGTACTTTTCCGGCTGCACAGGATCCGGCATCGTCACATATTCCGTCATGGCCGGGCGGCTCTGCAGGAACTCAAAAGTGGGATAGGGCGGCAGTGCGGCACGCAGGGCCTCCTGTGCGGCGGCGTCGGAAAAGAACCGGTAAACACCCACTGCATAATGCTCCGCGTTCCTGCGCCGCAGCGGTTCGAAATAGAAGTCCAGCATCGTGGAAACATAGCTCTGGAAGCACAGAAGTTCATCCGGCAGCCGGAACAGCTTCCCGAAGAAGGAGCTGAGGGCTTCGTTTTCCGGCGTTCCCGGCGTCACGGCTTTCTGGAACTCTTCCGGCGCACTCCGGCACAGCTCCTCCAGCATCGTCCCGTATGTATCCCTGTCAATATTCAAAAGAGAAAACAGCGGAAGCGGATACACATGCTTCAAAGCCCTGTTCAACTGGCACTGCACGGCAGCGGCCAGCGCGGGGCTTTTTTCTTTGTCCCGGGCAAAAAGGGAGTCCCGCACGATGGAAAAAAGCCTGACGGCTTCATCATGCAGCGCAAGCAACTCCCCCGTTGGATAATCCAGCAGCTCGCAGGAAATTTGCCCCAGCGGCAACTGGTTTTGTTCGATCATTACCGTGCCGCCGTAGAACTGTACAGTGAATTCCTGGATGCTGTTTTCTGTTTCAATGAGCCGTTTTGTTTCCATCTGACCACCTGTCCCCGATGCACTTTTTTAATGTCCCCGTCTTTCTTTGAAAGTATTGCGGACGGGAAAATCTCTTGCTAGAATGAGTGTACCCGACAGGGATGAGAAAATCAACCGGAAGGAGAATGCTATGCACAAACAAACAGGAATCCCAGGAGGTATTGATGGCCGGTAGGCTCAGAACGATCGATGCCCGCACATTGGCGGATGCGGTATTGGAACCGCCGGGGTATGCGGTGAAAGACCTGCTGGTGCAGGGCCTGCACATCCTTGCGGGAGCGCCAAAGACAGGAAAGAGCTGGCTGGCGCTGTGGCTGTGCCAGCAGGTGGCAGGCGGAGAAAAGGTCTGGGGACATCCGACACAGCAGGGTACGGTGCTCTATCTGTGCCTGGAGGACGGCTATCACAGGCTGCAGGACAGGCTGCTGGACATCACGGAGGACCCATCGGAAAACTTGTATCTGGCCACACATGCGGGAACTCTGGCAGATGGCTTGGCCGGACAGATCGAAACCTTCGTCCGGGAACACGGGAGGGTGTCGCTGATCGTCATCGATACGCTGCAGAAAGTGCGGGAAACTTGTACGGACAATACCTATGCGAGGGACTATGCCGACCTGGCGCGGCTCAAAGAGCTGGCCGACCGCTGCAAGACCACTGTGCTGCTGGTCCACCATCTGCGCAAGCAGTATGACAGCGACCCGTTGAACAGGGTGTCCGGAACAGCGGGCATGAGTGGGGCCGCGGACGGGACCTTCATCCTGCAGCGTGAGGACAGGAGTTCAAACTATGGAACGTTGTTCTGTACGGGTCGGGACATTGAATCGAAAGAATTAAAGCTGCAGTTCGATCCAATGTCTCACATCTGGGAATGCAGAGAAGATGAAGAAACAGCGCGGAGTGCAGACGAAGAAGTGATCGGGATTGTAATTGATTGGCTGCACGACGAAAAGCAGTTCGAAGGCACGGCATCGGAGCTGTTGGAAATTCTCCATGACGCTCTGCCCTGCGAGCTCCGTCCCAACATTCTCAGCCGCTGGCTGAACAAGCACAAGGGAATGCTGAAAGCAAACGGCGTGAGTTACACGCTCAGGCGCACACGCGACAGCAGGACGATCCGTCTGAGCTGTGACGGTAATGACGCAAATGACGATATTTCTTGGAGCGGGGCGGCGTCCAAAATACCGTCACCATCGTCACAACCGTCACAGGCCGCGGCTTTGCCCGGTGTTTCGCGCCAAAGACCGGGGACGGAAAGATGCCCGCCTCTGCCCTGAAAAGGCCTCACAGGGCCGCTGTGGCCGGGATGCGGCGAAGCCGGGCTCCGCCGGAAGCCCGGTGAGTAATTGGGCGGGTCTCCATGGAGCCAATCGAAAAAGATAGCAGGAGAAAGGAAGACACCGCTTTCGCGGCGTCTTGAGGATACATCAGCCCGCAGTGCGGGCTGAGCGTGGTACCCGAGTGACACCAAAATGGGGGTGTGGTACCAATTGAGCGCACCAAAACAGCGAAAAAGAGCCAGATTTCGGCAGTGTACCGCGGTTTTTCCGTGACACCAAACCGGCCGAAAAACCGGTACCATGCAAAAAATGAAAGGATGGATGCGATGTACAGATTTCATCAGGAAAAGAGGATAAAGCCCGGCCTGGCCATCACGCAAAGGCATATTCGTTTGTGCGACGGGCATCTCCGGGCAGCGGGTGTGAGTTCGCGCAATGAATTTGTAGAGAAAGCGATCGAGTGCTATGCGGGCTGGCTCGACGTCAAACAAAACCCGGAGTTCTTTTCCCGCTTCGATGCTCACGATTTTTCCGGGTGGCAGGTTTGACGAAGCGCAAAACACCCGTCATCGAAAGTGTGCTGTATAGCTACACCGGCACGGACGATGACTTCAACCGTTTCCTCAAAGCAGTCGTTCATGATTTCTATACTGTTTCCCCTGCACGAATTTCTCAACGGGATGTTGTTGGTTCCGTAGAAGATTCCTCCGCTTAAAAGCTTTCCATAGCTATTCTCTGTCCGCTGTGATATGGTGTGTCGTGCCGAAGCAAGGCGGCGCGGCCGCCATGTCGCGCGGCTGTCAAATCCAACAAGAAAGCGGGGAAAACAAATGCGGGCCTGGCTCTATTACCGGCTGTCACGGGATGAGGACGAAGAACTCAATTCCCTGACCAATCAGCGCAGCATCATTGCCGGATATGCTGAGAAAAACGGATTCACCATCGCCGGCGAATCCTTTGACGACAATGTCAGCGGCATGCACTTCGACCGGGACGGGATCGAAAAAATATGTGAAGCAGTGGAACAGAACCAAATCGATGCGGTCATCGTAAAAGACCTTTCGCGCCTCGGCCGCCACCGCACACAGACTGCGGTATTCATCGACTACCTCAAAAAGCATGACGTGCGTGTGATATCCGTCACTGAGAACATCGATACCAGCAATGAGAACGATGACCTTGTCATCGGGATGAAACAGATCATCAACGACATGTATGCCAAGGACGCCAGCAGGAAGATACGTTCCACCTATAGGCAAAAGCAAAAAGAAGGGATCGTGATCATCCCTCCCTTCGGTTACTTCAAGGACAAGAACACCAGGCAGGTCGTGATCGTTGAAGAAGCCGCCGACACCGTCCGGCTGATCTTCAAGCTTTACCTTGACGGATACGGTTTCAAGCAGATCGCCAAAAAACTGAATGCCGACGGCGTACACACTCCGGCATACTACCAGCAAACGCTGCTCGGCAAAAATGTCCCACATACATGGCCGCAGATATCCAAACAGCAGCTTTGGATCAGTACGACCATCAAGCGTATCCTGGAAAACGAATTCTATGCGGGAACGCTCATCTGCCACAAAACCAGGACGGACAAGATTAACAAGACCTTCCGGTTCATTCCGCCGGAGGAACAGTACCGGCATGAAAACGCCGTTCCTGCCATCATTGACAGAGAGACATGGCAGCAGGCACAATTCCTCCTCCAAAAGAGGGTGAAGGACCGGGTCCGGGCAGCGCCGGGACAGAAGATACACCGCTATACGGGTATCATTGAATGTGCGGACTGCCACTCGGTATGTACGGCACGGACGCGAAAGCTTCCGCAGGGCGGCCGGCGGGTGGAGTACATCTGCAACACCTACCACCGGTACGGCAAAGAATACTGTACGACACACCTCATCCGGGAGGAAGTTCTGGATGATCTCGTTTACAAAGAACTGCTGCGGGTGAAAAAGATGGCGCACGCGAACTGGGAAGCGATCGACGCGCTCGCCAAAGGCTGGGCCGCGCAAAAGTTCAACGCGGAACGGCAGATCGACCGGCTGCAGGAGCGGATATCCGTCCTCAAAAATGAAGTGGAGCAGATTCTGATGGAGAGAATCCGTGATAAGGCTCATGCGGATATCTATGATGTGATGCTGCAGAAGAGGGACGAAGCCATTCAAAGTGCGGAGCAGCAGATCAACGAATACCGCGATGCTCAGGCGAGTATTGAAGCGAGAAAGGAGTCGATGCGGCCCGGCATCGATCTGCTGGACGCCATCACTTCGGAAGGCAGCGTCAGTGACGCGCATCTGCGGATGTTCGTCAACAAAGTTTATCTGCATGAGCAGGATGGAAAGCTGAGTGTGGAGTTCGTACTGAATGCGGATTTTCAGACGCATCTGGACTTGTACGATCAGAACGGAGAGCTCACAGATGTGTGCAATGACCTTGGCTACTACTTCAGCAAAGCTTCTGCCAATGCGTCGGCCTGAAGCGGAAAAAGGAGCGGGACATGCGTGAAGTGCCCCCCAAAAGTTAGACAAAATATGTAATTAAGCGACCTGAAGGGTCTGGTATCTGTGTTGAGCAGGTGTCAGGCCCTTTAGCTTTAGCTTGATTCTGCGGTTATTGTAGTAGTAGAGATAGTCAATGAGCTCGGCTTTGAAGTGTTCCAGGGAGTCGAAATCTTGAAGGTAAAGCAGTTCTGTTTTGAGCAAGCCGAAGAAGTTCTCCATCACGGCATTGTCCAAGCAGTTGCCTTTCCGGCTCATGCTCTGCCGGACGCCCTTGTCTTCCAACATCTTTTGGTAATGCTTGTGCTGGTATTGCCAGCCTTGATCGGAATGAAGAATCAGTCCCGTACCGTCTGGGATTGTGTCAAAAGCTTTCTCCAACATGGAAGTGACCATACTGAGCATCGGATGCTCCGAGATCGTGCAGCTTATAAGATCCTCGCTGCACAGATCGAGAATTGGAGACAGGTACAGCTTCTCGCCGAACAAGGAGAACTCTGTCACGTCTGTGACCCATTTCTGGTCTGGCTGCTCAGCATAGAAGTCCCTATCCAAGAGATTAGGAGCAATCTTTCCAACTTCGCCCTTGTAGGAACGGTACTTCTTCATCCGCACCTTGCTTGTTAACCCCAGCTTCTTCATCAGTTTCATCACAAGCTTGTGGTTGTGATGAAAACCTCGGTTTTGCAGTTCCTGCGTTACTCTGCGGTAACCGTACCTGCCCTTGTGTTCAGTCACAATAGAGCAGATTTCCTCTTTTAACTCCGCGTATTTGTCCGGGTCCTTCTGCTTTCTGGTGTAGTAATAGTATGTGCTGCGAGGGAGACCGGCGACGTCCGGCAACAGCGACAGTTTGTGTTCATACCTCAGTTCCCATATTACTTTTGCTTTTTCTCTTGCCGTACCCTCTCGGCAACCAAGGCATTCAATTTTTTAGGTATGCGTTCTCAGCTCTCAACCGCTGTACTTCCGCCAGAAGGTCTTCTTCTACCTCCAGCTTTAGCTTCTTCGGTGGCCATCCTTTGCTTCCCCTGCCGCGGCCCTCAATAAACAGCCCATCAGGACCTTCTTCAAGATATATCCTTTCCCAATCCGCTACAGAGTGAGCTCCCCTGATTTCGTACTGTCGTGCAATTTCTCGGTAGCTTAATCCTTTCTCTCGCATTTCCTCTACTATCTGTTTCTTAAATGCTCCATCGTATTTAGGAACCCCTTTTGGCATAAAACAACACCCCATTCGTTAGTAGTTTACCATACTGTCTAACAAATGGGGTGCTGTTCAAAAGCACGCGCC
>OJSQ01003719.1_pt1 | contig 10544 bp, 5 predicted proteins | sample 1599551 | NCBI WGS metagenome assembly OJSQ01 (sample SAMN04168659, study PRJEB22393) | human gut metagenome | biome: human gut microbiome; feature: stool | host: Homo sapiens | collected 2014-05-12
CCTCCGGGTGGACGAGGACACGGACCTTCAGGGCGGCGAGCCGGTGACTCTGGTGGTCCGCCCGGAGGGTATCAGCCTGATGGGGCTGGAAGAGACTGTCCCGGAGGGCACGGCGCTGCGCGGCACCATTGAAAATTACAGCTTCCTGGGTCGTATGATCCGCTACTGTGTGCGGGTAGGGGAGGAGGTCTTTGTCATTGATGACGCCAATGTGGACCTCACCGGCGCCCGGACAGGGGATGTGCAGCTTCGTTTGGATACTCGCAAGCTCCACGTGCTGAAAGGCGGTGGTGCGGATGCTGCTGGTTGACTTTATCAATGTGGGCTATGGCGACGCGATCCTGCTGCGGGAGACGGAGACACCCTTCGCCATGCTGGTGGACTGCGGGGACGCTCGCATCGGGCGCTCCCGACCGGACGGACGGCGGATCACTGCGGCGGACTACCTGCGCCGGGAGGGGATCCGGGAGCTGGACCTGCTGGTGCTGACCCACCTCCACCTGGACCACGCCGGCGGACTGACTCATTTGCTGCCGGGGGTCCGGGTGCGGGAATTCTGGACCAACTACCTCCCGCCGGAGGAGATGTGGGGGCACACACTCCCGGCAGTGCCGGGAGCTCCAGCCGGCGCCCGGTGTCTGATGACCTCTATGGGGATTTATGTAAAAGCCCTGGCTCATCTGCGAAGCCAGAAGACGGAGATCCGGCTGATCCGGACGCCCTGTGATTGCCGGCGGCTGACGGAGACATTGTCTGCCGGTGTTTTTCTGGAGGATGAAGAACTCCGGCTGCGGCAGGCTTCCATCTGGGACGCCGTCCTTTCTGGCGCGGGCAGCAGCGGGGACCTGGAGGCGCTTGACGGCTTTATCAACAACACCAGTATCCGCCTGCGGCTATCCTATGCCGGGCAGGAGATTGAGCTGCCGGGGGATGTGTATGCCTCCTGCTGGGAGCGGCACCAGCTCCCGCCCTGCACCCTCATAAAGCTGCCCCACCATGGGCACGGGGACGCCTTGACATCCCGACTTCTGGAGATGCTGCGGCCACGGTACGCCGTTATCTCGGTCTCGGATGATCGGACAGATGACTGCCCCAGCAAAAAAATTATTCAGCTTTTGTCGCAGTTTGGCGTTGAATGCTTTTTTACGGATGCAGTACCGTGTCAGTATGCTCCGGATCAGCCTCATGTTGCCATACGTTTTCGGATTGAAAAGGGAGTTCTTATGGTATCGGACGTGTAAAAAGATGTGGGGGGAGGGAACCGCTCTGAACACTGGACCCCAACGATTTATCAGGATGTGAACGACTCCTGCCTGACGCACGCCGATATTCCCGCCAGGTTGGATTACAATGGGGACTGGCGCGGAGACAACAAGTGAGAGAATCTCAAAAATTATTCCCGGATTCCTTCTGCATATTGTTCTATATGAGAGACTTTGTTCCACTATTTTATGGAATACGACGTTTATTACCCGCGGGGCATACCGAGGGCATCTTGACAGCATTTCCCGTATCCAAAGCGGTTGTAACCTGGACGGATCAGCCCATCTCCACTGATGGGGTACAGGTTTCCGCCATCATCGCGTGTCAATGCATGAGCCGGAAGCGGCTTACGTGCAGACTGCAGGGCATTCGGGCAGAAATGCGATTGCGGCTTCCGGCCTGACGCCTGCTGTCATACGCTTTCTGCTTTTTTGCGTCACAGTTGGCCGACGCGATGCCGCCCGGAGGAGACTCTGTGTTCTCGTACCGCGACGTTTTTTGCCTTTTACGGGGCCATGTAAAACAAGCTCAAATTGGTCTGGCAGACCCAACCTGGCTTTATAGCTGTTTGAAACAGCATCGGCTCATAGATGGAAATCTCGGGCTTATCTCTGCCGCACCTTGAGCAGTGGGCATTGCCCCTTTTTCTCTGCCTTTTCAAAGTGGACACAGGCTACCGCCTGGTATTGCATTCCGCTTCTCTCCCGGCTGATTTCCAAAGAAATCAGCCGGGTTTCCTGCGCCTTCAAAGAATTAGATGGTATCTGGAAGAATTTTTGCGTGGTTTTGCCATATTCTGAGCTGCTGTGATAAGCATTTGTTGGCTTCATAGCCGAGACGATGATCTGGTGAATGCTTTGCGCTGTCTTAGGGCTCAAGCCCTTGAATGGTCTCTTGCTCCGGTTCCAGTCCACCCGGCCCTTTTCCGTGTCGCTTATACCTTTTACAGCAACATAACAGATGGCACCGCGGTGTCATTCTCAAACTGCTGGTTTTAAATACGACAGAAAAAATATTACGTTAAAAAATATGGCGGCTGAGGAGCGGGTTTATCACTCCACAGCCTGCATAAGCATATAAGCATTACTTATGCGCTATACGTACTGTTTCCAATGGAGAGACGGAGGGGGGCGGCGCGCTTCCCCGGCTTCATCCAGCTAAAAATAATTTGATTCAAAAATAATATTATGTCTTATTTTTTGCTTGTTTTCTGCGAAGTCATGAAGTATGATAGGGGTGTAAGAGACCGGCGTCCTCCAAAACGGTATATACCGTTTTTATTTCCGCTTTGCGGAAATAAGGAGCTTTGTTTTCCGGCGAAAATAACAGAAGAAGGAGCGAGAAAGATGAAAACAGGTAAGAAACTGCTGGCTCTGCTGTTGGCGGTCGTCATGACGATGAGTCTGCTGACCGTGGGGGCGTTTGCGGAGGAGACCCCTTCGTCCGAGACGCCTTTGGAGCAGCAGGATTCCGGCAGCGGGAACATCCCGGACGATCCGGCAGAGGGACCTGCGGATGACCTGACAGGCAATTCTGAGGATGGGGCCGCAGGCGAGTCCGACGCAGCCCTGACGGCGGCAGACACTTCGTATGTGGCAGAGGTCGACGGTCAGCAGTATGAAACACTGCAGGCTGCTGTTGACGCTGTGCAGGGCAGCGGCACGATTGAATTGACGAGCAGTATTGCATTGTCAGATCAGGTGACCATTGACAGCGGAAAGACGATCATTTCAGACATGAATGGTGAGACGTTGTCTATTGGCTTTTCGGACAGCAGTAAAAATTTGATCGTAAACAATGGCACACTTACAATTACAGGCGACGGTACCTTTGATGCAACTGAGGCGACAAGCTACAAGGGCTTCATCAATAACTATGGCACGTTGACTGTGGAAAACGGAACATTTCAGATAGCTGATAAAGCCATGACCGTTCATCTGAGAAATCAGGATGGCGGTAAGGCTGTGATTAATGGCGGAACTTTTAGCGGTGGGGCAACGATTGTTCGCAGCTTTGAAGGCTCCAATACGACAATTACCGGCGGAAGCTTTACAAATAGTGTTTATCCCGCTGTTGATGTAAACGGAGAAACGCTGATTACCGGCGGAATTTTTACGAATACGTCTTGCAGCAGGTGCGATAGCCAAAATTGGGGATATACGGTCCGCAGCGGCGTGGACAACGATCCTGATGCCAAGCTGACGATTACGCCGTCGTCTGAGGGAAGCGTTGTTGTGACCGGCACGCAGGGAGCCCTTAGTGCGACCGCTGGGACAATGGAAGTCAATGGCGGCAGCTATAAGACGGTAGATTGCGCCCAGAAGCATGGCGCTGTATTCTATGCGCTTTATGTGGCCGGAGAAGCCGGTGCCGTACAGGTTGTTGTAAATGACGGTACATTTGTGACGGAGGGGAAGCAGACTGCCGTTCTGGTTGGAAACAGCAACGACGGGGGCCTGAAAGAACAGGCGGTTCTCCAAATCAGAGGCGGTCAATTCAGCGCACCTGAAGGAATTCCGGCCTACAAGGTAGATGTAGCCTTGGGCGGATTGAACATCACTGGCGGCACATTCTCCAGCAAAGTCGATGAACAGTATCTGGCCGAGGGCTATGTGCAGAACGCCAACGGCGAGGTCGGCTCCCGGGAAGAGATGATGGTTGCCGAGGTCACAACCGCAGAGGGGGCGGAACAGTATACCTCCCTGGCAGAGGCTGTGGAAGCGGCTGCGGACAAGTCTGTCATTAAGCTGCTCAAAGATACAGAGGGCGACGGAATTGTGATCGATACATCCCAAAAGAACCTGACGATCGACTTCAATACCCACTCCTATACGGTCAGCGGAAGCACGGTGGGGTCTTCCGGTACAGAAACCAACGCGTTTCAGTTCTTGACGGGTGGTTCCCTGACGCTGAAAAACGGGTCTATCATCTTTGCCAATCAGAAGACCCTGCTGATCGGCCTGCAGAACTATTGCAACCTGACGCTTGAGAATATGGTGATTGATGCCAGTCAGGCAAGCGCACCCTGTCAGTATGCGATTTCCAACAACTGCGGTACTGTTCAGTTTATCGGAAATACGAGTATAAAGGCATATAAAAACCAAACGGCTTTTGATTCCTGCAAGTTTGGCAGTTACGAGATTCCCACGGTGAAGATCAATACCACAGGCACCATTACCGGCGATATTGAATTGAGCGGCGGCAAGCTGGAGATTTCTGCCGGCACGTTTGAGGGAAATATTCGTACGGTCAGCGGTTACGCAAAGGGTGATGCAATCATCACCGGCGGCACGTTCTCCAGCGATGTGAGCGAGTATCTGGCCGAGGGTCTTGGACAGGATGCCAACGGTACTGTGGGCAAGGTCGAAGAGGGATTTGCTGCCGTCAGAATCGGCGATACCTATTATCAGACGCTGGCCAAGGCCATCGCCGAAGCAAAAGAAAATGATACCATCACGCTGCTGAGAGAGGTGGATCTTGGCAGCGATAGAGTTACGATCAACAAAGCGGTCACTCTGGATCTGAATGGCTGCACGCTTACAAGTTCTAACGCGACCAATACGCTGTGGCTGGAAGCCAGCCGTGTGACCGTTCAGGACAGCAAGGGGAACGGCAAGATCCAGAATACTGGCTCCGGCAGCAACAATATTGCAGTTGTTGTCAATGGTCAGGGCACTGAGGCGTATTTCAAAAGCGGTACGGTTTCCGGTAACTATGCCGTCTTTATTCAGAACGGAGCAAAGGCCGTAATTGACGGCGGCAAATACACAGGCACCTATGGTATCAACACAGTTGGTACAGGTGATGAGGCAAACAAAACCGCTGTGGAGATCAACGGCGGGGAGATACAGGCGGTCGCATTTGCGGTTGCCGGAAATGGCTCTGCCGACTATACGGAGACAGTGATTACCGGCGGCAGACTGGAATCCACTGAGGGAAATGTCATCTATCATCCCCAGGTAGGCGACCTGACGATCAAGGGTGATGCAGAACTGATCGGCCCGAACGGCGTGCAGTATTGCGGCGCCGGTACGCTGACCATTGCTGAAAATGCTGTGATTACCGCAACGCTGCCCTTTACGGAATTTCCCACCAAGCCCGCTTCCCAGGGGGATGGCAGCACCGATGATGGCGCGGCCCTGTCTGTTGTTTCCCGCGGCGGCGGTTATCAGGGCGAGGGGCAGACCATGACCGTGAATATCACCGGCGGTACGCTGACCAGCCGCAACAATGCGGCGATTGCCGTATACCGTTTGGAACGTGTAGACGGCCAGTGGACAACAAATGAGAATACCAAGATTGTCAGCTACCTTGCGGCGCTGACAGTCAGCGGAGGCAACTTCTCTGCCGGCAGCAAAAAGGACGCTTTTGAGATTGATACCCAGGCTGCCGACAAAATCAGTGTTACCGGCGGCTACTTCACCTCTGATCCCAGCGATTACGTACCGGAAAATGCGGAACCCAAGCTCTTTGTGGTCGCTTCCGACAAGACGGGCTACGCCTACATGGTGACCACCACGAAGCCTACGGAGGTCGATCCCATTGTCACGGAGAAGACGGAGACTGAAGTAAGCGAGAGTATCGAGCTGGAAGACCAGAAAAAGATCGAAGCGGTCATCGACAATGCGCAGGTCAGCGGCGTTTCTGACGCGGTGACGGAGTCCGCGCAGAATGCCATTATCAATCAGGTAGAGGAAGCACTGAAGCCCGAGGACAAAGTGGTGGTGGAGATCACCGTGAGTCTGACCGCCGATAAAGCGGATTTGACCACAGCGGACAAGATGTATGTCTCCTATAAGGCAGAGCCTGTGGCGAAGGTCATAGTCAACGACGAAAGCGTAGGGAAAGAGATTCCCGTAACCAACGACTATCTGGACGGCCAGACCCTCATTGAGGTCCGCCTGCCGATTCCGGCGGACTTGGAGCCCCAGGAGATCATGCACATTGCGGATGACGGCACCCGTGAGCGATATCTGAATGGTTCCGGCTTCACTGTGGAGGATGGCTGCGCGGTGCTGCATGTTAAGCATTTCAGCACCTTTGTGCTCAACGGCCAGCTGACAGTTGCCGCCAAGATCGGTGAGAGCGAGTACGGCACGCTGCAGGAGGCTGTGAACGCCGCGAAGTCCGGCGATACCATCGTTTTGACGCAGGATTGTGACGAGAAGATCTCTGTCTCCGGTAAGAGCGTGACCATTGACCTCGATGGACACACTTATGATAAGGACAAGATCACGCTGGGCAGCCGCTGCAGCATGAGCGTGAGCGATGATAAGATCACGATTACTTATTCCGCTCCCTCCGGCGGCGGATCCTCTTCCTCCAGCAGCGGTGATTACACCGTCAGCGTGGAGAACAGCAAGCACGGCACCGTCACCGTCAGTCCCAAGCGGGCGGACAAGGGCGATACCGTGACCATCACCGTCAAGCCCGACAATGGCTATGAGCTGGACGAGTTGACTGTCACCGACAAGGACGGGGACACTGTGAAGCTCCAGAGCAAGGGCGGCAACAAGTACACGTTTACCATGCCCGGCAGCAAGGTCACTGTGGAGGCCACATTCACTCTGGAGAAAGAGGAGAACCTGCCCTTTGCCGACGTGGCGGAGGACTATTGGGCCGTGGAGGAGATCACCTGGGCCTATGAAAACGGCTATATGAACGGTGTCAGCGCCGAGCGGTTCGCCCCCGGCAGCACGGTGACCCGCCAGCAGCTGTGGATGGTTTTGGCCCGTCTGACGGAGTTCAATCCCTCCAACATGACCGAGGCGCAGCACTGGGCCGTGGAGAGCAAGATTTCCGACGGCAGCAACCCCGGCGGCGCCCTGACCCGCCAGCAGATGGTGACCATCTTGTACCGCTGGGCGCAGCAGATGGGCTATGACGTGTCCGGGCGGGCCGATCTGTCCGCGTTCCCGGACAACGCCTCCGTGGCCGCTTACGCCACGGAACCCATGACCTGGGCTATCGCAGAGGGGATCATCTCCGGCACCACTGAGGGCCTGCTGAACCCTGCCGGCACGGCCACTCGCGCCCAGTTTGCGGTGATTTTGTACCGGTTCTTTGAAAATGTGATGTAAGTACCATGCTTTGCTTCAGGGCGGTCCTTCGGGGCCGCCCTGTTTTTCTGTCCGATGGCGGGATGCAAAGCCGTCAAGATACGAGATGAATGGATATATCTCCTGCATGTGCCGCAATGTCTATGAAACTCCCTGGGACGCACTGTGCGTTCCGGGGAGTTTCGGGCATAGAGGGGCGTCCCATGAAGTCGCTGGCCGTACGGCAGGACACGGCAGCGAGGGGCCAGACAAGGAGCAAAGAGGGATCCATTCAACCGTTAGGCCGGCGGCGGTTCCTGAAATAGAGCCGGAGGGCGGCAGGCAGACGCGATCCGCTTCTCTGCATGTCAGCTTTGACGGCCCAAGGCAGGAGGCTGGACCTCGTCCGGAACTGCCGCTGACATGCAGATGGAGGGGATGTGTTCCTTCCCGAGGGGGGACCTGCTCCTTGACGGAAGAGAATCCTTCCTGCACAGCTTTAACTTCGATTTTACAAACAGGGGGTGGAGCGCCCCCCGTCTCTCCCTTTATACTGGTATCAACCGACGGGCCGGCCTTGTTGGAGAAAAATATTTCGCCTCTTCTACAAGCGGCCGATTCCCGCTGAGGGGGGGCTTTTCATGAGAACAGGCACCGCCTTGTAAGTTTGCTACGGGATAGGAGAGATCAGATCATGCGGCAGGATATTCGGGTTTTGGACCGGGTGCGCGGCGCCTACGCCTCCCTGCGGCCATCGGAGCAGCGGGTGGCGGACTATGTGCTGAAGGACCCGGAGACCTGTACCCGGTGCACCATTTCGGAGCTGGCAGACCAGGTGCAGGTGAGCCAGCCCACAGTGATCCGCTTCGTGCAGGCCCTTGGATTTGACGGCTACCGCAACTTCAAATACTGCCTCATCCGGGACCGCAGCGGCGGCGCGGCCCGGGAGGCCTGCTTCGACCACTTGGGAGGCTTCGACTTGAAGCCCTGGGACCAGCTGGAGGACCTCCCCCTGAAAGAGGTTCGGGTGTCCGGCGGCCTGCTGGAGGAGGCACTGAAGTCCCTGTCCGTCCAGGAGCTGGACCGGGCCGTGCGGATGCTTGCCACTGCCCGGACCATCGACATCTACGGGGTGGAGAACTCCTGCACGCCGGCCAGTGATCTCCTGACCAAGCTGACCTATCTGGGGCTCTGCTGCCGGATGCACACCGACGCCTATCTCCAGCAGATCGCCGCCGCCCATCTGGGGGTGGCGGACGTGGCGGTAGCCTTTTCCCACTCCGGCTGCTCCATGGATACGGTGAAGGCGCTGAGACTGGCCAGAAGGGCGGGGGCAAACACCATCGCCGTCACCAGTCGGAAGAATCCTCTCTTGGCCAAGTACGCCGACGTGTGCCTGTATACCGGGGGAGAGGACACTGTGATCTACGGCACAGCCATCTTCTCCCGCATTCCCGATCTGGCGGTGGTGGATCTGCTGTACATGGGGATCATTCAGAGCGACTATGAGCGGTTCTCCCGCAGTCTGGACAAAAGCGGAGCGGTCATTGCCGACCGAGGCTATCCGGAGGCGTGAGATTCCCCGGCGGGGGCTTTCTTTGTAATTTTTCTACAAGGAAGGCCCCCTGTTTTTGATGCCTTTTTACGTTTCTCTAACGGAAAATTAAACCTTTTACGCTTGTTTTGCGGAGCTGGAATTTGCTAGGATTACACCGTCGCCGGACGTGCGGCGGCGCCCACAAGAACTTTTGAAACCGAGAAAGGAGCGGTTTTTCATGCTGGAACTGGAGCATATCCAGAAGGCATTTGACGGCGTGCCTGTACTCAAGGACCTCTCTCTCCAGGTGGAGGACGGAGAGATCGTCTCCATCCTGGGGCCCTCTGGCTGCGGCAAGACCACCCTGCTCAATATCATCTTGGGCATCGTGGATGCCGACCAGGGAGAGATCCGATACAGCGGGGAGGATCTGACCCGCACCCCATGGAGAAGCGGGGCTTCAACATCGTCTTTCAGGACTACGCCCTCTTTCCCAATTTAAACGTACAGCAGAACATCACCTACGGCCTGCGGAACAAGCCCGGCATCTCCTCCCGGGAGGAGGTGGATGAGCTCATCGACCTGCTGGGCCTGCGGGAGCACCTGGGCAAGCGCATCGACCAGCTCTCCGGCGGCCAGAAGCAGCGGGTGGCCCTGGCCCGCACCCTGGTGATGAAACCCCGGATTCTCCTGCTGGACGAGCCCCTGTCCGCCCTGGACGGAGTCATCAAGGAATCCATCAAGGACCGGATCAAGACCATCGCCCGGGAGTACCACCTGACCACCATCATCGTCACCCATGACCCGGAGGAGGCCCTCACCCTGTCCGACCGGGTGCTCATCATCGATCAGGGGTCCATCTCCCAGTACGCCAGGCCGGACGAGATCGTCCACCAGCCCAGGAACGACTTTGTGCGCAAGTTCATCCTCCGCCAGCTGGAGATCAAGCGCGGCAACATCTACGCCCTGTTCGGCGACCGCCCGCAGCTGGCCGGCGAGGCTGTTTGAGGAAAGGCGCCATGAGACGGAAAAATTGGGAGCTGAAGGGGATTTTCTGGATCATCACCCTTCTGTTCGTGGGCTTCCTGGCCGCCCCCATCCTCCTGCTGCTGGGCAAGTCCCTGGTGGGGGAGGGCGGATTTACCTGGGAGTTCTATGCCTCGGTGGTGACCCGGGAGGGATTTCTCACGGCCCTTGGCAACAGCTTTGCGGTGGCGGCCGCATCGGCCGTGACGGCCACGGTCATCGCCTTCCTGATGGCCTATGCGGTCCACTACACCGGATTGCCCAGGTGGGCCAAGCGGCTCATCACCGCCATCGCGACCCTGCCCATGTTCCTGCCCACCATCACCTATGGCTTTGCCATCATCTACTCCTTCGGCAAACAGGGGCTGCTCACCCGCCTGCTGGGACGGCAGTTCTTTGACATCTACGGCTTCGGCGGGCTGCTGGTGGGCTATGTGATCTATACCATTCCGGTGGCCTTCCTGCTGATCCACAACACCATGGGTTTTGTGGACAAAAAGGCCATCATTGTCTCCAAGGCCATGGGGGACCGGGACCTGGCCACCTTCTGGATCGCCATTCTTCGCCCCCTGCTGGGAACTCTGGCGGGCGCCTTCATTCAGGCCTTCTTCCTGTGCTTCACCGACTTCGGCATCCCCGCCTCAGTGGGCGGCGGCTATGAGGTCATCGCCACCCTCCTC
>OJSQ01003752.1_pt1 | contig 10444 bp, 9 predicted proteins | sample 1599551 | NCBI WGS metagenome assembly OJSQ01 (sample SAMN04168659, study PRJEB22393) | human gut metagenome | biome: human gut microbiome; feature: stool | host: Homo sapiens | collected 2014-05-12
GCACGCTGAGCATACCGGAAACGGCCTGAATTTTAACGTTGCCGAAGAAGTCCTTGTACAGGTAGGTGTTCAGACCGTTGACCACGGATGCGCCGATCATGCCGGTCAGGCTGAAGAACATCACGCCCAGCAGGGCTTTGTTGTGGGAGATCTCCTTGAGAACGTGCAGATAGTTCAGCTTTTCGCCCTGCGGACGCTCAGGCACTTCCACACGCTCCTTGCACCACACGCAGGTGATCTGCAGGCACAGCAGGCCCAGCATGGCGCAGATGCAGGCCAGCATCAGGAAGCGGCCAGCCACAGGCTGGTTGTCCACATACAGGAACAGGGGGCCGACCATGACCATGACGGTCATAAAGATGGTGCCGCCCAGGCTGCGGTAACGGGACAGGGCGGTGCGCTGGCTCACATCATCGGTCATCACGCTGGACAGGGTGCCGAAGGGCACGTTGACGCAGGTGTACAGTGCCTCATACAGCACATAGGTGATGAACATGTAGGCCAGACGCAGGCCGTAGCTGATGTTGCCCACATTGACAAAGGCCAGCACACAGAGCACTGCCATGGGGAACGAGAAAGCGCGGATCCACGGGATGAACTTGCCGCCCTTGGTGGCCTTGCGGGAGTCCACGATCGCGCCGATGATGGGGTCGTTGACGGCATCCCAGATCTTGGTGATCAGCAGCAGGATACCCACATGGAAGGGGTTGACCTGCAGGATCAGGGTGTAGAAGATCGACAGATACATGGCGCGGTACTGCTCCGTGAAGCAGCAGCCCAGATCGCCCAGTGTATAGCCGATCTTGTCCTTCATGGAGAAGGGCCGAACGGTCTTTTTCTGGTCCATTGCGTTTTATCCTCCTTAAAAAACAGATGAAACCACGAGGCTTTTCACACAAGCCTCTTCTCTTCGATTGCATTATACGTTAATTTTGCGTCAAAGCATATCCAAAAAATGATTGAAAACTATCGCAAATTGATGTATTATGCAATTATGACAGTTGTGCATTTCAGTTGTGTACAACAAACTGTCGCATCTGACAGTTCCACGGAGGGAATTTTGGTGAATTATACAGCCAAACGTTATCTTTTTGAACAAAGCACTATTCGGGAATTCTTTTCCGGCGCGTATTATGACCTGTTTCTGGTCATCCGGGGCAGCGGTGTGTTCCGGTGCAGCGAGGTGGTGCTGCCCGCCCAGCAGCAGAACCTGATCATCCTCAAGCCCGGGCAGGGCGGCAGGCTGGAATATGCCGGAGCCTACGGCCCGCTGGAGGTCATCCGGGTGCAGTTGTCTCCCCAGATGCTGGCGCAGTTGTCGGATGAGGACACTGACTTTGAAAAAAGCTTCAACGTGGTGCCCTTCCGGCAGGTGGCTGTCCGGCCGGACAGCCAGATCTATATGCTGCTGAAGAATCTTGCCCGGAAGCTGCTGGTGCTCCCCCAGGAGAGCAGCCAGTTCGGCGCAGCGGCGTTCGAGCACGGCATCCTGCAGATGTTCGTGGTGCTGGCGCTGCGTGCCTGCATCCATGCCGAATTCCACACCGCTTCGGTCAGCCGCCACCACCTGATGCTGGATGAGGTTTTCCTCTTTATTCAGGCGCACCTCACCGAGGAACTGACGTTAGATCGTCTGGAAAAGGAATTTTTTGTCTCCCGGGAGCATATTGCCCGGGAATTCAAACGCCAGACCGGCCAGACCGTGCACCGCTACATCGTAAAGGCCCGGCTGGACCGCTGCTGCACCCTCATTGAGCAGGGCCTGCCCATCACCGAGGTGTACAAGACCAGCGGTTTCGGGGGCTACAACCACTTTTTCCGCGCCTTTAAAAAGGAGTACGGCATGACACCCAAGGAATATTTCAGCACCACCCGGCAGGATGCCCGGGGATGAACCTTTGCAAAAGAAGTCCCGGCTGCAATTTTTGTGCAGGCTGAAACGTATCCTGTATAAAACGGCAGCTGCCGTTTTTCAACGAACGATCTCCATTGCTGACAGGAGGAAAGCTCTATGAAATTTTCTGCTGATTATCGTGCCCTTGCGCTGGATGCCCTACGCGGCAGATGGAAGACAGCTGTTCTGGCCGGACTGGTTGCCAGTGTGCTGGGAGCCAACATTGTGAGCAGCTCAGACAGGGTCATCTCCAACATGAGCCAGAACGCCAACGGCGACACCCCGGGGTTTGCCGGGCTGCTTTCCACCGGCAGCGGCGGCGTGCTGGCGGTTCTTGTGGTCTGCATCCTTGCCTGGGCAGTGTTCACCTTCATCGTGGGCGGTGCGGTGCGGCTGGGCTACGCCCGGTTCAACCTGAACCTTGCAGACGGCAGGGACGCTGCCCTCTCCGACCTCGCTTCCCAGAAGCACCGCCTGTGGGACGGCTTCTGCATGAATTTCCTGCAGGGGCTTTATGTGGCGCTCTGGTCGCTGCTGCTGTTCATCCCCGGCGTGGTAAAAGCCTACAGCTATGCCATGACCCCCTATATCATGGCCGAGCACCCCGGCCTGACGGCCAACGAAGCCATCACTGAATCCCGGCGCATCATGGACGGCAACAAGTGGCGGCTGTTCTGCCTCGATCTCAGCTTTCTGGGCTGGGAGCTGCTCTGCACCCTGCCCATGCTGATTGGTTTCTCTCTCGTCTTTGCCTTCACCCGCTCGGCGGATACGGTCCTTGTTCCGCTGATCCTGCTGTCCATCCCGCTGAGCGCCGGCTTCTTCTTTCTGCACCCCTACGAGGAAGCGGCCTGGGCGATCTTTTACCGGGATATCACCGCCGCACCTTCTGACACCGAGGAAATCTGAGAATGAAACACACCGCCTGCTATCACCTGCCCGGACTGTTCGAGTTCTACGAGCTCTACCGCCTGTTCCTGCCCCTGTTCCGGGAGCATCGGGAATATTTTTATGACTGGTGCGAGATCGGCTCCATCTACGGCGCTCCGCCGGATTGCAGCTGGGGCGGAGGCCGCGTGGAGGCCGGGGAGCACTCCCCCGCCGAAGTTCTGGCTCTGACCCAGGAATACGGCATCTCTGCCCGGCTCACATTCAGCAATTCCCTGCTCCGCCCGGAGCACCTCTCAGACCGGAAATGCAACGCAGTGTGTCAGCAGTTTGTCCAGCGGGGCACTGTGCAGAATGGGGTCATCGTCCACTCCGAGCTGCTTTTGAACTACCTGCAGCAGCATTACCCAGAGCTTTATCTCGTATCCTCCACCACCAAGGTCCTGACGGATCTTCAGGCATTTCAGGCAGAGGTCCGGCGGCCGGAGTTCCGGTATGTCGTGCCGGACTTCCGGCTGAACAAGGCCTTCGATGTCCTGAATGCACTCTCCCAGCCCGAAAAGGACAAGGTAGAATTTCTCTGCAACGAGTGCTGCTGGTTCGGCTGCACCGAGCGCAGGCGCTGCTACGAAGCCGTCAGCCGCAAAAATCTGGGGGAGGTCTGCGAACATCGGTGCACCGCCCCCGGCGCGCAGGAGGGCTACCGCTTTTCCAAGGCGATGGAAAACCCCGGGTTCATCGGCACTGCGGACATCCGGGAGCGCTATCTGCCGTTGGGTTTTTCCAATTTCAAGCTGGAAGGGCGCGGGCTGGGCAGCGCGCTGGTGCTGGAGTTTCTGCTCTATTATCTGACCCGGCCAGAGTATCAGATCCACGTCCGGGAGGCGATCTATCTGGACAACATGCTGGACCTCTTTTAAGGGTTGCACCACCGGCGCAGTGTGGTATAATCAGCATAACAGAGCACCCGCAAGCGGCGCTCTGTTCCGTCCAATCCAAGTCAGGAGGAGATCGTTATGGAATTCACTCAGCTTATTGCACAGCGGTATTCCTGCAAAAATTTTGGTGCAGGCAAGGTAGACACTGCAGCACTCCACACCATTCTGGAGGCCGGTCGGCTGGCACCCACCGCCAAGAACACCCAGGAACAGCGCATCTACGTCGTTCAGTCCGAAGAAGGGCTGGCAAAGATCGATGCTGCCACTCCCTGCCGCTACGGTGCCCCCGTCTGTCTGGTGGTCGCCTATGACAAAAACCACACCTTTACTTACCCCGGCGAGCGGATGAACTCCGGCATGGAGGATGCCGCCATCGTGGCCACCCACCTGCTGCTGGGCGCTGCCAATGCAGGCATAGACAGCTGCTGGGTCAACTTTTTTGACCCGGACAAGCTGGCAAGAGCGCTGGGTCTGCCCGAAAACGAGGAGATCGTGATGCTCCTTGATCTGGGCCACGCTGCCGAGGGTGCAGGCCCCCTGCCCAACCACAGCTCCCGCAAGCCTCTGTCTGAAACCGTCACGTTCCTGTAACATCACAGGGATGCAAAAAAGCCCCCGCACGTTGGTTTTCCGGCCAACATGCGGGGGCTTGTGTTTTATTCCAGTTTTCAGTTCTGCGGGTGGACGATATCCCGCCAATCCAGATCTCCACGCTCCAGACCGTGGATGAGCACCTCCGCGGTGGCGATGTTGGTGGCCAGCGGGATGTTATGCACATCACACAGGCGCAGCAGGGTCATCTCGTTGGGCTCGCTGGGCTTTGCGTTGATCGGATCGCGGAAGAACAGGAGCAGATCGACCTCATTGCAGGCAATGCGGGATGCGATCTGCTGATCACCGCCCTGAACACCTGCCAGAAAGCGCTGGATCTGCAGACCCGTTGCCTCAGAGATCAGCTTGCCGGTGGTGCCCGTAGCCACCAATTTATGCTGGCTCAAAATCCGGCAATACGCCGTACAGAACTGAACCATCAGCTCTTTTTTGGAGTCATGCGCAATCAGTGCAATCGTCATCGGTCAACCTCTCCTTTGTTTTGCCAGTGGGCATTTTCTTGCATATATCATAGTATCACAGTTTCCGTTCTTTTACAACCGTTTTTTAGACAAACTTCATACTTTTTTCGGAAAAAAGCGCCCGGATTCACCAAAAGCAGTGTTTCAGCGTTTTATCCTTCTTCAATTGTCTAAAGCATCCTGCCCGGCAGGTGCGGTCTCCTGAGCAGCATCCGTGGTGCCTGCGGCGGGATCTGTGGCCGTATCCGTGCCGGTTTCGGTCTGGGCGGGGGCAGTCTGGTCAGCAGAAGTGCTGTCTGCGGCGGTCTCCTGCTTGCCGATGGTGCCATCCTCATTCAGGGTGCCGTTCTGGGCGGCGAACCAGGCGTTGAAGATATCCGCCACCAGGTTGCCCGCGCGGGCGCCGCCGCCGCCGTACTCCACCACGATGCCGATGGCGATTTGGGGGTCCTCCGCCGGGCCGTAGGCGATCATCGTGGTATTGGTGTAGTGCTTATAGGTGCTGCCGACGTAGTACCCCTCGCTGCGCTGGGGGGTGCCGGTCTTGCAGGCGATGGTATAGGGGTAGCTGGCCAGCACCGGGATGGTCTGGGACACGCCGATCATGCCCTGCTGCACCAGATCAAAGGTCTCGCCCCTGTCCTCGATGACGTCCATGACCTCGGGCTGGGTCTCCTGCAGCACCTCGCCGGTGTTGGAGTCCAGGATGGCCTTGACGAAGTGGGTGCGGTAGCGGGTGCCCCGGTTGGCGATGGTGGCCGCGTAGGTGGCCAGCTGTACCGGGCTGACCACGGTGTTGCCCTGACCGATGGCGGCCTGGACGTCCAGCGACTCGATATAGTTGGAGTCGGTCTTGCTGGTCAGGTGGCCCAGCGCCTCGCTGACCTCCACGCCGGTGCGCACACCCATGCCCAGCTTGTAGGCGTAGGCGTCGTAGACCTCACTGGTCAGGCGGCGGCCCACGTCGTAGAAGAAGATGTTGCAGCTCCACTTGATGGCGGTGATCACGTCGATGTTGCCGCTGTGGCCGTGGCGGGTACACTTGGGGTGGTAGTCGCTGTAATAATTGTACACACCGTTGCAGAACACGGTGGAATACCGGTTGATGAGGCCCGAATCCAGCGCCGCCACCGCCACGGCAGGCTTGAAGGTGGAGCCGGGGGTGTACAGGCCCTGCAGCGCCCGGTTGAACAGGGGCAGGCTCTCGTCCGCGCTGTACTCGCTGTACTGGGTGGCATACAGGTTCTGGTCAAAGCTGGGGTAATTGGAAGCGGCCAGCACACTGCCGTCCTTCACATCCAGCACCACGGCGGCACAGGCGGCGGCTTTCATGCTGCCGGTGTTGTAGACCCGGTTGATCATGTCGATGTTCTCGGCCAGTGCCTTGTCCACCGCCTTCTGGAACCGGCTGTCGATGGTCAGCTGGACGGTGTGGCCCGGCTCGGGCACTGTGGTCAGGGCCGTATCCACAATGACACCATCGGAGTTGCGGGTGATGGTCTCCACGCCATCCTTGCCACGCAGTTCGTCCTCATAGGCCGATTCCAGGCCCGAGATGCCGATGATGTCGTTCATGTTGTAGCCTTTTTCGCGCAGGGGGTAGGTGGTCTGGCCGTTTTCGTCGGTCACCTTCCACTTTTCAGCGGTGATCTTGCCCACCCGGCCCAGCACATGGGGCAGCACCGTGGATTGCTCATAGCTGCGGGTACTCGTTTCCACGATCTCCACGCCCGGCAGCGAAAGGCTGTGCTCCTTGATGGTCGCCACGGTGGCCTCGCTGACGTTTTCCGCCATGATAAAGTTGTTCACATTGGAGAACGCCTGCAGCTGCATCTCGTAATGGATGCCGCCCAGCGTGCGCTGCCAGCTCAGCGGATAGCTGGCAAGGTCGTAGTCCTCCACCAGCTTCTCCATCACATCATTGGCCGTTGCATACTGCTGTAAACCAAGATTGTCCTTCATGGCGGCAAGGGCTTTCTGATCCCTGGTGCTGCCCTCTTCGGCGGTAAAGGTATAATTGCCCGCTGCATCCGGCTGGCTGATGAGCAGAGTATCGTTCCAGCTCTCACCGTTGGCACGCAGCAGCTCGACGATCTTCTGGAGCATCCCGTCCAGATCTTCGTCTCCCATCAGCAGCTTGTTGAGCACCACGTTGTAGCCCGTGACGCTGGTGGCAATGCGCTCCCCCCGGCTGTCCACAATGTCACCGCGTGCCGCCGTGACCGTAAACTTGTAGTCGGTGGTGTTGGTGGCCTGGGATTTGAAATCGTCCCCGTTGACCAGCTGCAAAAAGATGAGCCGCAGCCCATACAGCAGCATGAGGATGCAGGCGGCGGCAACGAGAACACGCATCCGCCGGATGGCGGTTTTCCGTTCTTCTTGGTTCATGGATTCTCCTTCCGGCGCGGGGTGCGTTACACCACGCCGTTGTCGATCTTAAATTCTTCGTGGATGCGGCGCACGACCCCGAACAGAGGGAAGCAGACAGGCACCGAGAGCGCCGCCGTGGGCAGCACAAACCACAGCCAGCGGCTGGCCGCGCCGCTGTAACCGGGCATGTAGTAGAAAAACAGCCAGTCCAGCGTGAGCACCAGCAGGGCGGCAGCAGACGCAATGAGTGCAAAGTTTGCGGCCGAATTCTTGAAGTAGAGCTGCATCACCGCCGAAACGGCAAAGCAGAGCAGCAGCAGCTCCAACGCCAGCATGCCCACGGTGCGCCCGGCCAGCCAGTCCCACATCAGGCCGCAGACCGCCCCAAAGACAGCCCCGGCGAACTCGCCCTCAAACACGGCGACCGCCAGCGCCAGCGGCAGCAGCCAGAGCGGCTTTGCCGCCCCGAACTGGAACAGCCCGGGCGTGGTCTGCAAAACAGCACAAAGAAGGCCCAGCAGCGCATAGCAGATCCATTTGACGATCTGGCCCCGGCTGCGTTTCCGGCGTGATTCCATCAGGGTCCCTCCTCAGAAGCTGGTAATGATGAACGCATGGCGCACCGTGCGGGGGTCAGTACCGGGTTTGATGACGGCAATGGTCGATTTGCCGCTGACCTCGGGCACCAGTTCCTGTACCACGCCCACCAGCAGGTCAGCCGGGAACACCCCGCCCAGCCCGGTGGTGACCACCTGGTCGCTTTTCTCCGTCAGGGTGTTGCGCGCAAGGTTGGTCAGCACGCACAGGCCATCGGCGGCATATTCGGAGCTGCCGGTGACGATGCCGTTGTCACGGGTGCGGGATACCACGCCCGCCGCGTTGAAGTTGGGGTGAAGAATGGTCATCACCTTGCAGCTGGTGGGCTCAGCCTCCACCACCATGCCCAGCAGGTAGCCCTGATCACTGACCACGGCATCGTTGACGGCCACGCCATCCAGTGTGCCGCGGTCCAGTGTGAAGCCATAGAAGGAATCCAGCGGGTCACGGCCAATGACAAAGCTGGAAAGATAGCTCATCTCTGGCCGCTGGCTCTGGATGCTTTCCAGTGCCTTGTAGGCCTGGTTCTCGGCCTTGACGCGGTCGTAATCCACCATCTGCTGGCGCAGCTCGGCGTTTTCGGCCTTGAGCGTCTCGTTCTCAGCCATCACGTCATCGATGCTGGTGTACTTTTCCCACAGGGAGGCCACGCCGCCGCTGACCACAGCAGCCACTTTCTGGAATGGAGCAGCCGCCACGCTCAGCAGCTCCTGCGGAGCGGCAGTCAGGCGGCCGTTGGCACCGGCGTAGGCCATGATGCCCACCAGAAACACCGCGATGCCCACCAGGATCTTGAATTTCCAGGTATCGAAAAAGTCTTTCAAGGGGTTTTCCTCCGATTGCAAAAGGGCGCGGACAGCCCAGAGCCGTCCGCACCCTCTGTTACATCGTTACATATGAGCTCCATCGGTGTCCAGCACGTCGTGCAGAACATCCACATGATCCAGCACCGCACCGGCACCCTTGGCCACGCAATCCAGCGGGTCCTCCGCAACATGGACATCAATGCCGGTCTCGCTCTGGATCAGCTGATCCAGACCGCGCAGCAGTGCGCCGCCGCCGGTCAGGGTGATGCCGCGGTCGATGATATCCGCACTCAGCTCCGGCGGGGTGCGCTCCAGCGTTTCCTTGATGGCGCTGGTGATCTTGACCAGGCATTCCAGCAGAGCTTCGCGCACATCCTCAGAGTGGACGACGATGTTCTTGGGCAGGCCGTCCACGAGGTTACGGCCCTTGATCTCCATGGTCATTTCGGGGTCCAGCGCATAGGCGGAGCCGATCTCGATCTTGATCTGCTCTGCGGTGCGCTCACCGATCAGCAGGTTGTACTTGCGCTTGATGAAGGCGATGATGGCCTGATCGAACATATCACCTGCCATGCGCACGCTGCGGGAGGCCACGATGCCGCCCAGAGAGATCACAGCGATCTCAGCCGTGCCGCCGCCGATATCCACGATCATGCTACCGGTAGGCTCGCTGATGGGCAGGCCCGCACCGATGGCTGCTGCCATGGGTTCCTCAATGACGGACACCTGACGGGCACCGGCCTTCAGGGTAGCTTCGCGCACAGCGCGGCGCTCCACCTCGGTAACGCCGGACGGGATGCAGATGACCACGCGGGGGCGGGAGAACATGCTGTTGCCGCATGCCTTCTTGAGGAAATTTTCCAGCATGTTGGTGGTGATGTCAAAGTCAGCGATCACGCCATCCTTCAGCGGACGCACAGCCACGATGCTGCCGGGGGTACGGCCAATGACAGCCTTTGCCTCGGCACCCACACAGCGCACCTCGTCGGTCTTGGTATCCACAGCCACGACCGAAGGCTCCCGCATGATGATGCCCTTGCCCTTCATATATACCAGAGTATTTGCGGTACCCAGATCGATACCTACATCTTTAGAAAACAGGCCCATTGTAAAAATTCTCCTTATGCTTCCCATTTTATCTATAGCGCCAGAACATCCGGCAGCCCTTTTGTGCCGCCTTTGCGCAGAATAACACGGTTCTATTATAGCCGCAAGGCAATGATTTCTCAAGCGTTTGCGCAAGTTTTCTTCGTTTTTTCCAGTTTTATCACACAAAATGTGCCAGCAGCTGTACGGTGCGGCTCACCGGCAGACCCATGATGGTGTAGTAGTCGCCCTCAATACGGTCCAGCCAGAGGGCCGCCCGTCCCTGAATGGCATAGGCACCGGCTTTATCGTAGGGTTCGGCGGTGGAAGCGTAGAAGTCGATCTCCTCTTCACCCAGCGGGAAGAAGGTAACGCGGCAGCTGTCCACAAAGCTTTCGGTGCGGGTCCCGTCCGAAATGCACACACCGGTGTGCACCTCGTGGGCAGCACCGGAAAGAGCCCGCAGCATCCGCTTTGCGTCCTCTGTGCTGTGGGGCTTGCCGAATACTTCACCATTCACATCCACCACGGTGTCGCAGCCGATGACCACCGCACCCGGGTGCTGGGCCGAAACAGCAAGGCATTTGCCCCGGGCCAGCTGCTCCACCAGCTGAGCAGGGGTGTCGGCCTGCACTGCACTCTCGTCAAAATCGCTGACACAGACGGTGAAATCGGTGGTGTACAGGGAAAGCAGCTCCCGCCTGCGCGGGCTGCCGGAAGCCAAAATCAAATTCATAGGATTCATCTTTCTTTTCAACATCCTTGCCAGCTTATTTACCCGTCGAGCCAAAG
>OJSQ01003759.1_pt1 | contig 10419 bp, 7 predicted proteins | sample 1599551 | NCBI WGS metagenome assembly OJSQ01 (sample SAMN04168659, study PRJEB22393) | human gut metagenome | biome: human gut microbiome; feature: stool | host: Homo sapiens | collected 2014-05-12
CGTTGACGATGTGGAGATGGCCGTCATGCCAGAATTCCCGAAGGGTACCGCCAAAGTGGACGGCCTGCGCCTCGTCGGGCTTGGGCAGCAGCCAAGCGGAGCCAACGCCCTTCCAGTCATCAGGCAGCTCCACCTGCTGACCTTCCACGATCTTCTGCTTGAAAATACCCAGCTCATAGCAGATGGAATAGCCGGTAGCTGGGATGTCCAGCGTGGTCATGGAGTCCAGATAGCAGGCGGCCAGGCGGCCCAGACCGCCGTTGCCCAGACCTGCGTCCGGTTCCAGCTCAAACAGGTCGCCGGACTTGAAGCCCAGGTTGCCCAGAGCCTCTTTCAATTCGGGCAGCACGCCCAGATTGTAAGCGTTTTTCATCAGGCTCCGGCCCATGAGGAATTCCAGAGAGAGATAGTGGACCTGCTTTTTCTGCTCCTTTTTCGTTTCCTTGGCGGTCTGTACGCCCCGGAGGGCCATCACATCCCGCAGCACCAGAGCGCAGGCTTTCAGCATCTCCTGATCCGTGGCTTCCCCCGGCTCGGTGCCGAAGTTCAAGGCCAGCTTGGCGGTCAGGGCGTCTTGTAACGATTGCGTGGTAAATGGTACGGTCATACGGGTTTACTTTGCCGCTTTTTTAGCGGCTCCTTTCTTTTTGGGTTGAACAGGCTGCGTGGTTTCCACGGTGTCCGCAGGCGCCATGGTCTTCGCGGCAGTTTTCTTAACAGGTTCTTCGGCCGGCTTCTCAACGGGCTTCTCAGCTGCTTTTTCAGTCGGTTTTTCCACCGCTTTTTCGGCCGCCTTTTTAGTTGTGGCCTTGGCTGCGGTCTTTCTCGTTGTTGTCTTTTTGGCCGCAGGCTTCTTTACAGCCGTTTTCCGCACCGCCTTTTTTGCAGCAGGCTTTGCAGCGGTCTCACTGACCGGCTCCGCAGCGGAAACAACAGCTTCCTCGGCAGGAACCTCGATCACCGGCTCCTCAGTGGGGGCGGCAGCCTCCGCGGCAGGCGCTTCCGGGGCAGACTTTTCCCAGGAAAGGCCGGTGACAGCGCCGTAGATCCGCAGGTAGTCCCCGGCGCTGCGGTTCCAGCTGAAATCCTGTGCCATGGCCCGGTCTCTCAAACGGGCAAAGGCGTCGGGATAATCCTTGTAGAGATACACCGCCTCCCGGATCACATGGAGCATATCCGCGCTGGAGTAGTTGGCAAAGGTGAAGCCGGTACCGGCGTCACGCCAGGCCTCATAGGGCTGAACAGTGTCCTTCAGGCCGCCGGTCTCCCGGACGATGGGCACCGTGCCGTAGCGCATGGAGATCATCTGGGAAAGGCCGCAGGGCTCGCTGCGGGAGGGCATCAGGAACAGATCCGCACCTGCGTAGATAGCCATGGACAGCGCCTCGTTATACCCCAGACGCACAGCCATACGGCCGGGATACCGCTCCGCCGTCCGGCGGAAGAACTCCTCATATCCGGCATCGCCGCTGCCCAGCACCACAAATTGAGCAGGCAGCTCCATAATGTCGCCCATGACCTCCCGCAGAAGATCCAATCCCTTATGGGATACCAGACGACTCACCATGGCGATAATGGGGGTGTTGGGCTCCTCGTTCAGACCCATCAGGTTCTGGAGAGCGGTTTTATCCGCAGCCTTGCCGGACAGATCCTCCGCCGTATAGTTGGCGGTGATGCGTCCGTCAGCAGCAGGATCGTAGAGTTTCATGTCGATGCCGTTGAGCACGCCGGACAGCTTATAGCCGCACTGGGTCAAAATGCCCTCCATCCGGTGAGCAAAGTAGGGATTCTTCAGCTCCTGCGCATAGGTGGGGGACACGGCGTTCACCGCGTCAGCGGTGAGGATGGCGCCCTTCAGCAAATTCAGATCGCCGTCCAGCAGCAGGGTGCCGTCATCCACCCAGCCCCGGTCCAGGCCGAACAGGTCGCCCAGACAATAGGGGTCATAGCGTCCCTGATACTCGATGTTGTGGATAGTCAGCACCGTCCGGATAGTGCGATACCGGTCCTCCCGGACGCCGTCATCCTTCAGGTAAATGGGGATCAGGGCCGTCTGCCAGTCATTGCAGTGGATCACATCCGGCCAGAACTCCAGATGATCCAGCATCTTCACCACGGCCCGGGAGAAGAAGCCGAAGCGCTCTCCGTCATCCACATAGCCGTAGAGCTCGGGCCGGTCAAAATACTGCTCGTTATCCAGGAAATACCAGGTCACGCCGTCCTTTTTCATGGAAAACAGGCCGCAGTATGTGTGCCGCCAGGCCAGATCCACATAATCGTAGCACAGGAACGTCAGCTGGTCGGCAAATTTTTCTCTGACCCGCCGGTACAGCGGCAGGATCACGGCGGTCTCGGCCCCTTGCTCCGCCAAAGCGGGAGGCAGGGAACCGGCTACGTCTGCCAGTCCGCCGGTTTTACAGAAGGGAACGGCTTCGCTGGCCGCATATAGGATCTTCATATAATTGTTACTCCTTTCCTGAGAAGAAAGACCAGAACTCTTACGAAAAACCGTCAGGTCGTCTTGCTCAGATCACACTGCCCTTGGCAATGACAATGGGATATGCGGTATGGCCCACCATGGTGCGGCCCGGCAGCAGCTCCACATGCTTATCCGTGATCACATGGGACAGCCGCGCTGCCTCCCGGACAGTGGTGCCCCGGAAGAGGATGCAGTCCTCTACCTTTGCACCCTTTTCCACAGTGACGCCGGGGAAGAGGATGGAATTCACCACAGTGCCCTCGATGCGGCAGCCCTCAGCCACCAGGGAGTTCAGGCACACGCCGTCAGGTCCGATGTATGTGGACGCCTTATCGGCACCCTTGGCCCGGATAGGCCGGTCCGACGTAAAGAGGTCCTCCCGGATCTCCTTATCCAAAAGCTGCATGGAGCGGTCATAGTACTCCTGCACGGAGCGGATCTGCGCGGCAAAGCCGCTGAAGGTATAGCTCTGCAAATGCAGCAGATCCTGCTTGGCCTGCAGCACATCCCGGCGGAAGCTGTACTGGTCTCTTGCCTGGCACTCGTCCACCAGAGAACGCAGCAGGTCCGTGGACATCACAAACACGTCCAGGCTCCGGTAGCCTCTGGGCTGGTGCATATTGAACAGCACCTCCCGGATGCGTCCGTCCGGGTCCTTTTCAAAATAGGTGCCGTTTTCCGTGGCGAAGCTGTCATCTCCGCAGACGGCGGTGATGTCGGCATGGGTGCGGATATGCTGCTCCAGAATATCCGCCAGCGGGAGGTTGGCCACCAGGTCGCCCTCCATCAGCACCACATAATCCTGCCGGATCTCGTTCAGGTAGTCCCGGACGCCGGCAAGGGCTTCCATTTTGCCCCGGAAGGGCGTGACGCCCCACTCGTGAAGGTAGTTGAAGGGAGGCAGCAGATGCAGGCCGCCCCGCTTCCGGGACATATCCCACACCTTGCCGCTGCCCACATGGTCCAGCATACTCTGATACCGGCCGTGGAGTACCATACCCACATCGGTAACACCTGCGTTCAGCAGGTTGGACAGGGCAAAGTCCACCGCCCGGTACCGGCCTCCAAAGGGCATCGACGCGGCGGTACGGCGCTCTGTCAGCTCCCGCAGTTCTCCGCGCTGTTCATAGGCGAAAATAATGCCATGCATCCGGTTCATTTCAGCACCTCCTTACCATGGTGGTCCAGCATGATGCCGGGGGCCACCTCGCGGCCATCCTCCAACTGGCAATCCGGGGCCAGCACCGTCAGATCCCATTTCCCATCGAGAGCGGAATCCGGTGCGCCACCCACCCGGCAGTCCTTACCGATGTGGCAGCCCTCGCCGATAATGGCGTATTCGATCACAGCGCCTGTCTCCACCGTAACGCCGGGGAGGAGCACGGAATAGCTGACCTTGGCGCCTTTTTCCACGGTGACTCTGGGGGAAAGTACAGAATTTTCCACGGTGCCCTCAATGTCACAGCCCCGGTTGATGGCGCTGTGGCTCACACGGCTGTCGCCGCCCATGTAAATGGGGGGCGCGTCCACGCTGCGGGCGAAGATGGGCCAGGACTCGTCAGACAGGTCCAGACCGGATTCCGGAGAGAGCATATCCATGTTGGCATCCCAGAGAGAGGTGAGGGTACCTACGTCCTTCCAGTAGCCCTGGAAGCGGAAGGCCGCCATCCGCTGGCCGTCCGCCAGCATCTTGGGGATGATATTCTTGCCAAAGTCATTTTCGGAACCCGGATCCGCCTCATCCTCCGTGAGGTAGCGCCGCAGCGCTTTCCAGGAGAACACATAGATGCCCATGGATGCCAGATTGCTCTTGGGCTGACGGGGTTTTTCGGCAAACTCGGTGATCATATCCTCCCCATCCACCGACATGATGCCGAAGCGGCTGGCCTCCTCCCAGGGGACCTCCATAACGGAAATGGTGCAGGCGGCGTCCGATTCCTTGTGACGGCGGAGCATTTCGGAATAATCCATCTTATAGATGTGGTCACCGGAGAGGATCACCACATACTCCGGCTGATACTGGTCGATGAAGCCGATGTTCTGATAGATGGCGTTGGCGGTGCCCTTGTACCAGGTGCCGCCCTTGCTGCCCATATAGGGCGGCAGGATGTGAACACCGCCGCTGCTGCTGTCCAGATCCCAGGGCTGGCCGGAGCCGATGTAGCTGTTCAGTTCCATGGGCCGGTACTGAGTCAGGACGCCGACGGTGTCAATGCCGGAGTTGGTGCAGTTGGACAGGGGAAAGTCGATGATGCGGAATTTACCGCCGAAGGGGACGGCGGGCTTGGCCATGGCGCCGGTGAGGACATACAGGCGGCTGCCCTGTCCGCCAGCCAGCAGCATAGCGATACACTCTTTTTTCATGGGTGGATCAGCTCCTTTTCCTATTTTTCACTTTTTTCACCTTGGTTGCCGAACCGCGCTTTGTAAAGCTGCCCTCTCCCCGGAGGAATACCGCCCCGAACGCGGGGAGCCGGAGAGCGACAGACTGTTCTTTTCCGTGGGAGGGCGTGTCCTTTACCGTCAGCGGCTTCGTATCCGCAAACCCGCTGCCGCCGAATTCCGGCGCGTCGGTGGTAAAGGCGGGGACATACCGCTTACGGGGCGGTACGCCTACCCGGTAGTTTTCATAATCGTTGGGGGAGAAGTTCACCGCGCACAGCAGCTCGTTCCCTGCCTGATCCCGCCGGAGGAACACCACCACGTTGTTGTGATTGTCATCCGGCACCAGCCACTCAAAGCCCTGCCAGTCAAAATCAATGTCCCACAGGGCGCTCTCCGCCTTGTAGAAGGCGTTGGCGGCCTTGAAGAACGCATGGAGCTGCTGATTTTCCGCATGCTCCAGTAAGTACCAGTCCAACTGACCGTTGGAGTCCCATTCGTGCCACTGGCCGATCTCCGGTCCCATGAACAGCAGCTTCTTGCCGGGATGGGCCAGCAGGTACGCGTAAAAGCCCCGGGTGCAGCGGAGCTGGTTTTCGTAGTCTCCGGGCATTTTCCCCACCACACTGCCCTTCATGTGGACCACCTCGTCATGGGAGATGGGAAGGACATAGTTCTCGGAAAACGCGTACATCATGGAGAAGGTCAGATCCCGGTGGTGGTCCTGCCGGAACCAGGGGTCCAGCTTCAGATAGTGGCACATGTCATTCATCCAGCCCATGTTCCACTTCAGATTGAATCCAAGTCCGCCGACGTCGGCGGGCTTGGTCACCAGAGGCCAGGCGGTAGATTCCTCAGCGATCATCAGCACGTTGGGATCTACCTCAAAGGCCATGGTGTTCAGCTTCCGGAGAAATTCCACCGCTTCCAGGTTTTCCCGTCCGCCGTGGATATTGGGAGTCCACTGGCCGTCCTGCCGTCCGTAATCCAGATACAGCATGGAGGCCACAGCGTCCACCCGGATACCATCGATGTGGTACATTTCCAGCCAGAACCGGGCAGAGGAGAGGAGGAAGCTCACCACCTCCGGCCGCCCGTAGTCAAAGACCCGGGTACCCCAGCCGGCGTGTTCCCGTTTCCGGGGATCGGCATATTCATAACAGCAGGTACCGTCAAACTCGTAAAGGCCCTGCTCATCCTTGCAGAAGTGCGCGGGGACCCAGTCCAAAATCACCGGAATGTTGTTTTCGTGAAGGTGGTTTACAAACCACATGAAATCCTCCGGCGTACCGAATCGGGAGGTAGGCGCAAAGTATCCGGTGCACTGGTAACCCCAGGAATCATCCAGAGGATGCTCCGTCACCGGCAGCAGCTCCACGGCGGTGTAGCCCATCTCCTTCACATAAGCCGCCAGCTGCCGGGCCATATCCCGGTAATCCAGGAACTCGCCGTTTTCATGCTTCCGCCACGAGCCGAGATGGACCTCGTAAATATTCAGCGGCTGATGGTACACCGGCTGCTTATTGCGGCGGAAGTCCTCATCCGTCCAGGAAAAATGCTCAATATCATAGAGCTTGCTGGCGGTGCCGGGGCGGGTCTCCGTATGGAACCCGTAGGGGTCCGCCTTGTAGTGAACTCTGCCGTCCTCGCCGGTAATGGCATACTTATAGCTGGTATAGACGGGCAGGTCCGGGAGAAAGCCCTGCCAGAATTCGCCCTTTTGGGTAAGTGGATCAACGGTCAGGTCCCAGCCGTTAAAATCTCCGACTACGGAAACAGCCTTTGCATGAGGCGCCCAAACGTTGAACCACCAGCCGTGGACGTCTCCCTCTGTGGCAGGATGCGCACCGAAGAGCCGCCAGCCGTCCGTCAAGCTGCCGCTGTGATACAGTTGAGTCTGATCTGCCATGGGTCTCCCCTTTCTGCTGCCATATTATTTTTTCTCATATTGAGGGTAGCATTTTAAAACGATTACGTCAAGGCAGCCACAAGTCATTTTACAAATGTCATACTTTAATTTCATATTATACCGCCGGATAGCCGAAAGCGTCAAGGTAAGAGGGTGTCGAAAAGGAAAGACACTCTTTGTCCGATTTGTCTTACTTTTCCAGTTTTTGTTCCCGCTTCTTGTAGAATATGCCGGTGCACAAGGCGTTTAAGGTCTGTTAAGATGAGTACATTCCATCTGTCGGACCCACTGGCCTGACAGCAAAATTCAGGCCCCGTGGGCCGTAAACAAGGAGTTTTCATGATTTCCTTCCTGACTGACATCACGGTGGACGGCGTAGCCCTCTGGGTGGTACTGCTGATCTGCGTCGGCGTTTTCTTAGGCGCGTTTATGGACGCCATCGCCGGAGGCGGCGGGATCATCACCGTCCCTACCTATCTCATGGGCCTCTCAAACCTTCCCATTTATAACGCTTTGGGGACGAATAAACTCTCCTCCGGCATCGGCACGATTTTTTCCACAGCCCGGTTCATCCATCAGGGACTGGTGGACTGGAAGCTCTTTGCCCCGGCGGTAATCTTATCCCTGACCGGCTCTGTCTGCGGCACCTGGCTCCAGCACCACACCCCTGCGGTAGTGCTGAAATACCTGCTGCTGGTGGTGCTGCCGGTGGTGGTGCCGGCGGAGGAGATGCTGGTGACGACGCCCTCAAAGGTGCAGTCGTCGATGGCGTCGGCGGTGATCTCTGCTTTCTGGCCCACCTGAATGTCGAGAATGTCCAGCTCATCGACGTCCAGCGTCATCTCGAGGTAGCTCAAATCGTAGATGACGCACATCGTCTCGGTGGTGGAAGAACTGCTGCCCATGGTGTCGCCGACCTTCGACCTTTTTTGTCAAACCATTCATTTTTAACAGAAAGGCTCATACGGTCAAGCAGGATGCCGTACAGAGTTTTTGCATCGGTTGACAGATCTTGAAACCGCCGCTCCTGAAAAAGAGCCTTTGGAATGCGGAAGAACGAAAAGAGTTCTCCGGCCTGTCCGTAAAAGTAGTCAAGGGTCATACGGTTGTGTCAAGGGCTGAAAGCAACAATGAGATAAAAACATTGTATAAACCTCCGGTGAAAAAATTATTGAGGAATGAAAAAAGCGCAACTTCGATTTTGGCGGTCGAAATTGCGCTATGTAATTTGAAATAGAAGAGTATTGACTCACTTTAGCGGCATGAATGATATGAAACATCTTGACAGCAGGTAAATCCGACTGTAAAATACAGCCAAATGAATTCTGTGCCTAAATTGTTCTCATGCTGCTATGCTGATTGTTGGACAGAAAAACACTTTTCGACCGAATTTGGCGTATTAACGCCAAATCATACCCATTCACACACGCTTTTCTGGGGGTGCGTTTCAAGGTGGTTCAGGAGAGCGCTTGCAGGTGAAAAAAATATCAGGATTATTATATATTTAAGGAGGGGGCGCCGGATCAGCCCCCGACAAACTGGCAGTCAAAGTTTGGAGGTTCTGCATGGGAATATGTATCCTCTCTCGGAAAATGGTATTTGCATTTATTTGATGTGACACAGGCAGATCTGAACTGGAAAAATCCGGAAGTCAGAGAAGAGTTGAAAGAAGTTATTCGTTTTTGGAAAGCAAAAGGTGTAAAAGGCTTTCGTTTTGATGTAGTGAATTTGATTTCGAAGCCTGAGATTTGGGAAGATGATTTTGAAGGAGACGGAAGAAAATTTTATACAGACGGACCGTACGTTCATGAATATCTGAAAGAACTTGTACGAGATACAGGAATTGAAGATTATGTAACAGTAGGGGAGATGTCATCTACAACGCTTGAACATTGTATCCGTTATTCAGGTGCAGAAGAAAAAGAGTTGTCTATGTGTTTTAATTTCCATCACCTGAAAGTGGATTATAAGGATGGAAACAAGTGGGAACTTATGGAACCGGATTATATGGAATTGAAAGTTATCTTTGAAAAATGGCAGATGGGAATGCAGAGGGGAAATGCATGGAATGCACTGTTTTGGTGCAATCATGATCAGCCTCGTATCGTATCACGTTTTGGAAACGAAGGGGAATATTGGAAAGAATCAGCAAAGATGCTTGCCGGTATGATTCATCTAATGCGAGGAACTCCTTATATTTATCAGGGAGAAGAAATCGGAATGACGAATCCGCACTATACATCTATTGAGCAGTATGCAGACGTAGAGAGTCGGAATTACTATGAGATTCTTTTAAACGAAGGAAAAACAAAAGAGGAGGCGCTGGAAATTCTGGCCGCCCGTTCAAGAGATAACAGCCGTACCCCGATGCAATGGACAGATGAAAGATACTGTGGATTTTCGGATACAAAGCCATGGATTCCTGTATCGGATAATTTTGAAAAAATCAATGTAAAGAAACAAAAACAGGATAGAGATTCCATTTTAGAATTTTATAAAAAGCTGATTATGCTTCGTAAAGAAAAAGAAGTTATCGCCAGGGGAAACATTGAATTTATGGAAGTAGAAAATGCCGGCGTGTTGGCATATACAAGATGTTTGGATAAACAGAAGCTCCTTGTTTGTTGTAATTTTCGTGATGTAGAAAGTCAGATGGAATTTACACAGGAATGGAAGTCCGGAAGAAAAATCCTGGGAAATTACGAGGAAAATCATAAGAACAATTATAAGGTGCTGACATTGCGCCCATATGAAATTATAGTCTTGGAAAAAGGCGAAGAATAAAATGACATAGTTTGGGTACACAATCAAGGCTGAAGTGGGAATTGAACTGCTCTCTGTCAAGTAGACAACTGAAAAATATAAAATTTTTTTCCTGCCGGTAGATTATCTTCCGGCAGGAGTTTTTTTGTGCGGCTTGTAAGTAAATTTCGCGTTTTTCCATCGGTGTTAAACTTCCGAGAGTTCTTTGCAGGCGTTTGTTGTTGGAGTAATCTGTATAATCCTTAATCTAAAGGGCGTTTTTGAGAAATACTGATTGGCTATTTACAAATGTGAAAAAATAATATAATATATCTATATAGATATTATCTAGTTAGATATAAAATGCTTAAGGAGGTGAATGATTTTTGGGAAGAACTGAGATGAAGATATTGATCGGACTTCACAGAAATGTAAACGCCTTGGATAAAAAGACATCCAAGATAGCAGCGGAGTACAATTTAACCTTTAGCCAGTTTATGGTTTTAGAGGCTCTCTACAGCAAGGGAGATATGAGTGTAGGAGAGGTAAGGGAAAGAATCTTAAGCAGTGTAGGAACGATACCTCTTATAGTGAACAATTTAGTAAAAATGAACTATGTCGAAAGAATGTGTAACGAGAAAGACAGACGCGTGTGCATACTGCATCTGACGCAAGAAGGATATGATGTAATTAGTAAAATCGTACCTCGAAATGAAGCGATGATAGCAGAAAGCATGGAAGTTTTAGATCAGGAAGAAAAGGAAAAACTGCTGTATCTTTTGAAGAAAATAGGAGGAAAATTATAATGAAAAGAAAAGTGAAGACTAAAGTCAAAGGATTCAGAACAACAGATGGCGCAGGCGTAAAATTAGTAAGAGTTTTGGGGAATCTGACAACAAAAGAGTTT
>OJSQ01003787.1_pt1 | contig 10347 bp, 7 predicted proteins | sample 1599551 | NCBI WGS metagenome assembly OJSQ01 (sample SAMN04168659, study PRJEB22393) | human gut metagenome | biome: human gut microbiome; feature: stool | host: Homo sapiens | collected 2014-05-12
ACTTCGGCTGCTTTTTTTCTCGGCATAAATCAATCCTCCTTGTCGTTGTGCCGTTTCATAATGGATGCCTTGCTGGTGGTGATGATATTTGCAGAACCAGAACCGGAGGCAGCCGCTTCTGGATCCGTCCGCTGGGAGCCCTTGCTTCTGCGGCGCGTGGTCCGCCTTTTTGGTGCTGGCGCCGGCGCAGCGGCAGGGGGTGAGGCCTCCATCTGCTCTTTACGCCACTGGGGCACATGAGCGGAGGCCTTGCTCGGCTGAAGTTTTTTGGACTCAGGGTGGTTGGAATAGTCATACTTATCGACTTCAAGAACTTTCTTCCCGCGGATGATGACAAGTGCGCGGTCCACATCCAGCCGCAGAACCTCATCCATCGTCATCACACGGCGCCGGCCGACACCGCTGGTTTCACGGAACTCCGGGGTATAGTTGGAAATCCGCCAGGAGCCGAGCTGCCGGGCCTGGGAGGTGACGGTGATGGACGCTTCTCCTGTACGCTGGCTGATGAAATCAGCAGTCAGGGCATCGGTGCAGCCTAGGAATAAGGTCACATCGCAGTTGCCCAGGATCTCTTGCCATTGGTTATAAGGATACCGGTTCTGCAGCCCGGCCAGGTTTTGAAAGACACAGGACATACTGATGCGCCGTGAACGGATGACAGAGATCTTCCGGGACAGGTCCGGAATGACGCCGCAGGCGCATAGCTCCTCGCCCAGCACATGGACAGGCACGGGAAGCTCGCCGCCGGGACAGTTCTGGTCGGCATACCGCACCAAACGGATGAAGATGAAGGACAGGAACAGGGAAGAGAGAAAATCAAAGGTGCTGTCCTGGTCGCTGGTGATACAGAAATAAGCACACCGCTTTTTGCCGGGGAGCTCCAGATCAATCTCGTTTCTGCTGGTAATCATGCGGATGTCCCGGTTTTGGAAAACCTGAAGCCGGGAGCCGAGGCCAATGATGACGCCCCCGCGCACGCTCTCGGAGGACTGCTTGAAGATGTTGTACGGCGCCTTTGCCGGGTGCTCCATGGGCAGCACGTCAAAGATCGCGTTGAGCTCCTTTTCGGAATTCATGGTGAGAAGCTGGTAGACCTCGCCAATGTTGCGCTTATCCTCCGGGTACCCCTGGTCCACATAGAGGACGAGGGCTTTCAGCAAGTTCATCTCACAGGAATCCCAGAAATGGTCGCCCTTGCCGTTGTTGATGGTGTTCTTAATGATGACATCTACAAAAAGCTGCGCCATCAGTTCCTGCCCCTCCACTTCGGAAAGGCAGTTCCAACTGTCCGAGTTTTCCGGATTGACTAAATTGAACACCTTGACACAGTACCCCTGATCCCGCAGATACTCGCTGGATTTTTCGTAGAGCTCACTTTTCGGATCTGAAATAATCAGGGATTCTCCGCGGACCGCCGCCTGAAGGATACGATTCATGCAAAAGGACCGGGTTTTCATGCTGCCGCTGGAGCCATACACAGCCAGATTGCCGTTGATATGGGGATTTTCAGGAATACAGACAGCCTTGTTGTCCAGCATTCCCAGTACAACGCCTTTATGCTTGCGCAGGTCAGGCACCAGATCCAACACACCGGCCATCTCCTTGCGGCTCATCCAGCCGGAAGTACCGTAGGTGCCCTTGGCCGAGTAAATGAAATTCCGGTCAGTATCATATTCGCCGGTATCGCTGTAGCCCATGCGCATGACCATGAGCAGCAAAATTGCCAACAGGCCGATGCAGATCAGGACACCGTACACTCCATAGGGCGGATGAAACACGGAGGCCAGACAGGTAAAAAAATCAGGCGACGCCATCGCCGGAGAAGTTCCGTCTCCGGGGATGCCGCCGCCCTGTTTCCACGCCGCGTAATTGCCAAACAGCTGTGCCAGGAAACCGCCTGCGTATAGAATCGCAAATACGGCGGCCGGCGCTGCTGCCAGGCCTATGATCAGTTTCTTTTTGTTTATGGGAACAACCTCCCCTCGAATTTTGTAAAGTCAATGGTTTGCAGGCACACCCGGTCACCGCAGTAGCGGCGCAGCACATCCGCTTGAAAATCAAAGCAGATCAGCGTACCGGGGCGTTCCATCAGTTCGAGGGCGGTGTTGAAGCGCACGATCCGGGGCAGATCGCAGAAGTAACCGAACAGCACCGGCGTTCCATCCGGCTCTGCGGCATCCTGCTCCATGGCCCTGCCGGGATTGCCGGCGGAGAGGCCCTGTGACAGAATGCGGTCAAGTTCCGCGGTTTTCACAGGGTCACACAGTAACGCCAGTATCACCTCTCCCTGATGGTCATTGGTTAGGAAATAAAAGTGGTCGTAGCTGCCGTCCAGCATGAAGTAGTCATGCTTGGCCCCGCCGGTACTGGTGAGTATCTGGTAGGCCAGATCCATGCTGTCCCCCAATACCAGTCCATGTACCTGCTCGACACGGTACTGCTGGGCCAGACGCTGCTGGCATAGAATGTTCCAGAGGAGCGTTTTTACCCGCAGTTCGGATTTGTAGCGCCACTTCATCAGAGCGCCCCCGCTATTGTAGGTCACAAAGATGCCGGTGGGGACCAGCAGCACCCCTGCGAAGCGGGAGCTTCGGATCTGGGTGGCATCAGCCCCCAATTCCTTGACTTCGCGTGAACTGTAAAACACGGGATATGTTACAGCTTCGCCGCCAAAACCGGTCTGGGCAAAGACCTTCGGCTTTTCATCCGGGTAGAGCAGTACCCCGGCATTGCCCATAGTGATATAGGTTTCCGCGAGGCGGTGGAGCCGAAACCTCCGGTTTGCTTCGCTTTTGAGCCGGTTGGTTTCTGCGTCTCCTGTAAGGCAGAATGTAAAACGCTCGGGCCATCCGTCCAGCAGAACTAACTTGGCTTTGGCCCCCAGCCGATAGCCCCGGAGCCGGTCCCGGTAGTAGGTGCGCAGCAGTCCGGCCTTTTTGAGCGCAGTCACGACCGCCTCCAAGTAGTAAGGACTGGCGGGAAGGCGGTTGAGCTGGCTGGTGGGGAACTCTCCCGAAATAGCGGTCAGCGATAAAAGCCGGAACGGAAGCGTATCCGGCTGTGGAAAATAGTTGGTGCTTTTCCCAAGTAGTCACCTCCCTTGAAAGCACAGGATTTTTACCGTAATGACTGAGGACTTCGGTAAAAATAGGCTTCCCTATGAGGGAAAAAAGCCCGGAAAATCGGGCGTTTCAGCCGCTTCGCTGGATGTCGGGCTGGCGAAGGTCCAAAATGGTCAAAAATCCGAGATGGATTTTAGACTCGTTTTATGCTCTGTCAGCCATTGCGGAAAACGCTGCTTCTCCATGATATAGATTTTTGTGCAATCCTGGTCACCCAGTTCAGCCGTGTTATAGGCGTCGCACAACAGGCCGGTATCATCAGCCATCACAAAGGAAGAGAGAAGATCCAGTAATTGCTTTTCCGACAAATTATCGTAATCGCGTATCCGCCTGTCGGGAAGTGCCCGGTCATAGACCTGGGCGAAACAGACAACGCAATCGCGGTAATACGGAAGTGGGTGTTCTCTTGCGTATTGATCAAGGACAAAATAGAGCGGGTCCAACAGGAACTCATCGCTTTGCCGCTGTTTGCGCTTTGGCAGCAAACAGGGCAGCGTCACCTCCAGCACCCTGTCCTCGCAGTTGACAGTGATGCCGTGCGTTGCACCGGCGGATTTGAGATAGTCACCTTTGCGGATGGTTGTGCTGGAATAAATCAGATGCCGCAGCCGGCAGGCAATCCGCTCTGCCCGTAAAGCGGCATCTATGGAAAGTGTTTCATAGTTGTCGGGGTAACGCTGGATGTCAGTGGTGTCCAGCGCGTACAGCGCATTACTCAGACGGGATATATCGTCGAGAATGCTTCCAATGCGGTGGGATATTAGTTTTCGATCCAATCATGTGCCTCCTGCTTTCTTGAAATAATTTGTCCGGCCTTCCTCGTCTACAGTACAAAATCCGGATATGCCCGGACAGTCGATTTGGGCGATTTGCGCCGGAGTATCGACCAGCATGATACGGCGGCTTCCCCCTTTGTTGCCCCGCAGAGCATGGCAGACAAGTGCCTCCTGCCCGGCGGCAATATAAGCAATCTCATATAATTCACCGTCGGCAAAAAACACGAGTTTAACGGGAAAATCAGCCGGAGCGTGGTAATCTACCTGCCGGATGAAGTCCAGCAGGACCCACACTGCCCGGACAAGCGCATGGTCAGTTTTTGGTGTTTGCCCTGCCAGGAAATAACCACCGCCGTCTGTTTGAAAAATGCGGCCCTGCCTCTCCAAATGAGAGAGCAGGGCCTTTGCAGTATCTTCTTTGCCAGGGTGAAAACAAAGAAGCTGATGTTCACAGAGGCCGGGGTACATTGTTACAATCCGCAACAAGTCCGCAGCCTCGTTCCCATAGATTTCAGCCCTGGTCTTCATGGGGCTCACCTCCTTTATTAAAGGCGCCAATCAGACGCCTTCAAAGCGCATTGTTAAATAGGAATTGTGGAAAGACGCCATTAGAGCGTCAACCCGGCGTTTTTCGAGAACAATAGGAAAAAAGGCGTCTTATAGGCGTATTGGAACTGTCAATGATGCGTTTTCCGGAGATTACAGCAATCCTCTTTATTGGGATTTACAAAATCCCTCCAGAATTGATAGTGTTCCGTTACATCTTCACAGATTGTCTTCTGCGGAATATGGATTTTTTCCACGATCCGCTGCTTTTCTTCCAAAGGAAGATGATAGTAGCCTCCTTGCCGCACGGTATATTTAGAGAAATCAACACCCCGAAACCACTGCTTAATCCACGAATTGACGCGCAGAAATTCAACCACACACCGCTCAATTCCCAAATCATTCAGCTTGTCGAAATCCATGTATTCCTCGATGATGGGGCTTAATCGGATTGCCACATCATACCCTTCCGCTTGCAGAGCCTGAATTGCGCGGATGCGCTGGCTGGGAGGACTGGCCTTTTCAAATTGGGCGGTTTGTGCATCGTCCAGGCAGGTCACGGTAATTTGAATATGGGCCAGTTCCTTGTCCAAGATCTCTAAATACTCCGGGGCAGCGGGAAGTGCAGACTTCGTGACGATGAGATAGCTTACCCTGCATAGATTCATCTCCTGGATGGTCTGGTAGGTAGTGCGGTACTGGAGTTCACAGGGCTGAAAACAGTCTGTCATGCCTCCAAGCCTGATGATGCTGCCGGATGGGAGACTGCGGATTTTCCGCCGGACCTTTTCAATGTCTGCAACACGAGGATGCGCCGCATCCCATAATCCACGAAAATGAAGCAATGAACGGGCATAGCAGTAGTTACAGTTGTGTTGACAGCCGCAGCCGTAAGTATCTAAACGGGTGTTATATTTGCATTTGTCGCCTTCATTGCCTCCAACTTGCTTAAAGAAACTCTTAAACTCGCTTTATATCACCTCTAAATTCATTGTTTGATTACTTTATTGTCGAATACATTGGACTCACCTCATATAAAATTCTAAATGGTTGCGGAGGACGGTACTGCCCCGCCGTCTGTTGGTAAAGCATCCAACCATGTTCTTTACACTACTCCGCGCAATAAAGGGAGGCGCTTCCGCACCTCCCAGAGAAAATGCCTTTTAAGCGGAATCAGCTTGTTCTTGGCGCTTGCGCTCCAAAAGCTCCCGCAGTTCCCTGCGGTCTGTGGTTATGAGATCTTTTTCCAATGGACTGGCCTTGAACTCCACCATGATATTGTTATTATTGGTGGAGATTAGGCCGCTGCCGCGCTCAAAGTGGGTGACCTCCATCGTTTCTGCGTCAGAGAGATGGAGGGTTTCCTGGACACGCTCCGCTTCGTCATCCTCCAGATTGAGAATGATCTTAGTCTTGCTGTTGTTGATGATGCCTTTCCCGAAACGGCCTTCGTCCAGATTGAAAAAGTCGTTAAGATCCTGGCTGGCACAGATCGCTGATCCACCGAAGCCGCGAATCGTCTTGAAAATTTCCAAAACGAAATCACCGGCCAGCCTGGTACCCGTGGCGCCTGCGCCGGAAAGAAGCTGCCAGCACTCGTCAATAAAAATGGCTTTTTCCTCGGTGCGGTCAGCTTTGGCGCGGTCCCAAACGAAATCAAGGGCCACGAACATCCCCACAGTCAGCAAATCACCAGTAAGCGAGGAAATATCCAGTACGGTGTACTTATTATCCAGCCGCACATTGGTCTGCTTGTTAAAGGTACTGGCGGAGCCATTCACCAGACGGTTGAGGATATGGGCCATGCGAGTGGTTTCCGGGGCGGCCTTCAAAATCTCATATAAATCGCCCAGCACCGGCATCTCCCGGTAGTAGCCCGGATTGGCCGGGTCTTCCAATGAGGCGTTGTCATGAGTGATACCTTTGGAATTGTAGGTGCGGATCAGAGCCTCATCCAACAGCTGTCGTTCCTCGTGAGACATATCAGGGATCAACAGACTGAAAAATATGTGGAGTTGCTGGATTTTGGCGGCCAGTTCGGAGAGCTGGATTCCCGGCCCGTCCAGAAGCTCGCTGACCGACCGATCCACCTTGCGGATCTCCATCACATTGATGCAGTGCGGGCTGGCCGGGGAAATCTGGATAAACTCCCCGCCCACATTGGCACAGGCACGGTGGAATTCGTGCCCTTTCAGCGGCGCAATGATGAAAACGGGAATGTTTTTCCGCCTCATTCTTAACGCCATGAGCTGCATCGTAAAGGTCTTGCCTGCGCCGCTGGTACCCAGGATCGCCATATTGGCGTTCTTGTAAATCGCAGAGTTGAAAATATCCACGATGATGAGGGAACTGTTATATTTGTTGACCCCCAGAAGGATTCCATTGTCGTCGCACATCTCAAACGAAGTGAACGGATAGCAGCTGGCCGCGCCTCCAGTCAACAGGTTGCGCTTACCACGCTCGAACAGTCCCTTTTCCATGGAAACCAGCGGGAGGGCAGAACAAAATGCCTGCTCCTCCCGAAAATGGCAGTTGCAGACATCCATATCCTGCGAAAGCAGGAGCTTTTTTATTTCGCTGGCCTTCCACTCCAAGTCCTCCACAGAAGGGGCAGTCACAGTAATCAACAAGTTGAGATAATAGAAATCTTCGTTGTTCGCAAGGCCCTCCTTCAGAAAATAGCCGCTCCGAATAGCGCCGTCTATATCATCGAAGTCCGTGTTCGTGTCGCTGGCATCCTTGATTTTTGACTGGTTGATGCGGAGCTGCTGGCCGACCCGCTGAATAATGCGCTCTTTGGGTTGGCGTGAAAGAAACATATCGAGGTCAATGCCATCACCGGCATTGACGATCAAACTCAGCCAGCCCGCGGGCACCTGGGTTTTGTAACCATCTGATGGGACGAGCAGATAAGTATAGTACAGCCCATCTATGCAGAGATACCGTCCATGGGTGAAGTCGATGCTTTTGGGAGCAGCAAATTCAGCCGCCGGGATGCGGTCAATCTCACCCTCCCGCCCCTTGTCGAGATACTGCGTCACAACTTCCTGCACCCGCACCGACAGAGGCTTGACCGCACTTTCATTTCGGCACAACAAATTATAGAAAACATCTACGGTAAATTCGTCCTCGTTTTCGTGGACAACGACCTCGTTGCCGCATTGACGCAGGTAATTGGATGCCGTGTGGACAGCACTTTGGAGAGATTGAATTGCCTCATCTTCCTGTTCGGAGCGCCGTGTATTGTTCCAAGGCTCATACTCAAAAATCAAAAAGAAGCGTCGTGTAACCGCCTCATGGGAGCCGACCTGTTGAACAAAGTCCAAGTAGTCCTCTTGCATCAAGCGGCACTGCTCATTGTCCTCCTGCGCCATTTCACGGCGTACTGTGTCCAGGTGGCGGTTGATGTCGGCACGCCGGGTAAGCACTTTGATCTGCAATTTAACAGGACTGATTTTTAGGTATGAGACGAAAGAGTAGATAATATTTCTCTGTTCCCGTGCGCTCCGCAGCATGAAGTTGATGGGGACCACCTCAACCACCTTGACAAATCGGTGGTCTTTCGTGTAGATAATGCCGTTGGCGATCTTCTCAATGGGCAGATAGTCTGCCACCGGATTGACGCAGGGAGGCTTCTCCTCCTTGATATGGGCGGGGCGTTTAGGCATCCGCTCTTTTTCAGGCCGCTTCTTTGCTTTCTTTTTCGCCTTATTGGCCTTGACAGGCCGTTCCTTCCTGGTGTTTTTCTTGGGCCGGAGCTTTTTGCGGATCTCATATCCACGGACTTCATCAAACTCAGCTGGGAAATCTGCTTCACCAGACCGCCGGTGCTTCGACGCCTTGGGCGTTCTCTCCTTTGGAGGCTTCTGTTTGAGATGCTTGCCGACTTTTTCACAGGGCTGTTCACCGTCACCGCCGACAACGCGGCGATTCCGCAGGTATTTCAGAAAAGTGACCAGAAACTGCGATAGGCTTTCTCCTGAAATGCCAATGAGGGCAACCAATGCCACCGGGAGCGCAGTCAGGCATAAAGCAATAATGCGGGCAGTCAATCCAAATGGAAGGAACAAAAAAACCGGCGTCCCGATGGCAAATGCCAGGATGCCGGCTTCAATCACATTCCGCGCACGGAACATACCGCCAAAAAAAGTGCCTGTTTCTATAAAGTTCGGCGGTATGATATAAATATCATGGTCATTCTTGTTGCTCATGTATTACCTCGTTTCTGATGCCGGGGTGCGATACAGTCAGCCAATAATCCAGAAAGGACCGCCTGCTGCCGCACGGCGGCTTGCTTCGTTTAAGATGATGGATAAATCCCAGAGTTGTTCACTGCGCTTATAACTGGCCGGGTCTGCCACCATGATCTGACCATCCTTCACGCCGCGAAGAACGATGAAATGGCCGGATGAAGTGAAATGCCCCTCGGACATAATTGCCACAACCAGCTTGCCGTCAGCAAGAGCATCCAGAATCCGCTGGGGCTCGGAAGTCGTGCAGCCGGACACCGGAAGCCCCCATTCCTCTGCAGCAGCGGGAATCAATGCGTGATAAGAGCCGCTGCTTTTGCACCAATAGCCATTATCATATGACCACTTTGCCATTTCCACCGGGTCCACCATATCGTCCGTGAGGGAGGAAACCACGATTGCCATGGCGGTGGGGCCGCACCCATAGCCGCCAATGTTATCGGTACCATAGGGTTGACTGGCATAGCGTTCATCCAACTGATTGTAATAAACAACCGGGGTCCCGCCGTCGGTAAAGGTCACATCTCCCAGCGAGGGAATGCTGTTGCCGGTCCATTCAACCAGATTTTGCAGAAGTCCGTCACCAAGAAACAAACTGAGGTTGGAGGCATAATCAGCGGCCAGCTCCTTTTGTTCATCGGTAAGAGCAAAGACAGTATCAGCAAGATATGACTCACCATTGTAACGGATGGTGTAAACCATCCAAGTTTCCGTAGTTGTGATTTCTTCCCCGGTTTCCGGGTCCTCAGCCGTGACCTCACGGCTTTCCTGTACGCTGGTATAGGAGTAAAGATGTTCTTTATGCTCTCGCAGGGCAGAGGCCAGGCCATCCAGTGAAATGCTCTCAAAGTCTTCATCCCGGGCAGCACAATACTGCGAGATGATGAGGTTGGCGTTGTAGACAGGGCCGGAGGAATAGGGATTTTTGATCTCCATCTGGTCAGCACCAGAAGAGGCAAAGTCCACTTCGATACGGGCCATCACATCATCCAGCGCCTCACCCAGAATGGCGTTGATGGCAAAGGTAATGTCGTTGGCGTTTTCTACGATGGCGGTTTCGCTGTTGAGGATAGGCGTATCAGGATCAGCTGGTGAAAAGGCATTGACCAGCCCGCCAAAAATCAGGCCGGGCAGCATCAGGAGGAAAAGGACAGGCAGCAAAAGCAGAATGGCAATGATGGCAATGATTTTGCCGATGTGCTTTCGGCCGGCCCAGACGGCCCCAGCCACAGCCCCATAGGGGCCGCCGGCGGCAGCGCCTTTCGCTGCTCCAGAGATGGCCTTGCCAGCTTTGATAGCGCCTTTGACCGTATGTGCGGCAGAGGCCGCAGCATCTACTGTTTCGGCGGAGCTGTTTTTTTGTTCTTCAGCCATTAGAGTTTGTCCTTTCTTTTGGGAGTAGGCGGCAGTTTCTTCACGATGGATTCGTGATAGGCAATCGAGCCGTCCGGTGCCATATAGGGAGATTTTTCAACCGCATCCGCAGCATACTGCTTATACCAGACGGTACCATCTACGGAGTGAACGGTTGTGTACTGGCCTTCCGGCGCCACATACTGGTCTGCATGATACATACCAAAAGCGATGCCTTCTGGATGTTCCGGAGTGACTTCTGTGCCGGTAATGCGGCCACCGCCGATCTCCACATTCTGA
>OJSQ01003793.1_pt1 | contig 10333 bp, 10 predicted proteins | sample 1599551 | NCBI WGS metagenome assembly OJSQ01 (sample SAMN04168659, study PRJEB22393) | human gut metagenome | biome: human gut microbiome; feature: stool | host: Homo sapiens | collected 2014-05-12
GTCCAGCTTACGGCGGGCCTCCTGGGTCAGATAGGCCATGTCGCCGGAGTCCAGACGGATGCCGCACTTGCGGATGCCCAGGGGCTTCAGCACCTCATCAAAGGCCCGGATGGCATCCGGCACACCGGACTTGAGCACATTGTAGGTATCCACCAACAGCGTGGCATTGTGGGGATAGATCTGGCAGTAGGTCTTGAATGCCTCATACTGGCTGTCGAACATCTGGACCCAGGAATGGGCCATGGTGCCGCCGGCAGGTACGCCGTACAGCTGGTCGGAGATCGTGCAGGCGGTGCCTGCGCAGCCGCCGATATAAGCCGCCCGGGCTCCGGAGATGGCGCCGTCCGTGCCCTGGGCCCGGCGGGAGCCGAACTCCAGCACCGTTCGCCCCTGGGCCGCCCGGACGATCCGGTTGGCCTTGGTGGCGATCAGGCTCTGGTGGTTGATGGTCAGCAGGGTGAAGGTCTCGATCAGCTGGGCCTGGATGGCCGGCGCCCGGACCGTCACCACCGGCTCCCGGGGGAAGATAGGCGTCCCCTCCGGCACCGCCCAGATGTCGCCTGTGAAACGGAAGTCCCGCAGGTAGCTCAAGAAATCCTCGGAGAACAGGTGCTTGTCCCGCAGGAAGGCGATGTCCTCCTCGTCGAAGTGCAGGTTCTGAATATACTGGACCAACTGTTCCAGACCCGCGCAGACCGCGAACCCGCCGTTGTCCGGCACGTTGCGGAAAAACACATCGAAATAGGTGATCCGATCCTGGAGCCCTGCCCGGAAATAGCCGTTGCCCATAGTCAGCTCATAAAAATCGCAGAGCATCGTCAGATTGAGTTTCTCTTCCGTTTTCATAACCGTTTCCCCTGTGCCGCCGGCACAGATCCTTCCATGAAGTTTCAGGCCCCCACACCGCTGGAGGCGGTCTGTCCGGGGTTGTTATTCCCTTGAATTATAAGCGGTTCCCCCAGGAAAAGCAATGCTTTTTCCGAATTTGTTGTCAATCTTTTATCAATCGTCTTGACAACAACTCCGCCCTCCCCTATGATGGGGAAAGATTGAACCGCACATTTTCCGGTACACAGCGGACTGGAGGGTTTTCTCGTGAAAAAGTTTGCTCTCTTCTTCTCCGCGGCGGCCGTTCTGTGCATCCTGACCGGCCTCACTGCATACCACCGCTCATTTCCTCTGGACGCGGACCTCAATGGGCTGGAACCGGCTGCGCTCCAATGGTTCAACCGGGGCAGGTCCGTTCCCTGCGAGGCGGACCAGTTGGAGCTGTACCAGCCTGTGACTGTGGGGCGTCTCACCTATTATCCTCTGGTTCTGGATGGACGGTTGGGATACCTGTGTCTCTCGAGAGGATTCACCGGGCGGTATAAATTCGACCACTCCGGTCGCGGGACCGGCTCCTTCCGCAACGGAGTGGTGGAGTCCGACGGGGAGCAGATGCTGCTCTTCGAGGGGCGGAACGGCGACGGCCGCATCGCCCGGGCGGTCTTTTCACTGGAGGGCGGTGGGCCTTATGCGCTGGACATTCCGGCCTCTCCCGTCTTTCTGGTGAGCGTCCCGGTGGAGGACACCGTCCCCACCGAACCTGTCAGTATAGAGGATATCACCTTCTATGACAGCCAAGGGCGGGAGATCACGGAGGAATTCGACCTCAGCGGAGGCGCCATCCAGTAAGCGCCCCCACCGAAAACCAAGCGGCCGTCTGCCGCTGAAAGGAAGTCATCACAATGGATGTGATCTTAGGCATTGACATCGGCGGCTCCACCACCAAAATCGTGGGTCTGCGGACGGACGGCAGTGTGATCTCCATGCTGCGGGTCCGGGCGGAGGATCAGGTGACCAGCCTGTATGGCGCCCTTGGCAACTATCTCACCAGCAACCGGCTCTCCCTGCGGGATGTGCGGCGGGTAGTGCTCACCGGCGTGGGCGCCTCTTATGTGGAGGGCGACATCTACGGTCTGCCCACCTGTAAAGTGGGCGAGTTCTCCGCCAGCGGCACCGGAGCCCTGGCCCTGTCGGGCCAGTCCTCCGCCGTGGTGGTCAGCATGGGCACCGGCACCGCTTTCCTCTGGGCGTCCCCCGACGGCATCCGCCACCTGTGCGGCAGCGGCATCGGCGGCGGCACTCTGGGCGGGCTCTGCCACAAGCTGGTGGGAATGGAGCGCTTCGGCCAGATCAAAAAGCTGGCGGAGAGCGGCAATCTGGACCATGTAGACCTGACCATGAAGGACATCACGGTCCACTCCGCTCCCACTCTGGACCCGGATATGACTGCCGCCAACTTCGGCGATCTGGCGGAGGACGCCACTCCCGCGGACCTGGCGGCCGGCGTGGTGAACCTGGTGCTCCAGGCCATCGGCACCATGACGGTGCTGGCCTGCCAGTGCTGTGACTCCAAGACCGTGGTGCTGACCGGGTCCATGACCACCCTGCCCCAGGCGGTCACGAATTTCCAGCTGTTTGAAAAGCTGTACGGCATCCACTATATCATTCCCGAAAACGCCACGTTTGCCACCGCCATCGGCGCGGGGCTGTACAGCCTGCAGAAAAAGCCGGAGGCCTGAGGGCGCCATGACGGAAAATTGGTCCCTGTATCATCCGGAGATTCCGGAATTCCTCCGCCGTCTGGCGGAGACGCCGCCCATGGCCCGGCTGCGGCAGGTGGGTATGAACTGCGGGTGCGAGTACACGTCCTTCCCCCACTTTGCCGGGTGGCCCCCCTACTCCCGGTTTGACCACAGCGTGGGCGTGGGGCTGATCGTGTGGCACTTCACCGGCGATCTCCGCCAAAGCGCGGCGGGACTGCTCCACGATGCGGCCACCCCCGCCTTTGCCCATGTGGTGGATTTTCTCCACGGGGACCACCTGCATCAGGAGTCCACCGAGGCACGGACGGCGGAACTCATCGAGACCTCGCCGGAGCTTCAGGCGCTGCTGAAAGAATACGGCCTCACCACGGAAGACGTGGCGGATTACCACCGCTATCCCATCGCGGACAATGATTCCCCTCAGCTCTCCGCCGACCGTCTGGAGTACACGCTGGGGGACCTGCGGTGCTACGGCTTCGCCGGGGCGGACGCCCTCCGTGTATTCTACGAAGATCTCACCGTCTGGCGGGACGAGTCCGGCCGGCCGGAGCTGGCCTTCCGCACGCGGGAGACCGCCTGCGCCTTCACACAGGCATCGCTCCAGACCGCCCGGGTCTATGTGGCGGACGAGGACCGCTTCGCCATGCAGGCCCTGGCGGACCTGCTGCGCGATGCCGTGAACCGGCAGGTCTTGACAGAGGATGACCTGTATCGGACGGAGTCTTTTGTCATCCAAAAGCTGGAGGCAGATCCGGCCAGCGCCCGCCGGTGGCGCCGGTTCCGGCGCTTCTGCCGGGTGGAGCGGAGCGCGGAAAGGCCGGAGAACGGACTCTGGTTCCGGATTCCCGCCAAGCTGCGGTACATTGATCCGCTGGTGGCGGGCCTTGGCCGCGTCTCTCGGTTGGACGCCGGGGTGCGGCAGGCCCAGGAGGCCTTCCTGGCCACGGACTTTGCCTGCTGGATCGGTGTTCCGGAGGAAACCGCCGGAGAGAATGATTGAAAAATCAGGAGAAAGAGACATGGATTTCAGAGAGAAAGCTGTCCGGTGTGTCCGGGAGACCGTCCTGCCTGTCCAGGCAGCGCAGTTCCGGGCGTGCGGCTGCGACCTGGACGCCCAGTACCGAAAATACGGGGACACGGAGAGCTTTTTTGCCAAGGTTCTCCAGCCCGGGCGCCTCTATGAGGTGGGTTATCCCAAATGCGTCTGCCCTGAGGTGCTGCGGGGAGAGACGGCCGACGCCGCCCACTGCGAATGTTCCCGGCAGAGTGTGCTGTATATTCTGGAACAGCTGCTGCCCGAAAGACACATCACGGTCCGGACCGTGGAGACGGTGCTGGGCGGCGGGACCTGCTGCCGGTTCGCCGTTACAGTGGAGTAGCAGCGGAAAATGCAAACAGGAGCCCGGTGCACAGCACCGGGCTCCTGCGCTCACATATAGGGATTATTCCTCTTCCTGGGGCTTGTCCTCGTCCTCCAGGCCGTTCAGATCGAACTCCAGCTTCTCGCCGCAGTTGGGGCAGATGACCTCGCCGTCCTCCAGGACGGACTCGTCGAAGTAGATGGTCTCCTCGCAGGTGGGGCAGGTGGTGGCGTAGCAGTCCTCGTCCTCTTCGGCGTCATCCTCATAGTACTCGTCGTCGAAAGACTCCTCGTCATCCTCGTCATACACGATGTCCTCGATATCCTCCAGATCATCGCTGACAACGTCCAGACCGTCCTCCAGCTCGCCCTGAGCATTCCACAGATCCTCCAGCTCCAGGCCGATGTCCTCCAGAATGTCCACCATAGCGGACAGGATCTTGCCCTCGTTGGTCTCCGTGTCGATCTTCATGCCTTCCATCAGGCCCTTCAGATACGCAACCTTCTCAGTGATCTCCATAGTGATCGCTCCTTTCAAAATATCAATTTTGGAAATAAAGGGAGGATTATCGTTATAATCCCCCCTTCAAAACTTATTCCTTCACGCGGCCCAGATACTCGCCGGTGCGGGTATCCACCTGGATTTTCTCGCCCTCGTTGATGAACAGAGGCACCTTGATGATGGCGCCGGTCTCCAGAGTGGCGGGCTTGGTGACGTTGGTGGCGGTATCGCCTCTCACGCCGGGCTCGGTAGCAGTGACTTCCAGCTCCATGAAGTTGGGAGCCTCCACGCTGAACACGCTGCCCTTATAGCTGACCAGAGTGCACATGGTGTTCTCCTTGACGAACTGGAAGCCGTCGCCCAGAACGTCCTTGTTCAGCGGGGTCATGTCATAGGTCTCGGGGTCCATGAAGTAGTACAGATCGCCGTCATTGTAGCTGTACTCGGCGTTTCTGCGCTCCACAGTGCCGTTCTCAAACTTGGCGCTGGGGTTGAAGGACTCCTCACGGATTGCGCCGGTCATCACGTTCTTGTACTTGGTACGCACGAAAGCGGCGCCCTTGCCGGGCTTGACGTGCTGGAAGTCCACGACCAGCATGGGCTTACCGTCCATCTCAAATACAACACCCTTACGGAAATCGCCTGCGGAAATAGGCATAGTTAAATCCTCCTCACAAATCTTTACGAGAAAACGACCGTGAAGTGGACATTTTCTCAATTCTTTCCTGTCTTATATAATTTAACCGATGATATTTTACCCTATCTTGTCCGTTATTGCAAGTGCTTTTCCGGTTATTTTGTGTTTTCCCCCGGATTTTTTTGGTATTTATAGGGGCAGGCCCTTTTAAACGGGCGCTGCAGCAGGTGCAGAACACGGTTCCACAGTCCCACAGGTCCCCCCAGCGGCTCCACCATCCATGCCCGGACGCCCGCCCGGTGGGCCGCCAGCATATCGGTCAACAGCTTATCTCCCAGCATGGCGGTGTGGACCGGATCTGTTCCTGTTCGCTCCATAGCGGCCCGCAAGCCCTTTGGACTGGGCTTTCCGGCATGGCCCTGATAGCCGATGCCCAGATCTCCGCAGAACTCAGTCACGCGAACACCGGAGCGGTTGTTCGACACGATCATCACGGTGATCCCGGCGCCCTTCAAGCCGTCGATCCACTGGCGCAGGGCGTCATCCGGGCGGCGGACCGCCTTGGGCGCCAGTGTATAGTCCAGATCCGTCAGCAGCAGCGTCACGCCCTGACTTTGCAGAAAGGCGGGGGTGATGTCCCGGTAGCTGTCAAAAAGAACGTCTGGCGTCAGCATAAGCCGCCCTCCTCTCACATAAGAATAACTGCAGTATACCAGAATCCTGACCGCTTCACAAGGGGGAACCGCCATGCAGCTCTATTTGACCGTCCGACCGGAGGACACGCGAACCGCCTCCGCCTATCCGGCGGGACTGGCCCACGCCGCCTACCGCATCGGGGAGGGGTCCTCCCTGTTGAGCCGGAATTTACTGACACCGGCCCGGTCCGGGCCGATGGCCCCGTTGCCGGGGCTGCTGGTTCTCAGTGACCGTTCCGCGCCGTCCATTGACCGTCCGGCGGCACTGGCCGAGGCCGTGCTCCGGGAATGCGCCCGCCGCAGCTATGGCGGAATCGTTCTGGATTTTGACGAGCCGTCCCGGGAGGATCGCCGCCGCTTTGCTGCCCTATTGGGGCAGCAGTGCGCCAAAAGCCGAAAGTTCTTCTGCCTTCCCCCGTCCTACGCCGGGGCGGCGGAGCATCCCACCGTTATTGTGAACACAGCCATCTCCGGCGGCAGCTTTGAAACCCACATCCGGGAGGAGCTCGCCCGCTACGGCGGCGGGCGGAATGTGGTCTTTGACCTCCAGCGGCTGCGGATGGACTTCCGTCTCCCTGCCCGGAGCGGTCAGGGAGAACCGCTGACGCAGGCGGCACTGGACGCGCTTATAAGGGAGCATCAGCCCGCCGTGTTTTTTTCCAAAGACCTGTTTGCCCGCTACTTCACTTATGCCAAGAACGGTGAATCCCACTTCATCCTCTTTGATGACGCCGACACGCTGCGGCAAAAGCTGCGTCTTGGGCGGCAGTTGGGCGTGGCCGCCGCGTTTTTCCAGTGGCCGGAGGTCTGCGACATCGCCGACTCGCTGTTCCGCCGCAAGTAAAAAAGAAGTACCGCACCTCTCGGTGCGGTACTTTTGCTTCTTAGTAGAAACGCTTCTTGTTCTTACGAGCAGCCTCAGACTTCTTGCGACGCTTCACGCTGGGGCTTTCATAATGCTCTCTCTTGCGAACCTCGGCGATAACGCCTGCCTTAGCGCAGCTACGCTTGAAACGCTTCAGTGCGCTATCGATGGATTCGCCTTCCTTGACATGAATCTCAGACATTTATATTTCCCTCCCTCCGAGACATCCGGCTTGATCCTGGATGCTTAGGGGCTACGTATAGCCTTAACGTACATCATTATAGGAAATAATCAGAAGAAAGTCAAGGATTTTTTCTCAAATCCGAAAAATTTGATGGTTTCCCGCATTTGAGCCGATCGTTTTCCCTTACCGGGGCTTTACGATCAGGTTGATCAGACGGTTCTTGACCAGAATGGTCTTGACGATCTGCATCCCCTCGGTAGCCTTCTGCACCTTATCCACAGACAGTGCGGCGGCCTTGACGGTCTCCTCGTCGCTGTCCACAGCCACGGTAACGGTGCCCTTCATCTTGCCGTTGACCTGAATGGCCATCTCCACAGAGGAAGCCACGGTCTTGCTGGCGTCATATACCGGCCACTCCGCCTGGCAGCACATTTTGCCGGTCTTTGCGGCAAAGTCCAGCTGCTCCCACAGCTCCTCGGTGATGTGAGGAGCAAAGGGATTCAGCAGCCGCAGCAGGATGCCCATATCGCCCTTTGTCACGCCGTTGGCGGTCATTTCATTGACAGCGGTCATCATGGCGGCGATGGCGGTGTTCATCTTCAGGGTGTCGATATCGTCCGTGACCTTTTTGATGGTCTTGTGGAGGATGGCCTCGTTGGCTGGGGTCAGTTCCTGGCTGTCAGCGGCGGATTCCGCCAGATTCCAGACCTTATCCAAGAAACGCTTGGAGCCCTTCACTGCGTCGGTGGACCAGGTGGCCGCCTGCTCGAAGTCGCCCACGAACATGATATATAGACGCATGGTGTCCGCGCCGTACTGGGCCACGATGTCATTGGGGTTCACCACGTTGCCCCGGGACTTGGACATCTTCTCGCCGCCCTCGCCCAGGATCATGCCGTGGCTGGTGCGTTTGGCGTAAGGCTCCTTGGTGGGCACGGCGCCGATGTCATAAAGGAACTTGTGCCAGAACCGGGAGTACAGCAGATGCAGCGTGGTGTGCTCCATGCCGCCGTTGTACCAGTCCACAGGAGACCAGTATTCCAGCGCCTCCTTGGAGGCCAGGGCCTTATCATTGTGGGGGTCCATATACCGCAGGAAGTACCAGCAGGAGCCGGCCCACTGGGGCATGGTGTCGGTTTCCCGCTGAGCGGGGCCGCCGCACTTGGGGCAGGTGGTGTTCACCCAGTCGGTCATCTTGCTGAGGGGGCTCTCGCCGGTGTCGGTGACCTCATAGGAGTCCACCTCCGGCAGCAGCAGGGGCAGCTGCTCCTCCGGCAGGGGGACCCAGCCGCACTTGGGGCAGTTCACCAGGGGGATGGGCTCGCCCCAATAACGCTGGCGGCTGAACACCCAGTCCCGGAGCTTGAAGTTGGTCTTGGGACGGCCGATGCCCTGCTCCGTCACCCACTTCTTCATGGTGGGAATTGCCTCTTTCACGGTGAGGCCGTCCAGGAAGCCGGAGTTCACCATGATGCCGGTGTCGTCCTTCAGGGTGAAGGCCTCCTTGGTGATGTCTCCGCCCTGGACCACCTCCACGATGGGCAGGCCGAACTTGGTGGCGAACTCCCAGTCACGCTGGTCGTGGCCCGGCACGCCCATGACGATGCCGGTGCCGTAGCCCATCAGCACGTAGTCGGAGACGAACAGGGGCACGTGCTTGCCGCTGGCGGGGTTGACGGCCTCGATGCCCTCCAGCCGGACGCCGGTCTTCTCCTTGTTCAGCTCGCCCCGCTCAAAGTCGGACTTGCGGGCGGCCTCCTCGATATAGGCGGCCACAGCATCCCAGTTCTGGATCTGGTCCTTCCACTGCTGGAGATAGGGATGCTCCGGGGAGATGACCATATAGGTCACGCCGAACAGCGTGTCGCACCGGGTAGTGTAGACCGTCAGCTTGTCGCCGTTGGTGGCGGTGAAGTCCACCTCCGTGCCCTCGGACCGGCCGATCCAATTCTTCTGCTGGATCTTCACCCGCTCGATGAAGTCCAGGTCGTCCAGGTCGTCGATGAGCCGGTCGGCGTACTTGGTGATGGCCAGCATCCACTGGCTCTTCTCCTTGCGGATGACCTGGCCGCCGCAGCGTTCGCACACACCGTCCACGACCTCCTCATTGGCCAGGACGATCTTGCAGCTGGTGCACCAGTTGACGGGCATGGAGGCCTTGTAGGCCAGCCCCTTCTTGAACATCTGCAGGAAGATCCACTGGGTCCACTTGTAGTAGCTGGGGTCGGTGGTGTTCACCTCCCGGTCCCAGTCGAAGGAGTAGCCCAGCATGTGGAGCTGCTTGCGGAAGTTCTCGATGTTGTCGTGGGTCACCTTGGCGGGGTGGATGTGGTGCTGAACGGCGTAGTTCTCTGTGGGCAGGCCGAAGGCGTCATAGCCGATGGGGAACAGGACGTTGTAGCCCTGCATCCGCTTCTTCCGGCAGATGATGTCCATGGCGGTGAAGGGCCGTGCGTGGCCCACGTGGAGCCCCTGGCCGGAGGGATAGGGGAACTCGATCAGGCCGAAGAACTTCTCCCGAGTCTTGTCCCCCGTGACGGCGGTGAAGGGCTTCTCCTCCAGCCACTTCTGCTGCCACTTTTTCTCAATGCTGGCAAAATCGTATTTCATATCCTTCTCCTCATTCCTGTGAATGGATTTCTCTGTTCGATTTATTTTTGCCGCGGCGCGCCCCCGGGCGGCCTCTCTTGCTTCTACGGGGCAATTCACCTTCTGTACGTGGCAAAAATACTTTGACCCAACCGCCTTGGGTTGTGTCGCCAGTGACTGATGCCGCTGGTGAAGGCACTCTGCTGCGCAGCCGTTGGCGGCTCTGCCGCCTGACGGATGCGGTGTGCCCCCTGCGGGCAAGGAGATGTCAATCCCCTCTTTAAGCTGTAAAAGCGCCCCCGACCTTACGGTCAGGGGCGTAAAAGCTACGCGGTACCACCCTGGTTTCGCCAGCCGTTGCCGGATGGCGCTCAACGGCCCGGAGGGCCTCGGCCAGTAACGGGGCCTGCCGTCCCACCCTACTATGTCCGTTCAGGCGGGAGACTCCGGGAACAGTCATCCGCGAAGGTCCCCCACCGGCTCGCAGCAGCCGCCGGCTCTCTGAAGGCGGGACATTTCGCCTTTCTTCCCATCAATGTCGTTAACGGATTTATTCTATGTGGATTTTCCCATTTTGTCAAGGAAAAAAGCGCACAAACTTCCCAACGATCCAGAAATCTCACAAATATTCGCTCAGCCTACATATTTTCCGGGATCACAGCGCCGTCCGAGGCGTACCAAGTGACGTCGTTCGTCATGTTCTCTTCATACCACGTGTTGAAGTCCGCCTCACTGACCTCCATTCCGTTCAACTGGCAGCGGTCCACCACCTTTTCGCCCAGCGCCTCCCCCCAAAACCGGCCGTCATGGAAGGACAGCTGATAGTAGTAGCTGACGTCCGCCCCGCCGGAGCCCATATAGATGCCGCTTTCCTGGAGATCCATCAGCCAGCGGACGGAAAAGGATGTGC
>OJSQ01003797.1_pt1 | contig 10325 bp, 9 predicted proteins | sample 1599551 | NCBI WGS metagenome assembly OJSQ01 (sample SAMN04168659, study PRJEB22393) | human gut metagenome | biome: human gut microbiome; feature: stool | host: Homo sapiens | collected 2014-05-12
CACTTTTTATAAATTTCATGTTTTAAACACTGCTTATTCTTTTATAGCCTTATTTTTATAAATGTAATACCATGCTTTTATATAAATGTCTTTTTCACATATTATGCTACAACACTTTATTTCATAAAATAATTTCTAAGTAGATATAAATTTATTTATATTTAAAAAACTTATGCTGTATTCCATGAACACTATCATTCTTAAATTTACATATATTATGATTTCTAGTAATCTTAACTTCCTTACCAGAATCTTTAGTGGAAGTCACTTTGCCAGATACCTTGTCTGCCTTGATAAACTCTTTGTCGCCGGTGTAGGTGTTTTCATAGTAGGCAACATAGTCCCCTTTGGCCAGGTCGTTGGGGGCGATGACGTCGTCGAATTCATAGGAATTGCCGCCAGCCACAAATTCTGTCTTGGAAACGTAGGTCACCTTGTCCAGGGAGGAGCTTGCAGACTTCATGGGGTTAACGATGGCCAAGTCGATCTTGGAGTCACCGTCATTGGAGATGAAGGTGATCACATCGCCGGAAGCGACTTCAGCATACTTGGTGCCGGTGAGCTCACTGATCTTCAGCTCGGTTCCGCTGGTCTTTTCAATGCCCTCAATGGCACCGTCATTGTAGTTGTAGGCGGTGTCGTCCACAGAGATCTTGGTGCCGTCGATTTTTACCTTGGCGTTGAAGAAGTCGGGACCGGCGTCGGTGTTTTGTATTCCGGGATCGATAACAGCGATAGGAAGCCCCTCGGTGGTAGTCAATGGAGTACTCGCATAGAGTTTGTATTTCCAAACATAGTGTAATAAACGTTCCATATTCTTTCAGAGTTAAGATTTTGGATTCAAATGTAATTCATTTTCTGTATATTTGCGACATTAATTGAATTAAAGTATGAAAATTGCACTTATAGGTTACGGGAAAATGGGCAAAACGATCGAGCAGATCGCCATCCAAAGAGGACATCAAATTGTTTCCATCATAGATATCAATAACGCTGAGGATATATATTCAGAAGCGTTCAAGAGCGCCGACGCGGCGATTGAGTTTACTACCCCGGCTACCGCTTTCAATAACTATATGAAATGTTTCGAGGTAGGCGTGCCGGTCGTATCGGGTACTACCGGATGGCTGGACCGTATCGGCGAGATCAAGGAGAAATGCGAGAAAGAGGGCAAAACCTTCTTCTACGCCTCCAACTTCAGCATCGGCGTAAATATCTTCTTCGCCATGAATAAGTATCTGGCGAAAATCATGAACAACTTCCCCTCCTACGACGTTAAAATGACAGAAGTCCACCATATCCACAAGCTGGACGCACCCAGTGGAACGGCTATCACGTTGGCCGAAGGAATCTTGGAAAATATCGATCGTAAAGACCGCTGGACCTTAGAGAACGCCGAGAGCGCGACCGACCTGCCGATCCACGCTATCCGTGAGGGTGAGGTTCCGGGTATCCACGAGATCACGTATGAGTCGGACGTAGATACGATCAGTATCAAGCATGATGCCAAGAGCCGTGCCGGATTTGCGCTAGGCGCCGTAATAGCGGCAGAGTTTACCGCCGGAAAGAAAGGTTTCCTAGGCATGAATGACTTATTCAAATTCTAAACGTATTAGCTAAAAGATGAAGAAGTTCACGAAAAAACAATGGATCAAGTTTAGTATAGCGGCCGTATTATACACGTTGTTCGCTATCTGGATGCAAAACGTATGGTTACTGCTGGGATTAATCGTCCTAGTCGATATATTCTTGACGCACTACATCCCTTGGGGAGCTTGGAAACGGTCTAAGAACCCGACGGTACGCAACGTATTGGAATGGGTGGACGATATCGTATTCGCGCTGGTAGCCGTTTATTTCATCAATTTGTTCGTCTTCCAGAACTATCAGATACCGAGTTCTTCCCTAGAGAAATCCTTGCTGGTAGGAGATTACCTGTTCGTCAGCAAATTAAGTTACGGCCCTCGCGTACCGAACACGCCGATCTCCTTTCCGTTGGTACAAAATACGTTGCCTATCTTAAACTGTAAATCGTATCTGGATTGGCCGGAATGGGGCTACAAACGGGTGAAAGGTTTGGGCCACGTGAAACGTAATGATATCGTAGTGTTCAACTTCCCCGCAGGCGACACGATCGCCGTGAAAGTGCAAAACCCGGATTACTACTCCTTGGTCGAGGAGTACGGACGGGAACGTATCTTATTGGATAAGGCCACGTTCGGCGAGGTAATGTACCGCCCGGTCGACAAACGGGAGAATTACGTGAAGCGTTGTATCGGTATGCCGGGTGATACGCTCCAACTCATAGACAACCAAGTGTACATAGACGGTAAACCCGCCGAGAACCCGAAAGATATGCAATTCAACTACTTTATCGAAACAGACGGTTCCCCGATCACAGAGGAGCAATTCCGTTTGATGGACGTAAGCAAGGATGACCGTATGCTGGCCTCCAGCGGCGGTTATTACCAAAACCTATTGTCATACCTAGGCTTTACGCCTAACGCGAAGGGACAGTACAACCCGGTATATCGCCTGCCACTCACGAAAAAGGCCTTGGCGATAGCGGAGAAGTTACCTACCGTGAAGAAGGTTATCATCGAGCCGGAGACGTTGGGCGGCCCTACCTATCCGGTCGGATACAATACTGGCTGGACCCGTGATAACTTCGGGCCGCTTTGGATCCCGAAGAAAGGGGCTACCATCCCGTTGGACGAACGTAATCTGGCGTTGTACAGCCGTTGTATCAAGAATTACGAGAACAACACCTTGGAAGTGAAGGACAGCAAGGTCTACATCAACGGCAAGCCCGAGACTTCCTATACGTTTAAATACGATTATTACTGGATGATGGGCGATAACCGCCATAATAGCGCAGATAGCCGCTCATGGGGTTTCGTACCCGAGGATCACATTGTCGGCAAGCCGATCTTGGTTTGGCTATCCTTGGACAAGGATCGCAGCCTGTTCGACGGTGGTATCCGTTGGAACCGCCTGTTCCGCTGGGTTCATCCGGATTAAGAGGTGAAAACTTCGTATTATGACAATCCAACGATTCCTGATAGTTCTCATGAAATGGCTGGCAGCTTTCGCGCTAGCCTCGGGGATCGTCATGCTCATACGCCTTTTCTGCATAGAGTCCTATCGCATCTCCACGGACTCTATGGAAGAGGCTTTGCATAAAGGGGATTATATCCTAGTCAATAAAATACCGGGGAAGAATAAGCCCGTCCGGGGCAAGGTCGTGCTTTTTACCAGCCCGCTCTCTCGAGATTCCGCGGATGCTCCCTTATTCATCAGCCGCTGCATCGGTATGCCGGGCGATACGATCCGGGTCAGCATGGACGGATATACGATAAACGGGCATAAAATCCCCCGCTCTCCTCGCTCCCTCTGTTCCTATTTCATAACACTGAGCGCCAAGGAGACGTTCTTGGAGACGTTAGAGAAGTTGGACATCCCACTTAGGGATTTCAGGCAGGAAAGTTTCGGCTGTATGCTCAGCCTCACGGCTTTCGAGGAATATCAATTGAGGGAGGAATTGCCCGACGCCATAAACCGTCATTTTATCGGGGAACAAATGCAAGAATACATGTTGATCGTCCCACGGAAAGACCGGGCTTACCCGCTGGACGCCGCCTCGCTCACCGCCTGCAAGGAGATCATCATGCGGGAGACGGATGGTAAAGCTTCCTTCCGTGACGGAAAGTTATATCTGGACGGGCGGGAGACTAATTTCTTCTTTTTCCAACAAGACTACTATTGGGTACTGTCCGATAATACCAACGAGGCGGTAGATTCCCGCCATCTCGGTTTCATACCGGCCGACCATATCGTCGGCAACGCTTGGCTCTGCTGGTACAGCCCCGACAAACAACGAATCTTTAAACCCGTTCATTAACATGCGACCTGTATATATAGCGACCGCCTATCTAGGCCCCATACAACAATATTGTAAGATGCTCCAATACCCGGAGGTCCGTATCGAGACCGCCGAGAATTACGTGAAGCAAACCTATCGTAACCGTTGTTCCATCGCCGCCGCGAACGGCCCACTCTCCCTATCCATCCCCATCGTCAAGCCAGATACCTTGAAATGCCAGACCAAGGACATCCGTATCTCCGACCACGGAAACTGGCGGCACCTACACTGGAACGCTTTGGTATCGGCCTACAATATGAGTCCGTTTTTCGAGTATTATGCCGATGACTTCGCTCCTTTCTACGAAAAGAAATACGAGTTCCTCCTCGACTTCAACGAGGAACTGCGCCGTCTAGTCTGTGACCTGTTGGATATGCAACCCGCAGTCGTCTACACCGAGCATTATGAATCGGAGGTAGCCAACGATTTCCGGGAAACGATCCGCCCGAAACACGAAGGGGAAGATCCCGCCTTCCGCCCGGAACCTTATTATCAAGTATTCCGGGAGAAATTCGGATTCCTCCCCAATCTGAGTATAGCGGATTTGCTGTTCAATATGGGCCCCGAAGGACTCGTTACGTTACGGGCATCAATTACCGGATCTCTTTAATCGATTGTATCAAGGCTTCCATATCTTTCGGGAAGATATCTCCGATATTACCGATACGGAACGTATCCGCATCCGAGATCTTACCCGGATAGATCACGAAGCCTTTCTCCTTCAGCCGTGCGTAGAACGAGGTGAAATCGAAATCCGCGGAAGGATATAAGAACGAAGTGATAATAGGCCCTTGGGCATCATCGGGCAGCAAGGTCTTGAAACCCAATCCACGCATACCTTCCACCAATACTCGGTGATTCTCCTGATATCTCTTATAACGAGCCGTGATACCGCCTTCCTCGTTCAATTCCTTCATGGCTTGGTAGAAAGCGTGAACCACGTGCGTCGGAGACGTGAAACGCCATTTGCCTCCCCCTTTCTCCATCGCTTCCCACTGGGCATAGATATCTAAGGAAAGCGAGCGGGCATTCCCCTTCGTCGCCATCAATTTATCTTTTTGGGCGAGGATAAAGCCGAAGCCGGGAACTCCTTGAATACATTTGTTCGCACTACTGACCAAGAAGTCGATACCTAAACCTTTCACGTCGATAGGGACACCGCCAAAGCTGCTCATCGCATCCACGATAAAGGTAATCCCCCGGCCCTTGATCACCTCGGCTACCTCCTCAATCGGATTCAACAAACCGGTCGTGGTCTCGCTATGTACCATTGAGAGATGCGTGATACCGGGATGTTCCTCCAAGGCACGTCGGGCTACCTCGCCGGTTACCAGTTCCGTCTCATGCAAAGAGACCAGTACGTAATTGATATGATAATAATCGGCGATCTGCGCCATACGTTTGCCATAAGCACCGTTAGCGAGGATCAATAATTTATCCTCCGGACGCACGGCGGCCCCGATCGTAGCCTCCACACAATACGTTCCGCTACCTTGCAGCAGGACACTGGTGTACTCATCCCCGTCCAATCCCGCTATCGCCAGCAAGCCTTTACGGATCGGGGTAACGATACCCTCGTTATAATCCTTATCCCACGTACACCAATCTTGAAGCATGGCCTCACGCACCGTCTGCGACGTACTCAACGGGCCCGGTGTCAATAATAAATAGTTTCTCATATGATTGTTTTATTCTATTCGGTTATCAAGCTTAATTCCTGTTGTTAATCTTCTCGATGCAAGCGGGCAGCTCGGCGATCGTATCCAAGACGAAATGAGCCCCCGCCGCCAACATACGCTCACGCACCTCTTTCTTCAGAGATTCCCATTCTTCCGCCGGACGGCTGTTATATTCCTCCTCGCTCACGCCCATCTCGTTGCTACCGGTCACGATACCGACGCTCCATACCTTGGCGTTCACGCCCTCCTTAATATCAGCGATCGTATCTCCTACCTTCACCACTTGATCTACGGAAGGAATCGCTAAATCTATCATATTCTTATAGATCATATACGGGGCGGGGCGACCGGCCGGGACCTCGTTCGGTGTCACCAGATTATCTACCCTATATCCTTTGGCCTCGGCTCCGGGACGGACAATCTCCATCATCTTCGCCGTGTACCCGGTCGTAGAGCCGATCTTTATACCTTGCTCGCGAAGCATCGCCATCGTCTCCAAGACTCCCGGTATCGGAGTGGTGAAATCCTTCAAGGAAGCGAACAAATGTTTCTCGAAACTAGTGTACATCTCATCCACGTCCCTCTTGTTCCAGTCCCTCTTATACAAGGCACGGAACTTCTCGTTCACCTCCGGCATGCTCAAGATCGCCTTGATATGATCGATCTTCAAGAGACCCATCGGCTCACGGGCCTGCCGGTAAGTGATATCAATCCCTTTCTCTTCCGAGAATACCTTGAGGAAAGCGTTCAACGGAGCGAAGCATCCATAATCCACGGCCGTACCGGCCCAATCCATAATGACACCTGAAATCTTCTTCATATTCTGTATGTATCGTATTTAATAATTTTCTTGTTTAAGCGATCGTAAGGACATTGTTTTCGGTAGGCTCAAGAGTTGCTATTTCCTCGCAGCCACATAAAGCGGTCTCCTTGCGATAGCGTTGCCGCAAATATACGAAGGAAGCGACAAAAGTGGCGCAGCAAAAGATCCCTACATATCCGGCAAGTTGGTTATAAAATACCGCCCAGTCCAATCTCGTACCCACGAATTCCTTTAGCACCAATACCAGTATCGTACCCGTGTACCCCAGAAAATCTGTTAAGACAATAAAGAAACCGACGTTTCCCCGTATCTTGAAACAAGCGATGAAGCGATCGAAGAAAATCGTCTGGAAGGTTAAGTAAGCCATATACAGGCAAAGGCTCTGCAAGAAAAGCCATGTCACCGGGCTCAATCCCATCCGCTCCTGCCCGAACGACACGAACGCCATGACCATCATGCCCGTAATAATCAAACCGTACAGGACTGAAAGCGCCTTAAAATTATCTTTCACGAGCACCATCAAACCAAAGATCGCCAAGATAGTCAAGGTCACCACGCTATCTATTTGCGTGAACAACCAAGGCGAGTAACCGGACATATCGATGATATTCACCAAGAAGTCCTCCTTGATATCCCGCAATACCACGATCGCTATATTCGCCACGAAAAGCATCGTCAAGAAAGGCATGAAATGCTTAAAAAGCTCCCAACGCTGCCGCCCGTTCAAGGTCTCCCGCTCCGACTTCAAGGCGATATCCTCCTCCGTAGGCTGTGGAAGCCGGTTCAGCGCATATCCCAACAAGGCTAGCAAAGGCAATGCCACCGCCCCGATCAAGGCGGGCATCCAGAACTCGCTGACCTGCCACGTATCCATTACGTACAAGCCGACAGACTTTGCCGTACCGGAACTGATCACCATACTTACGCCCAGCAGACTAGCGAGGACATCCGTCATCCTACGTCCTTCTATAAAGCTGAAAATAATCCCCCACATACATCCCAGCGAAAGCCCGTTCAAGAACATCGCCGCTATATTATAAGGAGCCGAGAGCAACCCGAAGAATACCAACGAAAGTTCCGCCATCACCACGGACATCAAGATGAACCGCAAGCGCTCTTCCCGCCGCAACTCCGATATCAACTTAATTCCCATGAACTTCGACACCACGTACCCCAAGATCTGCACGATCGTAACCGCCACCTTATAGTCCATATTGAATACCTCCAGATCCTCGAAAGCGGCAGCCGTATAAGGCTTACGCAACATATATACCAAGGAATAAGAAAGCAAAGCGGCCCCTCCGGCCCATAGGATGAAGAAGAGATCGGAAACCCGCCTCCGGGATGTTTTATTTGTCTGTATCGCAGTGTCCATAATCTTCTGTCGTTTTATTTTCGAAGGCAAAAGTACAGCCGCCATGTTACAGACATATTACTGAACCCATGAATGTATATTATTAATACCCAACTAGGAATCAATAAATTATAAAGAAATATTTATGTAACATTCATGAAACGGAAACGCAACATATGTCCTCTTATTTTGTAAGGTAAATCAAGAATATAAACACATGAACAATCTTCAAGAATTCTACCGAAAGATCGAATATCTACGAAGCAATGGGGTTAAGATGAAAGAGATAGCCGACTGGATCGATATGGCTCCCAGCATATTGTCCTCCCTATATACGACCGTATTGCCGAATTATTTCGAGGGCATCAAGAGTTACCCGCCGGAAGAAGCGCTGGACTCGGCGCTCGCCCTAGTGAATAACGTGTCGAAAAAACGTTTGCTTTCCCATATAGAGGAGATGATCCTTCGCCTAGACCAGATGGAGCTCGCCGAACCGGATAGCCTAAAAGATAATCCTTTCGCCAAGCAATTGATGGAGGAGACACGGCTCTCCGCCTCTAAAATAGAGGCTTTCAAAGGAATCTATACCAGTTACAGCCTTTCTTCCTCCTCGGACTGCCTCAAGATGGAACCCTTCCTACTCTCCCCCTCGGATAATCAAGTCCGTGTAGGGCGGATCAGCGCTTATGGAGAGGCTCAATGGGGATTCGGGATCATGCCCGATCCTCAGAATTTCCATTGCATGCTGAACGAGAACCAAGCGCCCCAATTCACGATGGTAACGATATACCTGCAAATACCATTTTTCAAGAATCCCCGCCAATTACGAGGATTATACATCGGGCAGGATTATAATCGTAACCCGATCGCCCGCCGAATCCTTCTTATCAAGGAATCAGAAAGCACGGAGATCGATGAATTCATGAGCCGGAAAAGCGGACTGATCGATAAAGAAGATTTTACCCCGGAACAACAGGCCTACTATGATTATACTTGCCAAACAGGAGATTTTATCAAGATGTGTACAGTCCCATCCCTGCGGATGGACGAGAGTGATTTAGTCAAAGAAAAGAAGATGCTAACCCTATAAACCAGTAGAGACGGGGCATGCCCCGTCTCCCACCATCCCAATATAATAGAGACTGATTATTCCTTCTGGAACTTCCTGCTCACCTTCAAGAGGTTCGCCGTAAAAGAAACCACGTTCTGGGCCTCTTGTACCATGTTCAAATAAACCATGCTCACCTTCGTGCTGCCGGACTGCCCTTGGATACGCTTCAACTCCCCTTTCTTCAAGGCGGTAAGTTGGTTCATCAAGGTAATCGACTCAGCGATCAGCTCCTCAAAACCAATATAATCGTTTTTACGGATCATAGTAGCGCAATTTCTCAAGAAGGAGATGATTTGTTCAGATACCTTACCAAAATCATCTTTCTGTACCGGACTCAACGGGCTGAAATTATTATCGATATGATCTTTCATCGGTTCTGCCAAGCGACGGATACTGAATATGATCTCGCTGGCGAAGTCATTTCCTTGATAATAATAAAGCCCCTTCTCCACAGCGATATCGTGATCCAATTGGGTAACGCCAAGCGTACCGACACGTTTCACTTGCTTCAAGTGAATCTTCTTCTCTTCCACGGCAGTCAAGACCTTGCGCAACTCACGGAGGTTCTCATTCATGAATCCATTTACCGCCTTACCGAATACTTCCGCCGTAAAATCCAGATCGGATTGTAATTCCTCACGGCTATGCTCGCGGAACAGGGCCAAAGCCTCACGGGTATCCGTAGCCTTACGAAGTTTAGACACCGTAGAATTCACCTCCTCCTTCAATGCCTCTTTCCGCAATTTAGCCTTATAAGCGAAGTGGCTACGAACCAACGAATAGATCGCCAAACCAATCATAGCGACCAAAGCTGGAATACCTCCCCAATAAATCAAAAGAGCGACGATGAAACAGATCGTAAAAGCAGCCCCTGCCGTAATGAACCAACCACCTATCACGGACAATACGCCTGTGATGCGATATACGGCGCTCTCACGCCCCCAAGCACGGTCTGCCAACGAAGTACCCATAGCGACCATGAAAGCCACATACGTCGTAGATAAAGGCAATTTCAAGGAGGTTCCCAAAGCGATCAGCAATCCGGACAAAACCACGTTCACCGAGGCACGTACCAAGTCGAAACTAGCCTTGTCATCCATGATCATCTCGCTTTGGTCGAAACGGCTATCAATCCAGTTCTTAACCGGAGTGGGCACGATACTTAATATCGTAGCGGATATATTACTGCAATTCCGTACCAATACCCGTGCGACAGGCGATGTACCGAAAGACTCCTCTCCATCCGATTGACGAGACAGATCCAAGGAAGTCTTCACCACGTTCTGAGCCTTTTTGGAGGTAGCCAAGGCGATTACCATCACGATCCCGGACCCCACCAAGAAATACCAAGGTGTCTGGGCCGGTCCCAACAAGGAGGTCATCAAAAATGTATCCGTGGTAGTGGTCCCTCCCTGCGCCATCAAGTCCATATAAGA
>OJSQ01003805.1_pt1 | contig 10311 bp, 5 predicted proteins | sample 1599551 | NCBI WGS metagenome assembly OJSQ01 (sample SAMN04168659, study PRJEB22393) | human gut metagenome | biome: human gut microbiome; feature: stool | host: Homo sapiens | collected 2014-05-12
CATGTCTGAACAAAATATCCTAACAAAGGATCATTTTATGATATCACCACATTTAAATTGACTGTCTAAGAGTTGAATTAGCAAATTCAAATTGGATCACATTGAGCTAAAAAAACGGCATCAGCACCTCCCAATTTTGTGATTACACAGTTAATACATTGATTTCTAAACAATAAAAATGTTTATGTGATAGTAGATCATTTTTATAGGATCAATATTTGATCTTCTAATATGTATTTGCCATAAACTTGTAGTGAAGAAAGATGGCTTTGTCTTGACGAGGAACTTCTCTTCAATCTGAGGAGGAGACCATTCCTTTCAAGAAGAGGGGCCAAGGCCGAGCCCCGCATTTTTCCCGTAATCCATTTTCTGCTTCACTTTGTTCTCGAGCAGTCCGAGAACCTCCAAAGGAGGTTGACATGACGTTTCCCTTTGCAGCCCGAACCAACGCACCCAATACGCGCGCAGCTTCAATGGAGCCTTTGGAAGTTCTCCTCTCAACCCATAATCCCCAAGTCGACAAACTGCTCGGCGGTGGATTCCCCTGCAAGGGATTTGTTGAGCTGCTCACAACCGGCGAACGGCGCGGCGAAATCTCTCTGCTGATTCATGCGCTCACTCATGTGAAGCGCGTGGTATGGATCCTCCCGCCGCAGGGCTTCACGCCATATGCCCCCGCTTTCGAGGCGGCTGGCATTGATCTTTCCCGCCAGCTTTTCGTAGTGCCGGCATCACCCGAAGAAGCATTTCGCTGCGCCGAAGCTGCAGTCACTTCTGGTGAAGCCGATGCTGTTGTTGCATGGCTTGCGCCGTTCGCTCGAGACGAAGACCGGCGCGCGGTGTCGCGCCTCGCACTTGCTTGTGCTTCTCGAAATGTTGTCTTATTCGGCATTCGCCCAGCTTCGCTTGCATGCTTACCGCTGACGGCCGATCTCCGTGTTCAGTTTTCCCCCGTGCATAAGGGACCAGAAATCCTGTCTCGCATTCGGACACTGCGGCGCCGCACCTTTATCAACGCGTCCGCATCAGCCGAAATACCGCTTTTTGCGCAAGCTGCTGAACCTGCAAAGCCTTATGACCGCCAATCAACTCCTCTGCAGCACAGCCTTTTCCCTGAACTTATCCCTGCTTAGTTCATCTGCATCCACTTCATCGACTGTCGTCCGCACCAACTGATCCCAAATTCACTATGGCTATTCCTGCTTCAGAACAATGGACTGCACTCTTTCTCCCTCAACTGCTCTTTGCGGCCGATCCGGAACGCCTGCACTCGAGAGGACCTACCCCGACAGCTCTTCTTATTGAAGATCGTATTGCTGCGCGAAACCGCGAAGCGGTTCGGTTGGGTGTGCGTCGATTTATGAATGCCAAAGAAGCCCTCTTACAAACGCCCGCCCTGCAGCTCGAACGCTCCGGACAGCTCATTGGTCAGGAGCTTTCGAGCATCCTGCTTTCTATCGCCCAGTCATTTGGTGCGGCCCTGCTCCTGCAGGCACCTAATTCCGGCGCAGCCGCCATCATTGTGCATGCCGATCAGAGTGCTCTGCAGCAGCTGCTTGACACGGTTCTCCGTTTGAAGTTTGAAGCCTTTGGCGGCAGCGGCAGCTCCCCCCAGAATGCGTTGAGTGCCGCCGTCAAGGAAGCCCAATCCGTTCAGGCAGATTACGATGCCCAAGCGCTTTTAATGCATACCGTTCTTAAAGAGAACCTCATTGCGAAGCATGCTCCGGAAACCTTCCGCCTGCGTATCGGCGTTCCTTCTTTTAACTTCAAACTCCAGCTCGAGCGTCTTGAAGCAGCGTTTGCTGCGTGGACAAAGAACGTCAAAACCAATGCTGTTTCCTGCACAATCCGCGCCTACGATCCGGTCGGCCGCATCCTGTCGCAGACGACCCGTCCGAACGGGCTTGTCATCACGAAGGTCAGCGTGCCGCTCGGCGTCATCGGGATCATCTATGAATCGCGCCCGAATGTGACGGTCGATGCGGCCGGAATCTGCCTGAAGGCCGGCAATGCCGTGATTCTGCGCGGCGGCAGCGAGGCTTTGCGCTCAAACATCGCCCTTGCCAAGGCCCTGTGCGATGCGCTGGCCCAGGCGGGACTGCCCGCCGATGCCGCCCAGCTTGTATCCATTCCCGGACACGAAGCCGTCAACGCCCTGTGCAAGCTCGACCGTTATATTGATGTTATAATTCCGCGCGGCGGCGAGGGCCTTGTGCGCGCCGTGACCGAGGCTGCCACCATGCCCGTGCTCAAGCACTACATGGGCGTGTGCCACCTTTATATAGATGAAGGGGCGGATCTCGGCATGGCCCTGCGCCTCGCCCACAACGGCAAAGTCCAGCGCCCCGGCGTCTGCAACGCGCTTGAGTGCCTGCTGGTGCATGAGAAAGAAGCCGCCGCGTTCCTGCCGATGCTCGCCGGAAAACTCGGCGCCGACGGCGTGGAATTCCGGGCCGACGCCCGCTCCCTGCCCCTGCTGTCCGGAGCGAAGGCCGTTCCCGCGCGGCCCGGCGACTTCGGGCAGGAGTTCCATGACCTGATCCTTGCGGTCCGCGTCGTGGATTCGCTGGATGACGCGCTGGATCACATCGCCAGTTACGGCTCGAACCACACTGAAGTCATTTGCACCAACAACCACGCCAACGCCACGCGCTTTCTGCGCGAGGCCGACGCCTCCCTCACCGCCGTCAACGCGTCCACCCGTTTCAACGACGGCGGGCAGCTCGGCCTTGGCGCTGAAATCGGGATCTGCACCTCCAAGCTGCATTCCTACGGTGCCATGGGCGTGCGCGAGTTGACGACGACCAAATTTGTGGCCCTCGGGACGGGTCAGATCAGGGAATAAACATGACTCCGGCTCAAACCATCGGCATCCTCGGCGGGACATTCAATCCCGTGCATATCGGGCATCTCCGGCTGGCTACGGCTGTGGCAGAAGCCTTGCGGCTCAAGCATGTGGATCTCATGCCTTGCGCCGTCCCGCCGCACAAGGCCGATTCCGGTCTGCTTTCGTTCGAGATGCGTGTCTCGCTCTTGCAGGGCGCTCTGGAAACGCCCCCAAACGCCGCCCCTTCCGATGCCCGGCTCCAGGTCAGCACCCTTGAGGGCGAACTTCCGCACCCTTCCTACACATGGAACCTGATCACGGAATGGCGAAAGAGGCATACCTCTGAAAGCCCCATGTTCATCCTCGGGGGTGAGGATTTCATGCACTTGGACACATGGCACAGGGGTTTGGAGCTTCCCAACATCACCAACTTTGTCGTAGTGCCCCGCTGCCAGGCGGATGAGGAGACGTTCCGGGCAACGATAGGCCGTCACTGGCCCAAGGCCGTCATCACCGAGCCTGATGAAAACAACCTCCTCTCGGCGGCGATCACGGACGAAACATCCTGCCTCTATCTTCCGCTGCCGCATCTGGACATCAGTGCCTCGCTGCTCCGCGCCAAATGGCTTCTTGGCGAAAGCATCCGCTACCTGACCCCCGACCCGGTCATCGACATTCTGGATACCTACAAAGAAGACGTCCGCCTCTGCTGGCGATGACATAAAAGCCTTCCCTGTGATGGGGAAGGCTTTTATGCACCAGCGGAATGTTGTCTTTTTTAAACCTTTCTCTACTGAATCCCACACGGCGGCAATACGATACAAGCCGACAGGCTTATTAGCGGGCAGGCTGTATACCCTTCCAGTACAAGTATGTGATCAAAATCACACACTGGCCGCATCATACTTTCCTTTCACGTTTTATCTCGAATAAAATATACTCAATTGCGTGACATTTCACGCTCCATCTCGCTTTATCCGGCCTAAGTCTATAAATAATACATAATTTGTTATAATTATTAGAGAACTATCACATAATGTGCAACCAATAAATAGCTATTCCTTAATAGATAGATTATCATTATCATACAAGGAGAGCATGACTTCTTCCGCTCAAAAAAAGCGAACTATGCAATGATGCATAAACAAATCATAATGCATAAACGACTCATTTTATAACCATGTAATATACATAGCATAATATAAATATATAATTTATTTATGCATTAAAATAACCTTTATTCCATCATCTTTATGTGCTATTCTTTTTCAATCTATAGAAATATAACATGATAATTCTCAGGTATACCCTTTGCATATTCTTTTTTGAACAAGCGTACCTTTGTAACGCTTCAACAATTCCTATGGAGACTGAATGCAGCCATCCCGTCAGCACATTTTTCCCCCTAAGGGTTTAAGAATGCCCATCTTTGCTGGCGCGCGGTCTCTCTCTCTCTCTCTCTCTCTCTCTCTCTCTCTCTCTCTCTGGTCTAGCGTAACTTCCCTCTGCAATCCGTCAGCCTCTTTGTACGGCATTCCTTTGTTTAAGGGATGCCGTTTTTTCGCTCTCCCTCCTAGAGTCAAGCACTCTATCCATTCGTGTCAAAAGACCAGTGTGCGTGAGGCGCATCGCTGGTCTTTTTATTACCCGAAATCCGGGAAATACGCTTTTCTGCTATCCGAATCGGGGAAAGGAACCAGCAGGAATGCGCCCGGCAATGTCAACTTTTTACAGGAGGAACATTCATGAAAAACCGTGTAAAGAAGCAAGCTCTGTCTTTCGCGGCGGCCATGGCGATGATTCTCGGCGGCGGTATGCAATTGTATGCTGCGGACAAAATTGCCGATACCGTATACCACAATGGTAAAATCTATACCATTGCGGAAACGATGCAAGAGGCCAAGGACGTCAATAACGCCAAGAAAGCCGAAGTCGTTGCCACATTGAACGGCAAGATCGTTTTTGTGGGTTCCAAAGCCGACGCCAAGGCACAGGGCTATCTTGATGAGGCCAAGGTCAACAAAATTGTCGATCTGCGCGGCAAAACCATGCTGCCCGGCTTCGTCGACGGGCACGGGCATTTCCCCCAGCAGGGAAACTGCGATCTCTATCAGGTAAATCTGAATAGCTATCCTCTCGGCGAAATGACCTGCATACCCGACTATGTTGCAGCTCTCCAAAAGCAATCCCAGCTTATTGGTGATAACGATACCCTGATCATAGGTTATGGTTATGATGATACGCTGATCACGGAGATGAAGCATCCCACGCGTCAGGACCTTGATGTCATTCCTAACCCTGTTGTCATTAAACATATTTCTGGCCACATGCTTGTGGCCAACACACGGGCTCTTAAAGAGCTTGGAACCAAGGGTGATATTATTGAAACTCAGGCGTTGTGGAGTACACCTGGCGTTGTGATGGGATCTGATAATACGCCTTCCGGTCTCCTTCGAGAAACCGCTGCCATGGGCCTCATCAATGCAACAACCAAAACCGACTCGCAAAAGGCCGTCAGCCGCGCCAACCAAGTCTATGCCGCCGCTGGCGTAACGACCTCTGACGGTGGCACGAGCATGTTGTATGCAGACCTTCCGCTCTTCCAGCGTGGTATGCTTCGCGATGAACTTGATGTTCGCGTTGTTTTCCACCCCATTGGCTATTTGAGCGCTCGCCCGGAATCAGGTTCGATGAACCGCTCCTCATTGGGTTGGGCAGGTACCGATTTCCTCGACGGGACTAATGCCGTCAAAATCGGTACGGATATTTCGGATCTCCACCTTTCTGTAATGGGATATCCCCTTGAAACGATGGAAAACCAGCTTAACAGCAAGTATTCCGATATCGCCAAACAAGTAGCTTCACTGAAGGGTGAGGGCAAAGTTTTCTTGGGCGCGTGGAAGCTCATGTGCGATGGTTCCCCGCAGGGTTACACTGGATGGATGAAGTATCCCGGCTACTACACGCTTACCGACTTTGAAAAGGCGGAAGAGGCGCGTGGGGGAGCATTCAGCCCGACCAACTACTATAACGGGCGCTTTGTAGGCGGCAATGATCTTCTGAATACCAGGCCCGAAGATATTCCCAAGGCCATTGAAATCTATCATTCATATGGACAGAGTACAGAGATGCATCTGAACGGCAACGCTTCGGGCGAAGCCTGGATCTCTGGTTTGGAAAAAATCATCGCCAAAGACAAGTACGCGAATATCAAGGATACCCGCCATACTGTCATCCACGCTCAGTTCTTGGAACGCCAGCAGATCCAGCGCCAGATGGGACTGTATGATCAGCTCAGCAATAAGGCCGAAAACGACAAAATGTACGTGGAGTTGGATGGCACCATGAAGTCGGGCGTACCGACCATGGACTTCCTCAACGGTGAGCCTGGTTATACGCAAGACATCAATGTCCTTGCGGACCGGATGAAGAAGCAGAACATCTTCAACTCTTATTTCACGACCCATACCTACTTCTATGGCGACCGTCACAAGAATATCTTCTTTGGCCCTGGTCGCGCCAATCAGATCAGTCCTGCAAAGTACAGTGCTGATTACGGGCAGAAGTTCAGTTTTCACAATGATACCATGGTCACCCCGATCTCTCCGCTCCAGAGTATAGCTTCCGGCGTTACCCGCGTAACGGCCAAGTCGAAGATGTGGGAAGGTGGAACCGTCATTTCTGGCAGCAGCAAGGATTCGAGAGATACCGTTACTCTGGAAGCCCGTAAGGATTCCGGCGTTACACAGACCTATTGGGACTATGATCAGCGTCTTAATGTCCTTCAGGCTATCCATGCCGTTACTGCCATGCCCGCTTGGCAAAACAAGGTTGATGACAGACTGGGGTCCATCAAGGAAGGCCTTTTTGCCGACTTCACCATCCTTGACGAAGATCCGTTTGTAGTGGCTGAAACCTCCCCGGAAAAGATTTCGGGCATTCGTGTAACCACTACAGTCGTGGGTGACAAGCCGATTCACGGCTTCCTCCCTGATACGGACTACTTCCTGAACAAGCCTCTGGCTGGCTACGTGCAACCCAACGATCAGGTTGTAGTTACGGTGACCGATTATGCGCGCATTGGCCACCAGCAAGCTGAAAAGGATTTTGTCGTTCCTATGAAGGACGCTAAGCGCCTCGGCACCTATAGTTTCAACGCCACTGTTGAAAACGGTGATACCGCGGTGTTCCAGATGAGTTTCCTCGGGAACGGTGCCACTGTTGACAGCATGAACCTCTTCAAGTTGATCAGCTCCACTGAATCCAAGGCGTACAACTACTCTGAACAGGGTGAAAAGTCCGCCGGCTCGTGGTGGATCGCTCCCCTCTCCGATCCAACTCATCCTCTTGCCCCGACAGCTACTCTGACTGCTGACGAAACGTATTTGGCCTTCTTCGTCATCACCGATAACGGTGAATTCGACTCAAATACTGACGTCGGAAAGATTGCTGATCCGGTAACCCTTATGACCTCCGGTAGTTTGCCTCCCAATGGCAACACCAAGGTTGACGACGATGGCGGAAGCAGCAGCGGCTGTACCGTCGGCTCCACGCCTTCGTATGATCTTCTGGTCCTGCTCCTCGGCATGTCGGCCGTAGCCGCTATCCGCGTGCTGCGCCGTCGCAACGAACAATAACATCTGCTGAAAAGGGGCCTCCACTCCGTGTGGGGGCTCCTCTCTCCAGTATACCCAGCAATGGTTTGTTACAGGAGGAGCGACTATGAAAAACCGAACCTCGAAATATGCTTTCTGTTTTGCAGCAGCTATAGCATTGGTTCTCGGCGGAGGTATGCAGTTGCGCGCGGCTGATAAAAAGGCCGATACCGTTTACCATAACGGTACTATCTACACTGTAACGGAAGATTTCCGTAAACCGTCGCAGCTGAACACCCCCAACACGGTTGAAGTTGTCGCTACGTTGAATGGAAAGATTGTTTTCGTAGGCAGTGAGTCGGAAGCCAAAGCCCAAGGTTTCCTCAACGCCAGCAACGTGAACAAGATTGTGGATCTCAAGGGTAAAACAATGTTGCCCGGCTTTGTCGACGGTCATGGGCACTTTCCCGGACAAGGTGAACTCGACCTGTTCCAAGCGAATTTGAACAGTCCGCCCATCGGCACCATGACAAGCATTAAGGATTATATCCCCGTCCTCGCCGCACTGGCCGCCCAAACGGAAGAAGGCAAAGCGGTTACGGGTAAGGGATTCGACGATACGTTGGTGACGGAAAAGAGTTACCCTACCAAGGAAGATCTTGACGAAGCCAGCACAAAGCATCCGATTGTCATCGTTCACACATCGGACCATATCAATGCGGGGAACTCGTTGGCCTTCAAGCTGGCCGGTTTCAAACGCAGCGATATCGGTGAAGACGGCGTTTACGTGCGTGACGGCAAGCCCTACATCGGCGTCCGTACGGTAAAAAAAGCCGATGGATGGGATTTTACCGGTGTCTGCGCCGAAACCGAAGCGATGGGCCTTCTGAACGCGGCAACACAGAATAACAGCCCGGACATCACAGACAAATCCGTCCGTAGCGTTGCCCGCGCTTCACAGGTATATACCGCCGCGGGCGTGACGACCGCCGATCTGGGCGGGGCCGTGCTCGCTATGCCTACCGAATACGGTACCGTCGGCTTCGCCTTGAATCAAATTCAAGTGGCCCTCCAGCGTGGCGTGCTTGAACCCCGTGTCGTCGTCCACCCCTTCGCGTATATGGCCTATGGCCCAGCCGAAATCGGCAAAATAAACCGAATGGCTCTCGGCTGGAAGGGTGACGATTATTCTGATCCCGGCGACTCACCCGCCAAGGGTTCCGACATAACGAGCCTCAGCCTCAAAGGCGTTTCTGCCCAGATGGGCGGCAAAGCGCCTGAAGGGCTGCCTGCCAACCGTTTTTTCATGGGTGCGTGGAAGATCATCTACGACGGTTCCAACCAGGGGTATACGGGGTACTTCAAAACCCCCGGTTATTATGACCCCGAATATGGCGGGTATGAAAAGGGTTACAACGGTATGCCCAACGCCACGACTTTCTCCAAGGAAGTCCTTGAGAAGACCATCGACATATACCATGCCGCCAACCAGTCCGTCGAAGTGCACACCAACGGAAGCTGGGCCGCCGAAGATTACGTGACCGCTCTCGAAAAGGCCGTTGCGGCTCACCCCGAAATAACGGATACCCGGGATTGCGCCATTCACGGACAGATGATGGAACGTCAGCACATCGAACGTCTTGTCGGCGACTACTCAAAGCTTGATGCCACGAAGGATATGTATACGGAGCTGAGTGGCACCGCCGTGGATCCGGCTCTCCGCGCCGCCCTTCAGGACGGGGAACTGATGAAGAAACAGAATCTCGTCAACTCCTACTTCGTCAACCACGCATTCTACTGGGGCGACCGCCACATGGAAATATTCATGGGTCCCGGCCGCGCCAAGAATATGAATCCCTGCGGCTGGAGTGCTGCGTATGATCTGCCGTTCTCCGTACACAACGACACGACGGTCACCCCTACCTCTCCGCTCCGCAGTATGCAGGATGCGATCACCCGCATTTCTTCCCCCACGCCTCTGGGCAAGGGCGGTACGCTGATCAGTGGTGAAGGCAAGGATCTCGACGCCGTTGCCATGTATCCCGAAACCAAGGACGGCACCCAGAGGGCTTTCTGGAATTATGACCAGCGGGTCAATGTGTTGCAGGCCCTCCACGCGATCACCATCGTCCCCGCATACCAGAACCATATGGAAGATAAAATCGGCTCCATCGCTCCCGAGAAGTTCGCCGACTTTACCATCCTGGATCAGGATCCTTTCAAAATCGATCCGGCCACCATCGCTTCCATGCGCGTGACGACCACCATCGTAGGCGACAAGCCGGTATACGGTGTTCTGCCCGACTCCGAAACCTTCGCCATGCAGATTGCGCCGAGCTATGACCAACCTAACGGAACAAGCGTACTCTCCTTCAACGGTACGAGCATCGACAATGCCACGGCCGATAAGGATTACGCTCCGTTGCCGAAGGGGAGCAAGCGCCTTGGTACGTTTGCGTTCACGGCTGAAACGACCGCCGGCAAGAGCGCCGTTTTCCAGATGAACTTCCTCGGCAACGGGGCAACGGTAGGTGAGCTGAGCCTGCACAAGTTGTACGCCAATAAGACCGCCCCGTATGCCTACGGTAAGCCGTCCGCCGATGAGCTGCCTACCGCTTCCGGCATGTGGTGGGTCGCCGACATCAAGGCACCGACGAAGGCTCTCGCTCCGGCAGACGTTCTGGAAATGGATCATACCTATATGGCTTTCTTTATCATCGCTGATAACGATGCCACGTTTGACATCGAGCCCGCTGACGGCGTGATCAAGGATCCGGTATCTCTCGCCACGACGGGCCCTCTGCCCAATAACGGCAATTCCGGTTCTTCAAACGACGATGGCGGAAGCAGCAGCGGCTGTACCGTCGGCTCCACGCCTTCGTATGA